>CEOQ01105915.1_pt1 | contig 60175 bp, 56 predicted proteins | sample 361351 | NCBI WGS metagenome assembly CEOQ01 (sample SAMEA2619907, study PRJEB7988) | marine metagenome | biome: marine biome (ENVO:00000447); feature: deep chlorophyll maximum layer (ENVO:xxxxxxxx); material: "saline water (ENVO:00002010), including plankton (ENVO:xxxxxxxx)" | depth 60 m | reverse complement strand
TTATCACCTTATAGACCACTAGTTAACTTGGATCTGGCGCTCCTACAGGTTTCCACTGCGGAATCATCTGATCTCCACGCTCTTCGAAGTAAACTTCTACTTGCATGTCGATCTCGACATCCTCAATATCGATTCCTCTGACGTTACCATTCATTCGTGGGCCTTCGTCCAACTGGACTATAGCGTAAATATAAGGTACGTCTGGAGTGAATGCCGGATTACCTGGCTGCCTCACCACAATAAAGCTGTATATTCGCGCTTTACCGCTAACTTCAACCCATTCAAGCCGGTCTGACAAAGTATAAGGGCTTCTCTCTCTTGGGTAGAAAAATACTTGCCCACTATCAATGTCCCTCTGAACCATCAATTTACCTTCTTTAGTCGCTTCCCAAAATGGGGCAGTAACTGCGTCCGGAATAGGAACAGGTTTCTGAGGTGCTGGTGGTTGTTCTCCTCGACCATCATAAGACATGATTAAACTCCTTTATATCCAATTATTCTAAGAATTAGCCAAAGACTCATCATTGGTGAGAACGATTGAGCAAAACTTGCTCAAAATGCCGCCTCAACCATTCACAAATCCTGTCGTTGCATCCTTGACTTGTCTCTCGCCTCCACGACCCATCAATTGAAGAGTAGCCTCCATGGGCTGCGAAAAACCTCCAGTGTTTCCAGCTTGCTGGCCATAAGATAATTGGCCACCATGTGTATTCACTGGGAAATCGCCCTTGTATGTAGTATCAGTCTCTTGGTACCAAGGGCCAGATTCTCCTTTAGGCATAAATCCAGCATCTTCAAGTGTAACCATAACGGTTATGGTATAGCAGTCATAAATCTGCGCGAAATCCATATCTTTCGGACTGAGCCCTGCCATGTTGAACGCTCTAGGAGCAGAAACAACGGCCGGCGTCCTTGTAATTCGGTCTGCCCAACTCAAATCATTATGATCTGTATGGTGGCCAGCTCCAAGCATGTAAACTGGTTTGTTTTTCATGGCTCGTGCTTTTTCTGGTGTGGTAATAATCATTGCACCACCTCCCGCACAAGGCATAACACATTCAAGCAACCTAAGAGGGTCCGCAACATAACGAGAATCTGCTACGTCTTGAACAGTAATTGGCTGTTCAAGGAAGGCAGATCCTGGTGTTACCTGAGCATTGAACCTCTGATCAGCTGCTACTTTAAATCTCATTTCGTCTGTAGTTCCATACTCGAAAGCATGTCGACGTGCGACCTGAGCATACCACCCGTTTGCAGCTACAACTGGGCCATACGGATCCACAAATGGGTTAGGCCTAGGAGCAACTCTGGGTTGGGTCCCTTGATTACCTCCAAAAACGAGTAGGACTGTTTCTGCAAGACCGCTAGAAACCCAAGTAGACGCAAGAACTATTCCGGTAGTACCGGTAGCCCCCATATTGTTCACGCCACTAGCCATGTTAGGCTTGATTCCTAAATAATCCGCCATTATAGCGGGCCAGTTGTTGGCATCTTCTCCTCCGGGAGCTTCAGTCACCAGACCATCGATGTCGTCTGGTCGAAGTCCTGCATCCTTTATTGCCATTGCGGCAACATCGGCCTGCATGCCTTTCTGTGACTTGTCCGGCCATTTTCTACGAGCAGGAGTCCAGCCAACCCCCACCAAAGCCGCTTTTCCTTTTAATGTCCCTGTCATTGAATTCTCCTTCCATGAAGAATAAGATGGCTTATCCCCCAACTGCGTAATTCTACTTAACACTGTATTCAAACGTCAACTGATTTATAACGATTTATACGAATTTCTCGATATATTGTCTAGGCCAAAATTATCTGTTGATCATGAAGCTTAAAATTCGCATAATTAACTATGATCATGCCTACACAAGATTATGAATACCTGCACAATCAATTGTTTTGTTGGTACAAAGCATCCGCCCGAGAATTGCCTTGGAGAAACACTCAAGACCCCTATCACATATTAGTCTCGGAAATCATGCTTCAACAAACACAAGTGAGTAGAGTAATAAATAAATACAATGCTTTCATCCGGCAATTTCCTGATGTTTATTCTCTAGCAAAAGCACCTTCTAGCGAAGTTATCAGAGCCTGGTCTGGAATGGGATACAACAAACGCGCGGTTAATCTACATAAAGCTGCAAATATCATCGTTACTGACCATAACGGAGAAGTTCCACAATCTATGGAAGCCTTACTCTCCCTTCCGGGGGTTGGTCGATATACAGCTTCGGCAATTAGTAATTTCGCTTTTGGTTTTCAGTTACCCGTAGTAGATATCAATATAAAACGTGTGCTTGGTAGGGTCGACCGAGGAGCTTTATTTGATACAGATAAACTTGCATGGGAAACTGCAAAAAAATATTTACCGTCTAAGGAAAAAACACCGGAGTGGAACCAGTCTTTAATGGATCTAGGGGCAATGGTGTGCGCCGCTAGAAACCCAAAATGCGAATCTTGCCCCTTAGTTCTTAATTGCTCCGCATCAATAAAATTCATATCGATGAAAGGTAGTAAGGAAACACAAGTTAAGTTGGCCAACAAGAAAAATACGAAATTCATAGGTTCGAACCGGTATTACAGGGGTAGAATAATCGAATCGCTTCGAGATACGACCAAACCTATTCAGATTGACGAGCTCGGTAAACTAATCAACCCGAATTATTCCTCGAAGGGTGACGCCTTATGGCTCTCAGATATCATAAGTGGTCTTATAAAAGACGGGTTAATTAACGTCCAAAAGGGAATGGCTTCATTGCCGTAAAGCAATCGATATTTGATCCCATCCCTCAGTATTTACCCACAAATCTATGTTCGTTTTAATATCAACCCACGGGTCTCCAATATCATTTAGCTCATTTTCAGTTAATTCAGTGTAGGACTTCCCAACATCTGGAAAAACCCAAATGCTTGCTGCCCAAAATCCATCTATCTTGGTACCCGATGGCTCTAAAGCGATCCTCCCCATCCCACTCTTTACAGCCCATTGCTTGAACAATACGCCTTTATATCCGAGCGCCACTGATTCTTCCCAGTAGGCAGAACGTTCATCTCCACTATAGCTAGACATAAATCCAAGCAAAGTATTTATCCGGTCTTGATCCGTGGCGTTTGGCCCTGCGAATCTGTGAGTAAATACACTATTCCAATTATCCTTTAATATAGGGATTTTTAAACCTCCATCACTGGACACAGCAAAGCCACTTCCTTTTGAAGACCAATACTTTGCCTTTTCTGCAGCAATGGATTCATGAGTATCTGCCGTCTCTTCAGGTATATTTTCTTCGCTAACACTTTCCGGAAATACAAAACGAAACAGTTCCGAAGAAAAACACTTGGCGAGTCTAATGCTTTTAGCAGGATTCGATGTTCCAATTAAAAGTGGGATTGCTTCATTGTTAGCCATAATTAGTTCTTCCAAAACAGATCATGATTCGATTCCTTTATCCCTACGGCGACCATTTAACAACAATCCAAGCCCCATAGTTAAGCCAGCAAAGATTGGTGCCCATTGTGCAACGGGTTCTCCTATGTGACTATGTCGTATTCCGAAGGAAATAAACGTGCCCCCTAATATGACTGCAATGAGTGTAATTAAACGTCGTTCCCAAGATACCGCTACAATACCTATAGCTACTCCGGGAACAGCCGCCGTTGCGATTAACGCAAATAGATCGCCCCTTGGGATAGATAGATCCGCAATTGTTTGGACTATAGAAAATTCGCCAGCCCCTAACAACCAGAACCAAACCCCAACTGCGGCTCCAGCAGTTAGTCCTATTATGAAAACTGCTACATGATATAGAAGCCAGCCAACTATCAATAACAGCAAAAAAACGCCTATGGAAGACATCCATAATGGACCTGATTCCAGACCAAGGCTTGGGCCAAAAATAAAAAAAGTTGTACCTGACGCAACGGCAACAGTTAATGCGATCATAAATCTATACAATACATACCCTATAAGGCATAATGCGATTCCAATTAACATAAACACATAGCCAAATACCGGCTCGATTGTTAAGTTGAGAAGAGCGCCTAAATCTAACGCTCCCACCATTTCTTGGGCCTGAAGAATGCCATCACTTTGTGACACCATACAACCTCACATAACCACCGCTATATCACGAAACGGTATAAAGAAACCTAGCTGGTAGGGCCTATTTAGTCAGCCAACGCTACCTCTTTGCTTCTTATAGCCTCTTCTTTTAGGTTCATAACATTTTTTAGATACTTACCAGTATAACTATTATCGATTTCCATGATGATTTCTGGAGGGCCTTCGGCAACAATTTCGCCTCCTCTATCACCCGGCCCTGGCCCTAAATCAATAATCCAATCAGCATTCTTAATCAAATCCAAATGATGCTCTATAAGAACAACGCTGTTCCCACGATCTACCAGTCTATGTAAAACATCGAGCAAGGCATGCGCGTCCGAAAAAGACAATCCAGTAGTAGGTTCATCTAAAATATATAAGGTCTTTCCAGTAGCCCTCTTTGATAGCTCAGTCGCAAGTTTGACCCTTTGAGCTTCTCCTCCCGATAGAGTTGTAGCCGGTTGCCCCAAACGCATATAACCTAATCCAACATCTGCCATGGTCTTTAAGCGATTAAACACTTTAGGTATCGATTCAAAAATGGGCAAGGCTTCGTCAACACTCAAGTCCAACACATCAGCTATAGAAAGATCTTTAAACTTAATTTCTAAAGCTTCACGGTTATATCGTGCCCCTAAACAAACTTCACACGGCACTGTAACATCTGGCAAAAATTGCATTTCTATAGTTTGGTATCCCTCTCCTCTACACGTTTCACATCTACCACCTTTAACGTTAAAAGAAAAACGTCCTGGGCTATATCCCCTAATCCTTGATTCCTGAACGGACGCAAATAGTTCTCTTATCGGTGTGAACGCTCCTGTATACGTCGCAGGGTTTGATCTTGGGGTGCGCCCAATAGGAGCTTGATCTATGTTGATCACCTTGTCGACGTTTTCAATTCCATCAAGCCCATCGGAAAGACCAGGAAGATCCTTAGCGTTATATAATTTCTGTGCTAGTCTCTTGTGCAAAACTTCGTAAACTAGGCTTGACTTGCCAGATCCCGACACACCTGTCACACAAGTCAAAAGACCAAGGGGAATTTCCACATTGAGATTTTTTAGGTTATTTTCCCGAGCATTATTTATTGTGATCGAATAACCGTTTTTCGGTTTACGCCGTGATGATGGAATTGGTATCGTTCTCGCACCGCTTAGATAAGCTCCGGTTATAGAACTCTTCGATTTCATTATTGCTTCAATGCCGCCCTGTGCGACAAGTTTTCCTCCATGTTCTCCGGCACCAGGCCCAATATCAATGATATGATCTGCTGCCCTCATAAGAGCTTCATCATGCTCCACAACGATGACTGTGTTACCTAAATCCCGAAGGGTTTTTAGCGTTTGTATAAGTCGAGAGTTGTCTACAGGATGCAACCCAATAGACGGCTCATCGCATATATATAAAACACCCACCAGTCCTGAACCTATTTGGGTAGCTAAACGTATACGCTGAGCTTCTCCTCCCGAAAGTGTTGATGCCGTTCGATCCAATGTTAAATACTCAAGACCCACATTGATTAAAAATTGCAACCGCGATGAAATTTCCTTAAGAATCTGATCAGCAATTAAAGTTTCCCTGTCAGTCAAACCACCATCCATTTTCTGCAATCCATCCACCCAAGATTTAGCTGCATCAATTGATAACGCGGTGACTTCATTAATATTATCTTCCCCTATTGTTACTGCTAGTGCTCCAGGACTTAGACGTTTTCCTTCACAAGATAAACATGGTTTCTTTGCCATGAAACGCTCGATCTCTTTACGCTGATGGTCCGATGAGGTTTCCCTATGCCGTCGTGCTAAATTCGGAATCACTCCTTCAAAATTCGTATCAAATTTAATTTCTCTGCCTCTTCGGGTTCGATGTCTCACTTCGAGTTTAGTATTGTCACGTGCAAGACCCTGGCCATAAAGTAGCCAACCCATCTGGGCATCATCAAATTCTGATAAAGGTGTCTGAATATCTATATCAAAGGCGGTGGATGCTGCTCTCAAGATCGACGAGTACCAAGGCGCCATGGTGCCTGAACGTTTCCAAGGCAAAACCGCCCCTTCTTCAAGGCTAAGATTTGTATCGGGTATTACTAGGTCGGGCTCTATCTCAAGTTTATAGCCTAATCCGGTGCAATCCGAGCAAGCTCCTTGAGGGTTGTTGAAAGAAAATGTTCGAGGCTCAATTTCATCTATCGAATAACCACATTCTACACACGCAAAATGTTCGCTGAATAAATTTTCCTCACCGGTTTCTAAATCAAGGACTTTTATCAGCCCATTTCCAAGTTTGAGAGCAGTCTCTAAGGAATCAGTCAGCCGAGAGCGTAATTCGTCAATTTCTTCATTAATCACAAGGCGATCAACTACAATCTCAATCGTGTGCCATTGCTGCTTATTCAACTTAATATCATCTTCTAGATCTAATATTTCTCCGTTTACTCTGACTCTAACAAACCCAGACTTTTTTGCTTCGTCGAATATAGTTTGATGTTCCCCTTTTCGCCTCGTTACCATAGGAGACATTAATACCAAGCGAGTTTCTGGGGCTACAGACAATATCGAATCTGCTATTTGTTGCACTGATTGGCTTTCTATTTTAGTTCCACAATTAGGGCAGTGTGGGACACCAATCCGTGCAAATAGGAGCCTTAGATAATCATAAACTTCGGTAACCGTACCAACCGTTGATCTCGGATTATGAGAAACCCCTTTTTGGTCAATAGATATGGCTGGAGATAGCCCCTCTATATATTCAACATTAGGTTTTTCCATGCGACCCAAGAATTGGCGAGCATATGCTGAAAGCGATTCTACGTAGCGTCTTTGTCCTTCTGCATATACGGTATCAAATGCCAAGGAGCTTTTTCCTGACCCTGAAACACCGGTGATCACCACGAGACAATCTCGTGGAATTTCAACGTTAATATTCTTTAGGTTATTCTCTCGAGCACCCTGTACTTTTATTGCCCGTGTCGGCATTTTAAGACATCTCCCAGGTATATATTTTATCCATCATACAACGATACCACGGAACCATTTTATAGTAATGTATACCCTTGCTACCTTAACTCTCCAAGATCATCCGCATCCGGCAGCTCTTGTTCCCACACCATCGTCAGTATTGCTTTATAAATGATCTTCTTAGTAGCATTATGACCCAGCTGTTTGGGGTCAACAAATGGATTGACTTTGTCATTTATCTCGCCACATAATTTTTCATAATAAGATTTACTTAAGTTCAAATCCTGAAATATCTCATCTACAGAAAATTCGCCAGAATTGGTTCCTTGAATAAAGTCCATCAAAAACTCATCCACCAGAAGGCTAGCAACCCCAAACCTATCTCTTCCTGTAGAGTCACTTAACTTTCCTGAAGCAATCAGTTCTTCAATTTCCTGTATGGTTTTCCTCTTCTCTTCTTCTTCCATCAGTTATCTTCCCAAATCTCCCTTTTTTATTTTTCAAAATCCTCTGGACTCATGGGGACCTCTTCTTCCCAATGAATAGTAGGCTACTTTAAAATCCTTACCGGTGTCATTTTATAGAAACCTATTGCGTGTTACCTTTGACTACCATAGTTATCATATATACACTGATGGTCGTGTCTAAGGGGGGCATTAGCTCAGCTGGTTAGAGCGCAGTCCTGATAAGACTGAGGTCCCTGGTTCGAATCCAGGATGCCCCACCACTAATTATATTCATGCGCCTCCCTAAGTATATATCTTCGATTATTACACTCTAGGTATTCGTATGTTTTTGAATTGGCTCTCTTGCAAAAACAAGAAATATGATTGCTATGGACAACATTATAATGGCATTAGCATACAATGTTATATCTATACTAAATAAGTCTGTCATTAACCCCATAATTGGCGGCGCCGAAAATAACGCAAAATCGCCCACAGATCTAACAAAACTTTGTGCCACTGCCTGCTTATCAACATGAGAAACATCTGATACGTATGCTACGGGTGCTGGTCCTTCTAGCCCCTGCGCAATACCGTAAAGAATCACTCCTACTCCAAAAATTATCCAATCGACACTGAAACCAAGAGCAAAAAGGGATACGGCAAAAAGAGATATCCCTGGGACTATGACGGTTTTCCGTCCATATTTATCGGAAAAAATTCCAGCAAATGGCAGCATAAATAAAGAAAACACTGAGGGTAAAGTTAAAAAGCCTCCGACTTGTCCTTCAGACATATTTAATGTGCGAGAACCTTTCAAAGGCAAAAGTGTGAAAAACGCACCTCCTCGTGTAAAAAAAGTGCCGGCAAACGCGAGGCTTATAAGCAATAAGTCTTTTTTAAACAGAAATTCATACCCTTTTAGCAAACTAGTTGAATGCTCAACTTCTGCAACTTCTGTTTTAGGTTCACTAGCAATGAGCATTCTTGTTTCCGGCACCCAAAAAAAAGTGCATAGTGCACTTAAAATAGATACCACTCCAATTGCCAAAAATGGGGCTCTTAGCCCAAACAATTCAGCAATTACTCCGCCCAAAACTGGGCCTATACTAATTCCAACCAAGAAACTTACTTGAAAAACGCTCATCATACGTGCTCGGTTTTCTATCTTACTGATATCGGATATAAATGCTATCCCACCAGTAATAAAGGCTGCCGAACCAACTCCAGCAATAAACCTAAAAAATAGCAATGGTACTAGAGAGGCTGTATATCCCGAGGCTGTATTGCCAATTGCAGCAATTATTGGCCCGCCTATTAGTACAGAGCGCCTTCCCATTCTGTCTGAGATAAAGGCCGCTGGTATATTAGTAATAAATCTAGCTAAGCCAAAAGCGCTTACAGCTAAACCAATCTTTGCGGAAGTAATCCCAAAAGTATCAGCAAAAAGAGGAACCATAGGAACTGCGATGCCTTGACCGGTCGTCATAAGTGCGGTCGTAATACACAAGAATAATAGAGATTGGTTTGCAATAAGAGTATATACCATTCTAAAACTAATCAAATAAAGCCCGTCCAATTAATAATTCTAATGTATCATTATATAAATACTATAGGATGCTGGAGGAATCTCAATAATGAGCATAAGCTCAGATCAACCCCAAAGATCATTAATACAATCAATTATCAGAGAACTCGCACCCATATTAATTTTGTTCGCTGGCATTAGTATAGGTGCTATATGGTCAATAGTAACTAAAAGTGATCTAACAACTTCACCGCCGTACATTATTTCCAATGTATTTCTATTTTTGATTGCCTTCTTATTTGGGAGCCGGGGTGCCCCTAGATGGAGCTATGCATGGATCGCTATTGGCATCGTCGCGACTCAGAGCCTCCTTATCGTCACATTACCTAATGACCTTAACAATACTAATTCAAATGCAACGATAGCTCTGGCAATATTCGGTCCTCTTTTGACCGCAATATTATCTGGCACTATAGCAAAAAATCAATGGACTGATGCATTTATTTTTGTGCTTATATATGTGATGGGAACCACAATGGGATTGACGATAGTATTGAGACAAATGGAGGAGGGATTTTCAATATCCATAGAACTAATCCGAATACTAATTCTAATAGTTCAAACTATCGTTATGTCAGCAGCAATTCTTTCGTGGAACCGAAATGTGCCTTTTCTTTCATTAGCATTGCTAGGAGCAGGAATCTTGGTCTCATCAGTCACCGCACAATTTCTCGTGAATATTATCGATTCAAGTATGCCAAATGATTTTTCGTTTATCGATCTTCTAAGGTTAACGCTCTTAATAAGCTTAATAACATTTGCGATAGGCTCTGTGAGAAGAATTTTTTCAGGAAAAGGTTTTGTTGCAGCTTCTTATGCCAGGATAGATTTGCCAATAGAAGAATCAACAGAAAGAGCAAATGAAAATAGACAAAGGCCGATTCGGAATCGTAGATTTCTTCTAAGAAGGAATCGGCGAATATATAATACTTCAAGGCATTTTAAGTTCACTAATTATCGATGGAATCGGAGATTTTAGTAATATGAACCAAAGCAATAAAATTAAAATAGCAATTTTAGATGACTACCAAAATGAAGCTTTAAATTTCGGCGAATGGTCCTCCCTTCCATCAAATGTAGATATCACTGTGTTTAACATTGGTATGGAAAACGATACCGATTTTATTAATAAACTTTTACCTTTCGAGATATTGGTTACTATGCGAGAAAGAACGTGGTTTACCAAATCAACCTTAGAAAAACTCACAAATTTACGCCTTATCGCAGCAACCGGCGGTAGACAATCCAATATCGACATAGAAGCAGCAACTAAGCTAGGAATAACCATTTGTAACACTGCAAGCCCTGGCCATTCCACGGCAGAGTTAACTTGGGCACTTATATTGAGCTTAACGAGGAATATCGCGCTCGAAGATAAGAATTTAAGAGCAGGAATATGGCAAACTAGTATTGGATTTGGGCTAGATGGAAAAAAACTGGGCATCATAGGTCTAGGCAGGGTTGGGAAAGACGTTGCTAAGGTCGCACCCCTATTCGACATGGATTTATTAGTTTGGTCTCCTAACATGACTCAGAAAAGAGCAGACGAATATCAAGCAAAATCTGTATCTAAAGATGCGCTTTTTAGTAACTCAGATATTATTAGTATCCATATCCCTCTAAATAAATCTTCCAAAGGAATAATAAAAAAAAGGGAACTCTCTCTCATGAAGAGTGATGCGTACTTAATTAATACTTCTAGAGGGCCTATTGTTAATGAAAATGATCTAATAGAAGCACTGCAAACCGGAATGCTAGCTGGCGCGGCACTAGACGTATTCGATGACGAACCATTAGACAAAAATCACCCTTTTACTTCGATGGAAAACACTTTACTAACACCCCATTTAGGATATGTAACAGCAGAGAATTATGATGTTTTCTATGGGACATGTGTCAAAAATATTCAAGCGTATTTGAAAGGTACGCCTATAAATGTAATGAATCCTGATTCTTTACCAGCCGATTCAAACGATAAGTAGACACCCTAGATACTTGACTTGTAGATACAGGGTATATAGGATAAATTCAAATATAAATTATATAGGAAATTTAATGAGTAATCCGTTCGAAATTTTGTACGCCATATTTGTCCGGAACCCAGGGACTAAGGTTCGACTTGTCCTATTTGATTTTCTATTACTCATTGATGCAGTAATACTAACTGCCTGGTTACGTAACATGCTATATTCGTCTCTTGACCTCAGAATGGACATAATAGGTGGCGTTTTAATAGGCTTAACGGTTCTCACCATCTTTAACTCTATGGTATATATAGGGTCGTTAAACGATAGTAACTAGAGTATTCACCTTTATTTTGCATTAACCAACAGAGACGAATTATAATTCTTTATACATAGTTTTAGTATTTTTACAACTATCAACATACGCAAGCTTTGAAGCGAGAAGATACCTGCAATGGAAAAAAAACAACAAACATTTTCAAAGAGTCTGTTCGCGGCTTTCTATCAGCTGACTATGGCGCAGGCATATTGGCAAAACAACCAGACAGGGGAATCAACTTTCAGCCTCTTTATACGTAGATTGCCGGCTTCGCGAGGCTACATGATCTTCGCGGGGCTAGAAGATATCTTGGATCACTTATCAACTTTTCAATTCAATGCAGATGACATTGATTACCTACGTTCGCTAAATCATTTTGAAAACAATTTCCTGGATTACCTCAGTGATCTAAAATTCACTGGACAAGTTAGAGCTATGAAAGAAGGAAGTGTATTTTTCCCAAACGAACCCGTTATTGAAATTACAGCGCCTTTAATAGAGGCACAATTAATAGAAAATTACTTACTGAACAGGGTGAATTTAGAAACCGTCCTTGCTACAAAAGCCGCGCGAGCTATATACGCAGCAAAAGGGCACACTATCAGCGAATTTGGCTCAAGGCGCTCTCATGGTATAGATTCCGCTGATGCTTTGGTCCGTATTGGCAAAATAGTCGGTATAGAAAGTACAGGAAATATTCACGGAGCTGCAAAATATACACAAAAAATATCAGGTACTATGGCTCATTCATTTATTACCAGTTTTAATTCAGAGGTGGAAGCCTTTAGGGCATTTGCCAATTCATTCCCGGATGGAAGCACTTTCCTAGTAGATACTTTTGATACGGAACAGGGCACAAAAAATGCTATAAAGGTCGCTCATGAAATGAGTGAAAATGGTCATCAGCTCAACGCGGTAAGGTTAGATAGTGGGGATTTTGGAACGTTATCAAAAAAAGTTCGAAAAATGCTAGATGCCGGTGGATTAACTCAAGTAAAGATTATTGTAAGCGGGGACATTGACGAAGATATGATCTCTGCACTCCTTGAATCTGGTGCGCCTATAGACAGCTTCGGAATTGGAACAAAAACTGCCACGTCTAGCGACGCTCCAGCGATCGATTGTGTATACAAACTAGTGGAATATAACAATACCCCTGTGATGAAATTAAGTAAGGGGAAAGAAACATTAGCCGGAAAGAAACAGGTTTTCAGATTTAAAACAGATAATAATGTTTATGAAAAAGACACCCTTGCATTGCACAATGAGGACAATAAAAGATACTCAACCGCTCGCCCTCTTTTAGAAGAAGTAATGGCGAACGGAGTACTCAAAAGGCCTCACCCAAGTTTAGATAACTTACATAATCACTTTTTGAAAGAGTTCGCCTCTATCAACGAACAATATAAACTTCTCGATAGACCAAAAAACTATCCTGTCGAGCAAAGCCAAGCCCTAATAAAACTTCAAGAAGAGACCCTCAACAAAATCGGGAGTATCGAGACGACTTAAGATCCTTGAAGATTCCTTAAGTGATGTACAACCGCCCATCTTTCTTCCGTAGTAAGGAGTTTTGCAAAAGATGGCATATTTGTCAGTGATGCCCAAGCTTCAGGATTCGTGGAATCAGATGGCGCTGGAACAGACCCAGTCCCATGTGTAAGTATTCCAAAAATATCACCGTCTGACCTATTCTTCGTAACTTCCAGCGTCAAGTTTAATGGCGGATTAACCCCTGCAGCTTCGAAATGGGCTGCTAACAACGCAGGTCCTGCACCACCTTGGAGATCTCCTCCAATTCCATGACATACAGCGCAGTTTCGAGCAAACAGTTCCTCGCCTTGCTTAGTGACAGTGTCATTCAAAACAATAGGGTTAGTCTTTATAAGTGCCAAATCATCCTGTTTCATTAAATCATAGGCTGGATCGACTGTTAACTCTATCGAAGGAGCGCCTGCACCAGAATAGCCTATCGCAGTACTCGGAGCAGACATCGCAGGCATTTCCTGTCTACGAAGCGCAGGGGAGTAATGCATCTCCTGGAAATTATCGATTGGATATGCACCTACCGAACAACCAGTTAGCAAAAAAAACAACGCGACACTTAATGTTAATACTCGCTTCATACTAACAGTAGCAGTTTTGTTGGAACCCTGATTTTGCATCAGTTGATTAAGTCGTTTCACTTCTAGGATGACTCCCTCACTATATCCTCAGCGCCCGCAGCCTTTAGTGCTTCCTCTGCCTTTTCTAGCCGATCTTCGCTAGCGGTTACTATTAAACCGATATACCCTAGAGTAATCCTTGTGTCATATACGGGACCTGCTCCACTGGGCCTAGGTAATCTACTTTCAAAAATTACACCGGTAACGGTGAAAATCATTGCAAACAGCAAAGTCATTTCATACATAATTATCATCATTGCCGGTATAGCTAAGATGGGTTTCCCTCCTGTAACCAGTGGAAAGGCTGTCTGAGTCGCGGCGGTAAATAAGAATGCTATAGCAAAGCCGACAAAGCCTCCCGCTAAAGCAAAGACAAACAGACGATTCGGTTTTACATGCTCACCGAAGGCTCCCTCGGGGTAAGGGTTGCCAGTAAGCACATCATAATCATCCTGTACAAACCCAGCACTCTTTAATTGACGAGCACCCTCTGCCGCAGTATCGACATCTGCAAAAACACCCATGATATCTTTATTATCTGCCATTTCGAAGCTCCTTAACAACGACAACTACCAAACGTTTTCCTCTTCTGTTTCTTTTATAATTCCAGGAAGTGTTACCTCTCCAAATTGGACATCTTCTCTAAATATCACTCCTTCCTTTGCCTCCCATGCGGGGACCAAAGGAACAACTTTCGCAAAAAGTAATAACAAGAATCCAACCATACCGAATGACGCCAAAACCACCAAACTTTCAATTAAGCTGGGAACGTAATTAGACCATAGGAAAGTAAGCTCATTTTTACGCTCGATGGCGGGTATTATAAGGAAGTATCTCTCTAGCCACATACCAATATTAACAAGTATAGATGTCCAGAACATCAATGGAATATTCCTTCTGACACGCCTGCTTAGCCATAACGGTATAGGAATCACATATGAAGTGAAGACCATGATCACCGTAATAGCGTTAAACGGCCACTCAAAAAGGCGTCGTTCCATAACCGCCAGTTCTTGCTCTTCTCGAGTGTAAAACGAGTAAGCAAAATCAAGGAAGAAGAAAAATAACCACAGCGTTGCGATGACGATCAACAGCCTGCCAACTGCGTCAAAATGATCTTCCCATATATAATTCTCTAATTTAAATATCCATCTCATAAGAGCCATCAAGGTCAAAACCATGGAGACTCCCGAATGAACAGCACCGATAACAAAATATGGCGCATAAACGGTAACGTGCCACGCAGGAACGACTGAGACCGCGAAATCCCAAGAAACTATACTATGAACCGAAACGAATACTGGAAGAATCAGTGCTGACATCAACAATCCAAATATTCCTTGCAACTTCCATTGTCTGGGAGTCCCTCTCCATCCTAGCGCTAACCGACCATAAATTTTCTTCCTAAGTCCGGTACTCTGATCACGAATCAATGCAAAATCTGGTATCAACGCTGTGAAAACGAACAATATGCTACCTGTTAAATACGTTGTTATTGCTATTGGGTCCCAAACGAGAGGAGAACGAACGTCAGGCCATATACCTCTCGAAAAATCGTAAGGTAGTAACCAATATATAATCCGCCAAGGTCTACCGGCGTGAATAACAGGATGTAATAATGAAACCACCAAAGAAAATATGGTCATGACCTCAGCAGCCCTGGTAATAGGTCTCTTCCATTCTGCTTGGGTCAAACGCAATATTGCGGAAATCATAGTCCCCGCGTGGCTCACCCCAATCCAAAAAACGAAATTAACAATGAAAAATCCCCAAAAAGCGGGCCTCTGCAGCCCAGTAACCCAAAGTCCTTGATAGATAAGGATAGTAACAGCTGCGACACCACCGGATATCAGTATCATCGGCGGTATAAACGCTAGAGCGTGCCGTTTTCTAAATGAGAAAACAGGCCACAGCAACTCCTCGTTGATCTGTGTCGGCGTTAATGTGGGTCGATCTTGCATGTTACGCTCTCTCTATCTCCTCTATATCCCCATTAATATTTAAAATCAATTATGCACTCCAATAACTATTCTGGTTTAATTACCACGCTCGCGTGGCCAACACCCCACGGTTTAACAAATCTTAAGAGTAATGCTTGTCTGGTCTCCCATAAGGACACAAATCCAACTACCCTTGAAACTAGTAAGTATAAGAATAGTATAGAAGACACCATACCGATCAGTACAAAAAGATCGGGAATTGTCGGGGCATTCACCTCTGGTATGTGATGTAGCCCATGCCCGCCTACCTGATCAACAGACCAAGAGTTAGCGTATAATCTCATACGATCAAAAAACCCACCTATGAGCACAATTACTCCTACAATCGTAGGAGCGACTATGCTACGGCGTAGAATATTCCACATAAGTAACAAGAATGGAAGAATGAAGGAAAACCCTATAGCCCCTAAAAACATCAAAAATTGAGGTCTCGTAAATACTGAAGCTTCGGAATAATCTCCAGAAACAAACAAGGCTATTACGGATTGCTCGTGAGGCAACCGAGCATACCAAAATAAAATAAATGCGCACCACCAGAAATAGAAATAAAATAAACTAAGAGCAAGCAATAAACGACTATATCCCCAAAATTGCTCTAGCTCGAAATACCTACCAAGACCACCGAGACGACGTAATAAATACATAGTGATTATAAGTAATGCTGCACCCATCTGAATCCCAGTAACAGCATGAAACGCTGGGAAAATAGGATCTTTCCACCCAGGGACCAAAGTCATAGCAAAATCACTAGCCAATACCAAATGAGTCATAGCGTATGCCGTTATATAAAACGCGCCTAGAATTCCTAAAGCTGACTTATGAAGAGACCACTGTGATTTCGTACCATTCCAGTCTCTTGATAAAGTTGCCGCTATGGATTGTATCCGACCAGTTCCATGATCTCTTACACTAGCTAAATCAGGAAGTAAGGAAACATACAAAAAAGCTAACCCAGTCCCAACCAGTAAAACCATCATTATTATATCGGGGAACCAGGGAGCAAGAGCCCAATCCATCCACAAACTATTTCTTCCTTCAATAGGCGGAGCAACTAATAAAATTGGTATGAAGAATATTAAATTAATTGGTCCAGCTATGGCAAACAACTCAGCAGATCTACTAGTAGGGCGTCGCCACTGAGCACGTGCCAGTCTAAGGCCAATCCCTGCCATTGGTATTCCCATGGTGACAGAGAATACATAGAAATATACAACCGCATAAAAATTCCAGGTTGTATGGTCACTAGTCCCACTAGCAAAATGCATAAACAGACCAACAAAGCCAAGAATCGATAATACACCAGAGATCAATAAAGCTTTTCGCATCCTAGATCCTGTCTGAAGAGAATCGTGTAGCAGTTCTTGAGTAAGATCTTCCTGGGTCGCAGGCGCCCCAGGAATTACCGCTTCATTTCCATCAGTGTTTTGCATTCTCGTATTCTTTCTGCCTTTTCTTTCTAGTGAGCATGTGCCTTTTCAGCGGCATGTTCATCAATTTTCTTCAAATATCTTACATTAGGCTGAGTTCCGATTGATTCCTGCAACACATACGATCGTTCATCATCGTACAACTGTGACACTTCGCTATTAGGGTTGTTCAGGTTGCCAAAAACCAAAGCATCTGTTGGGCATGCCTGAGCACAAGCAGTCTGAAGCCCTGCAATAGCATCCTCATTCCCCTCTCTTTTTGCAATTCGGGTAGCTGCATTGATGCGTTGGACGCAGAAGCTGCATTTTTCCATAATACCTCTATCCCGAACAGTGACATCTGGATTGAGGTAGTTATTGTATGTTTCAGGCCAAGTCGGGCGACGATAATTAAAATATCTTGCATGGTAAGGGCAATTGTTTGCACAGTACCTTGTTCCCACACACCTGTTATATACCTGTATATTCATACCTTGATCATTATGGAACGTTGCGTATACTGGGCAAACTGGCTCGCAAGGTGCGTTACCACAATGCTGACAAAGGACTGGCAAAAACCTTGCTTTTACATCTGGGTATTCGCCTTCCCAATATCTTTCTACACGAATCCATGCTATAGACCGATTTTCAGTAAAATCGCGATCTAAATTAATAGGAATATTGTTTTCTGACATGCAAGCTATAACACATGCCTGGCATCCTGAGCATTTGTCAACATCAACAACCATTCCCCATTTTACGTCCGACATCTGTCACTCTCTCCATTCATAATTATCTAACTGCCTGTAACCTGAATAATATGTGTTCCTTCTAGTTGCATTCCAGTAATTCCACCCTCCATACGAGGTAGACGTAATCTCTGTCCCGTACCACTGATCGTTACTTTGCTAACTCCCCAAGCCTGCGCTCCTGTACCTTCAACTTCACTTATGGACAGAAGTTTTCTCACATTCGAACCAAAATCTTTTGCATATCTACCTGATGCCGTATGGCCGCGCCCCATGGGGATGCCCACCACATTAGGAGGTATGCCAGGATGAATATAAACTGGCGCCTGTATGACTGAAGATTTCTCACCTGCCGTCACAGATTCGACGTTAACAATATCCCCATCACGCAATCCAAGTCGCTTCGCTTCTCGAGAATTAACTTCTATCCATGTCTCCCATACCACGGAAGTCACGGGGTCAGGGGTTGATTGAGGCCATGGTAAATAGCTCGCCGAGCCTCCACCCAGTCCTACACTAACGAAAGGAACCAGATGGTAAATTCCACTATTTTCGGCTTCAGTAGAAGTGCCTTGAACCGTAAGTTCAGAACCAGATAGTGAGGCTAAAACTTTCCCAGGCTTGGTTTGACGTGCCTTGGTGTCCCACCAGCCACCTCTCTGAAGCACTCCAGCCCAAAATGCCTCAAATGTCGCCCCTTGGATAGAACCTTTCCCTCTATTGTTTACATGGACTTCTGACATTTTTGTTTTCACCAGATCTTCCATGCTCTCCCAACTGATGGCTGAATAATTTAGCCGTCTGCCAACATGCGTGAGAATATCGCCAAATGGTCGATTATCATACACGATCTGATTTTCTTCGTCTAATAATGTCGGAACAACCGGTTGCTGGAGTGTCAAAACTGGATACCCCGGGTTTGGGTTTGGCACTCCAATATTCCAAGTCTCTAAATAATTTTGATCAGGAAGAACCAAACTCGCGAGTTCCGCAGTTTCGTCCATAATGGGAGAAAAAGATATCACGGATTTTACATTGGAAAGTTTATCTTTAAAATCGAGAACTTCTAAATTATGAGCGGGATTAGCTCCATGAACTAAAACCAAATCAAATTCACCGTTTTCTAATCTTTGAGCCACCGACTTCCATTCAGAGAAGCTATTAGGTGCTTTAATATTATTTAACTCTTCGAGAGGAGAGTCCGGATTAAATTGGATTCCTCCTTGTTTTCCTACATTACCTAGAAGAGCGTTGATTAATAATGAAGCCTTCATATTTAAATGGCCGTTTTTTTGCGCAGACGCAGAACCACCAGCTAAGACTAGTCCTGGCGATTCTTCCGCTAATCGTTTTGCAACATGCTCAATATCCTCCGGCGATACCACACCTTCGGTTGCTCCAATTAAAGGGGCAATTATATCTGGGGCGAAAGCAGCTAGCGCAGAAGCTCCTTTACCTCCGGTTATCTTATTTGCTACAGAGGCATCACCTAAATTGTCCCTTATTAGTACGTAAGCAACGCTTAAAGCAAAATTGCTTTCATGACCAGGTGCAATAGGCAGCCACTCGTCCGCATTAGCGGCGGTCATCGAAAACCTAGGGCCAGCATACATTAAATGTCCACGAACGCCCGTGCCTTCGCTTTGGGTATTTCGAAATTCTCCATACGCTCTACTATATTGAAGCGGCGCAACCCATGATTCTAAGAAGTCAGCCCCTATAGAAAGAATAGTCTTGGCATTCTCAATATCAAAATGAGGTATTTCCCCTTCGCCAAAGACGTCGTCAATAGCGTTACGTAGCACAGTGTCTTCGAGGTCTTCGAGAACCATATGCTCAACGCCAGAAGATTCCACGAATTGATTCACAACGTGAGACAAAAGAGTTTTATCAGCACCTGTTATCAGCAACGTTCTGCTGGAATCGTTAGAATTTAGAGCAGAAACAACCCTGCCGATTGCATCGTCCCAACTAGGATTTGTATCTCCAGCAATAGGGCCGGTGAGTCGATCTGGATGATACAGTGATTGCACGCCACTTAGGCACGTTGGCAAAAGTCTACCGCGGTTAGTTGGATGATCTGGATTGCCTTCGATCTTTTTTGCGCGGCCCTCTAAAACTCGAACAATAACTCCGTGGTGCTCATTGCATATACCGCATTGAGTTGCATACCAATCTTCAGTACCAGTCGCTAAATCTTCAGGCATGTCTCTTGGGCTCTGTTTAATAAGTTCTCTCTCAGGAATAGCGCAGCCCGCAAACAACATGCCTGCTACAGACGATGCTCCAGCAACCCTTAGAAAGTCTCGCCGAGTGAGATCCATCGTATTCCTTTCAATCCTTTAAACTATATAAATGCCCTAATTATGACATGTGGAACACTGAGCAGGTGCCCCGTTTTCTTTGTGGCACGCTACGCAATCCCCCATTTTGAGGTCTCCGCCTTTTTCAGTTTTTATTTGAACAACTTGTTTCATACCAGCTACATCACCATGACAAGTGGAACACTCGAATCCAGCTGTAATATGAGGCTCGTGTTGGAAATGAGTATGGTCTGGCAGTCGATGTTGTCTAACCCAATTCAAAGGTTCTTCAGCTTCCCAAGCCGCTCGAACTTCCTTAGCCTGCGGATTCTCCAATCCGGCGACTTTATGACAGAACATGCATTGTTCCAACGCCGGGACGTTGGCCCCTCGGTTTTCTTCGGCGCCGGTATGGCAGAACTGACATTCAAGCGCCAATGTACCAGCATGGAAATCGTGAGGGAAAACTACTTCATTCTCGGGAATAGGATAAACAAACGCTACGGCTCTAGGAGCAAGCCCAACAAAAACACCGACAATACCTAGCAGTACTGCTATTAGTATTAGTGGTTTTATTTTGTTCTTCACTTTTAACTAACTCTACTCTTCTAAACCCAAACTCGGGGATATATATTTCTTAAAACTTCGGATGCGTTAATAAAATTCACCATCGACCAAACAGCCCCCATCGCGAAAGCGACCGTGGCGCCGTAAAAAAACGGCCTGACTTTATTAGCTGCTTTTGGAATATGCCCAGTTGTCACTAACGACGGTATGAACGCATGGGCCAACGTGAAATTGAGGGCAGCAGACACTTGTGCCCCAAAAAAGGCCCATATGAACGATAGGGTCACGGTCACCTGGTCCCAATCTGCTGCAGTAAGAGCCGACGGATCTACCTCGTTCACTACTAATACCTCTAATATAATAAATTAAAGTGTCCAACCAAGAAAAAAAGCTCCGGTAATTTTCACGTTTACCAGTAGCCTTACGAAAGATTACTTGCTATCTCATGGAGCTGTCAATCCCTATTGGATAATTATTGGTTCATTACCAACTATTACCACCAACATACATGCCAAGTTGGGTTCCTCCTAATACGTGAATATGTGCGTGAGGCTGGGATTGCATGCCATCTTGCCCAAAATTAGACAGTAGTCTGTACCCATTAGGCGCGAACTCTTTACCAAGAGAGTTGGCAAGTTCCGCAGCTCTCCCAATATCAGACCATAGTTCTGACTGCGTCATATGTTTTTTAGGAACCAGCAAAAGCTGAACCGGTAGCCATCTTAACTGATTACGAAAAACAATAAATTCTTCGTCTTGATACCACACATCAGCGGGCTCCCTCCCGGCAATAATTTCGCAAAAAATACAATGCTGAAGATCATTTTCTTGTGTCATTAATGTTCACCATACGATCATAATTATCTTAAAGTCACCCCATAGTTTGGGGCATCTATGTGAAAGGGGACACTAAATCGGGTATCAGCCAACCGGGAAGCAATACGCGGTTCGGATCTCTCAAGTTCATCTAATGACAAATTTGTAGTCACCACCAAAGGAAGGCGGGCTACATACCTATAGTTAATTATTTGATAGAGCTTTTCTTTAGCCCAAGACGTTGTGCCATGCGCTCCGAGGTCATCCAAAACCAACATGTCGACGTGTTTGATTTCTTCAAATAATTCATCATAAGTAACGTCGCTATCGGGGCGGAATGTGTACCTCAAATGATCAAGTAAGTCAGGCACGACCAAAAATAAAACTTTACGGCCATTTGCCTGAGTGGTATGCGCTATAGAGGCAGCAAGATGCGTTTTCCCCACACCATTTTCGCCCATTAATACCAGCCAACCTTCAGGGTTATCACCATAATTTTTTGCAAGAGTATAGGCCATTTTCAAACTTGCTTTCTGAGTAGATGAGAGTTCAGCCGACCCTTGTCTATCTGGATAAAAAGACGCTATCGTCATTTCCTTAAATAGTGGAAGTTCTAGAGCATCGCTACCACTCCATTTACCATCCTGAACTCCGAGAGACAAGTAGCGTGAATGAGTATCATCCATAATCCGGCTTTGGATACGTTCTTCTAGTTCTTCTACGGGTTTTGCTAGGGTAATCACCGTTGGCATCTTTAAAACAAACCGGTGGTTCAATATCTGAAACAATTTCTCTTGGGCCCACGACGTGGAAGATTGAGCACCTAAGTCATCGAGAACCAGAAACGGCGCGTCTTTAATTTGTTGAAAAAGAGAGTCGTATTGGACATCTGCTTCTGGAGCATAAGCAGCTCTTAAATGGTCGAGGAAATCCGGGATGAATACAAACAGCGATGGAAAATTTCTATTGAGCCTTTCGTGAGCGATGACAGCACCGAGATGTGTCTTCCCACTCCCGGAAGGGCCTGCAAAAATCATCCATCCATTAGGCTTTTCAGCAAATTGTTTTGCCTCATAAAAAGCATTCTTAAAAAGCTCTTGGCTAGCTGCGTCTTCACGAACCCCAACTTCATTAGTTGATTCAAATTTCAATCCCCTAAATTGCGAGAGGTTACTGTATTTTTCTAGACGCTGGAAATTTGCTTCTTTGATTTCCGCCAACCGGTGTTCACAGGGATAAATTTTCCCAAAATCCATAGATTCGACTTCGGCGGAGTATCGTACCCACCCTGTGTCACCGCATATTTCACATTCCGGTTTTATAGTTCCAGGGTCAGGTCGATCTGACAATTTTCCCATATTTTCCTGATTTATACCGGCTCTCTGAATTGCGTCCCCCAGTCTTTCCATCGTAATTCCCTCTACCCCCGTTGCTCCAACTTGCTAATATGGCTCTGATATAAGCCCATCTTCTCACATCCTGCGCTACCGCCTCATCAAATGCATCTTCTAGCCATTGAGCTGGATAAGTTTTTTCTGCTTCAATTAATTCTTCCGCGACTTGAGATCCCGGTATTACTCCTATATTTTTTTCATATAAGTCAAATATCGTAACCCCTTTATCGATACCCCTTTTAGGATTATCTCCCGTTATATTTAGAGAGACAATACCTAGTTTAAATTTCTCAGACAGTTTTCGGCCGTCTACGTCATCTAAGAAGTATATTTCTCCAGAATCTTCAGCTTCTAAGTCTAGTTTCATTGAAAATATTAGGTTCGATTCAGTTAATTTCCCCAAAACAGACTCAATAAGTTCTACCGAAAGTTGAATACCGTCCGTCTCAAGTAATTTCAGTTGTTCCAGATTTTCAATATCAGCGTGATTTAAGAAGCTGCCCTCCGTTTGTTGGGAAGCGATTTCATTAAGAATGATCAAGCTAGTTTTTAGTTCTAAAATATTAGTGATGTTTGGGAGAACATCTAAAAAAAACCGTTCGGGGATTTCTACTCTGTCACCCCTTTTAGGTATTTGCTTAAATTCACTCATAAATATCTCATTTATCAAAACATGCCCATGTTAGGAGCTGGCCCATCTCGCAAAACTGCATCAACAAAAGTGGTAGTGCGTTCCCGAAAAACTAATTGTGGCCTCCCCAGAGGCCCATTACGGTGCTTAGCGACGATGAGATCTGCAACCCCTCTCGGGTAATCTTCCCCAGGATGCTGTCGCTCCCATTCTTCTTCGGTGAAATACACATCAGGTCTATATAAAAACATAACTACATCGGCATCCTGCTCAATGCTACCACTATCTCTAAGATCAGAAAGTAATGGTTCATGCCCTGGTCTCCCCTCAACTGCTCTAGAAAGCTGAGAAAGGGCTAAGACTGGCACATTAAGATCGCGTGCTAGTGCTTTTAGAGATCTAGAAATTTCGCTGATTTCCTGAACTCTATTCCCTCCAAAACCACCGCTACCGCTCATTAGCTGCATATAATCAACAACGATAAGTTCTAGCCCCTCTTCCAAATACAGCCTGCGAGCTTTTGATCGTAACTCGACAACGCCTAGCAAAGCTGAATCGTCGATGTAAAGCGGTAGGTCTGCTAATTGACCAACTGCCTGCATTATTTTTGCTTCATCCTGTTCTGACCACTCTTGCGCCTGTCTTAGACGGCGAGTATCTATTCCTGATTCACCCGCTAGTAATCTCTCCACTATCTGTTCGGTAGCCATCTCCAAGCTAAAAAAAGCAACAACGCCTCTCCTGCCTTCTGTATTTCTCCGTGAAGTAATAGCCTTGGCAATATTCAGGGCCAAAGCGCTTTTCCCAACCCCAGGTCTCGCAGCAAGTATTACAAGATCCGAAGGTTGGAACCCTCCTAACAATCGGTCTAAATCAACGAATCCGGACGTTACACCAGTCTTATTACTATCTTGGCTACTAAGATCTTCTTCAATATACTTGTCCAACGCTTGATGGAGCGAAACTAGATCACGTTCTGATCGACCCATCCTTAATTCATATATAAAATCTTCCGCTTTTCTCAGGGCTTCCTCTTCGTCTGTTTCAGCTTTATATCCAATATCTACAATTTTCCCACCAGCATTTATCAATTGACGCATAATCGAAAGGCGTTTCACAACTTGGCCATAATGCTCTACGTAGACAGAGGTGGGAACACTTGTGACCAAATAGCTAAGAAATTGTAATCCGCCTATTTCCTCTAACCTTTGTTGCCTAGTAAGTTCATCTGACAACGTTATCTGGTTAACCGGTTCGTTTCGAGAAAATAGATTTAAACAGGCTTCAAATATCCAGGAGTGTTTTTGACGAAAAAAGTCATCCGCAGCAAGAGTTGCTGCAACTCTTGGAAGGGACTCACTGTCAATGACCAAAGAGCCTAGTACAGCTTCTTCCGCTTGATCATCATGGGGAGGTAATTGTTCCGTATACAATGTATAACCTCCTTCAAGCTTAGTATTGGAAACTAATTTTCCACTACTTCTTCTTCGTCTGTATCATTAGCTTCAGCATCACTCTCTTGGTCCAAATTAGCACCTGTTGACTCATCTTCATCAGTTTGAGTGTCTAAATCTTCAGCATTTCCTTCGTCATCGATAGCTGCATTTTCCTCAGCTTCAATTTCAGCAATGGCACCTTCGAAAGTCGGTTCCTCTTGCTCCTCTTCATTAAATACAAAGTCGAGACCAGGCGCTGGATCTATGGAATCGTCAAAAACCGTAACGGTCAGTTCACCGTATACGTCTGGGGCAAATCGAATCCGAACATTGTGATGCCCTTGATCTCTGATTGGAGACGAAAGATTAATAGCTCTCCGATCAATATCCAAGTTCAATGCATTGCTCAGGGATTCCGCTATATCAGCAGCACTCACACTACCATAAAGTTGTCCTGCTCCACCTACTTTAACTGGCATTAATAATTGGTCTTGCAGCGACTCAGCAACTGATTCCATCTCTTCATTTAATTGCTGTCTTCTGTGAAGTTCGCGCTCTCTTCGAGCCCCCGCCGACGCTAGTTCTTGCGGGGTAGCTAAAACCGCTAGTTTTCCTGGCAGCAAGTAATTCCGCGCGTAACCGTTTTTGACATCTTTAATGTCTCCGGCTATGCCTAAATTTTCTACTTCTTGAATTAAAACAACCTTCATGGGTATTATTGCCTCCTAAAAATTGCAGGTCACGGAATAAACGATTATAGAGTTTTACTATATATTTTTAAAGTGCTTCTTCCCAAGCTCGTCGAACCTGATCAAGAGAAACATCGATGATTTCTCCCCACGCTATGTTGTCCCCACTGACGACACCCAAAGAAGATACAGGTATTTGTGAGTTTAATGCAAGTGATTCGAACTCATTACTCAAGGTTTTCGAAACTGAAACAACTATCCTTGCAGGTGCTTCCGCGAATAAACAAGCATCGAGTGATCCGATTTCTGAAAAATCTTCATCAAGAGCTGCTCCTATATTACCGATCACACAAGCTTCAGCAATCGCAACAATGAGTCCACCCTCAGAAACATCGTGCGCAGAACTTATTAAACCTTTGCTACTCGCATCTCTGATAAATCTCTGCACTTTCTTCTCTAACGCAAAATCTAATCGCGGGCCTCCGTTTATTTTTCCATGTATTGCAGATAGGTAGGTGGATCCACCTAAAGCAGTTAAATCAGATTCAAGGCTTTCAGTTCCCACCAAAAAAATCCGGTCTCCTTCTCCAACAAATCCCGATCCAATCTTATGATCGACATTATCGATTAGGCCTACCATACCGACGGTAGGGGTTGGATAAATCGCAGTGTCCTGTGACTCGTTATATAAACTAACATTACCGCTTATAACGGGAAGTTCCAGTTCACGGCATGCATCTGCCATACCTCTTATTGCTTCAGCCAATTGATAAGCTACTTCGGGGCGTTCTGGGTTTCCGAAATTCAAACAGTCAGTAATTGCCAAAGGGGTCGCACCAACACAGGAAATATTTCGAGCAGCTTCAATTACTGCTAAAGCACCTCCAACATATGGATCCAAATAACAAGCAAGAGGGTTAACGTCTACGGTTAGCGCTATTCCTTTAGTGGTACCCTTAATTCTCATTACGGCAGCATCTCCTGCTCCAGGGGCAACAAGTGTGTTATTCCCAACTTGGTGGTCATACTGGCGGTAAACAGATTTCTTACTCGCAATATTCCCGTGCTCTAGCATTTTCAAAAGGGTTTTATTTCTATTTTTAGGCTCTTCAATAGGAGTAAATTGGCTATTTCTTAGATTCGCTATTACCGGGTCTTCTTTGCCTTGAATATCATATGCTGGAGCATTAACGAGGGAACTAACTGGCATTTCACCCACGATCACCCCAGATTCTCTTATTATCGCCGTGTCCCCCTGTGTCACCGTTCCTATTTTTACACAGGATAAATCCCATTTCTCAAAAATCGCTTTCGCAGAATCATATTGGTCATTATTCACAATTATTAGCATGCGCTCCTGCGACTCGGATAGCATGACCTCGTATGGGGTCATTCCATCCTCGCTCCTTGGGACAAGTGCCACATCAATGTCAATGCCACTGCCTGAACTAGCTGCGCACTCAATCACTGCGCTTGTTAGTCCTCCCGCACCAAGATCCTGCATGCCAACTAAAGCTCTGGCCTTAGCTACCTCCAAACATGCTTCTAAAAGAACTTTCTCTAAGAATGGGTTACCGACTTGTACAGCGGTCTTACGCTCTTCAGATTCTGCTGTTAAGTCTACAGATGCGAAAGTTGCTCCATGTATGCCGTCTCTTCCAGTATCTGCACCCACAAGCAAAATAGTATTACCTTCTTCACCTGTTTTCGCTCTAACAAGTTCATCCTCTTCCGCTATGCCAACGCACATTGCGTTAACCAGAGGATTTCCGCCGTATGGCCCCTCGAAGGTAACTTGGCCTCCTATATCAGGTATGCCAATACAGTTTCCGTATCCGCCAATTCCAGCAACTACCCCGTCAAAAAGAAAAACGTTATGCGGATCTTCGCTCAGTGGCCCAAAAAACAGGGCGTTAAGAAGAGCGATAGGCCTCGCTCCCATACTAAAAATATCTCGGACTATTCCGCCAACGCCTGTAGCGGCTCCTTCATATGGTTCAATAGCGGAGGGATGGTTGTGAGACTCAATTTTCATCACTACAGCCAAGCCATCTCCTATAGAAACAGCTCCGGCGTTCTCCTCACCGGGGCCAATGATCACCCTGGGCGATGTGTTAGGAAAAGTTTTTAGCAGATTCTTCGAATGCTTATACCCACAATGTTCGCTCCATAATATCCCAAACATTCCTAGTTCGAGTTCGTTCGGAGTTCTATCTAGGCTATTTACAATTAGTTCATATTCACCCGCTGTCAAAGATAGTTCAGCCAAGACCTCTGGAGAAACATCCATCATTTATTGCTCCGGATTAAATTTTTTCTATTTATCATTGTAACAGCGAATAACAACCTAGATCTAAGTTTAAGATTGCTAAAACTACTAGGCAAGTTCCGCATGGGGCTTATCCCATTCACGGGCAAATTCCATCAATTCTTTGATGCTTTGTCCGCCTCTTTCACTATCAACGAATGGAACTATTAAGCTATCTAAGCCATTTCCATGATCCGTTGCGTTAATGTTAACAATTCTGCTGACCATAGAATCTCTATTCACGTTATCAGCATTATCTCTCATTATCTTGAGTGTCGGGGCGATAACCGAAAGCGCTGCAGCTTCCAAGATTTCAGACTGTACCCAGTATTCTTGTTCCGTAATATCAGCTTCTTGCACATTGCCACATCTTGCACAAGAGTACTGAATTCTATCCCAATCTTTGATATATTCCATTTCACCTGCAGAATATTTGCACTGCCTACACACTGGCCCTGCCAATATAGATCGTTCCTCTGTAGGATCTTCCTCTCCAAATATTTCCTCTGATAGAGCAATGATAGGCTCCGGCTCCGTCAAGGCGGCCCTCAATATATTTACAAATGAAGGCTCAGATAATAATGAGGAAGCACTAATGAGTTCCATATCAATTTGTGCATGCCCTTCTGTAGCTATTGTTACATCCTCTTGAAAAATTGAAGACCAATGTAGAGCTCTGTTTTCATGACAACCTTCAGGGTCCAATTGATATTTATAGACCCTGCCTTTAGGCCTCAAGTAGAATGGGTTCTTACCTAACGGATCGATCTCATCGCTATCCCAATCAGGGACTAAAAAAACGTACTTTGCGGTTGCCGATCCACCACGAGATTTTAGCTCTTCATCAAAAATCAACGGGTAAACAATTAGACGAACCCAATCTCCTGTAGCCATTTTTGCCATGGGAAGAACACCACCATAAACAATCTGTTTTCCCTCTATATTTGAAGTCAATGTCTTTAGGCCATCGTAGTAGTAGTAATTTTCCCCCATTATTAACTTACACCTCTCCTTTTATCCGGTTCTCAAGGCGTACTATATCGTCCGCTGCTAAATTAAAATATTTTGCTTCAGGATGATGGAAGACCATAGCACTTACAGAGGCTTCAGGGTCCATCATAAACTCATCAGTCAACTTAACGTCTATCTTGTCAGTTGGGTCTAATAGTTCCCAAAGTAATAATTGGTCTTCCAATCTGGGGCATGCAGGGTATCCAAAAGAAAATCTTTTACCATGGTACTGAGCTTTGAATAATTCTTCTTTGGTAATATTATCGCGATCAGATATTCCCCACATTGTTCTTAGACGCTGATGCAGTAGCTCTGCAAACGCTTCGGCACCTTCTAATGCTAGCACTTGTAAAATATGTGATGCCAAATAGTCGCCCTTTTTATTCCATTCGTCCGCCAAACGTCTCACGCCAGGTCCAACATTAGTCACAAACAAAGCTGCATAGTCGGTTTTGTCCGCATCTTTAGGTAAAATATAATCAGCCAAACATAGGTGGTCTCCCCCTGTTTGCCTGCCAAATCTGAATGTTCTAACAGAGCTTTCTTGGTCACTTGTAAACAAATTCACGTCATCCCCAGCTGCTTCTGCACGAAAGAATTTATAAACAGCTTTGGCTCTAATGTCATCTCTCTCTAACATTATTGCCTGTATTTCTTTTACCTTTGTTTCAAGCTCTATAGCTTTAGGATCGCCATCTTTTAACCTGTCTGTAAATCGTCCTCTAAACCCCAAATGTCGAACGTAAAGCATCGTAGGATTTATATAAGAAAAGATTTCATTCAAATCATAATTTTCAATGGTGTGAGCCTTAAGATCTGGGGGGGTCGGTATTTCCCCAAGTATCTTTACAGAAGAACGTTTATTATCATCACCAACTGAAATTAAGTTCTTGCGCTGAGAATTATTTTGATCACGTGTCTTTAACTCCTCAGCTTCTTTATCTATTTGTAATACTAGCTGTTCTCTTTTTTCTTGGTCCTGTATTTCACCTGCTATGCGAAGACCTGCCATCGCATCAGGTGCATAAGCGACTAAACCACCATAATTCGGAGCGATTCGAAGGCGGGTAAATCTGTTGCTTAAAGCTGCTCCCCCAACTAAAATAGGCACTTCGATTCCAGCATCATTAAGATCTTTGACGGTTTCAACCATCATTTGCGCGGATTTAACTAACAAACCAGATAAACCAATAATGTCAGGTGTATGCTCTTGGGATGCCCTAACTAGCTCTTGTGGCAACACTTTTATTCCAAGATTTATCACTTTGTAACCGTTGTTTGAAAGCATTATATCCACAAGATTTTTGCCTATGTCATGGACATCCCCTTTTACCGTCGCTAGAAGAACACTCCCTCTGACATTTGTCTCTCCAGATTCCATAAATTGCTCTAAATGAGCGACTGCTGCTTTCATAACTTCCGCGGATTGTAAAACTTCTGCGACTATCAGTTCATTGCTAGCGAAAAGTCGCCCTACTTCGTCCATCCCACTCATCAAGGGGCCATTGATAATATCTAAAGCCGATGAACTTTCTAGCGCTACATTCAAATCGGTTAAAAGGCCTTCTTTCGTTCCCTCAATAACACATGCTGAGATTCGTTCCTCCAACGTTAGATTTAAATTAGCTGAAGGGGCAACCTTTACTTTTCTTTCTCTAAAATGGTCGGCAAAAACAGCAATGGGATCATCTCCTTTCCACCAGATCAGATTTTCTGCCAATTCTCGCTCTTCATTCGATATCGATGCATATCTCTGGGTACTTTCAGTGTTTACTATTGCGGAATCAAGTCCTGCCGAAACACAATGGTAAAGCATTACTGCATTCAGTATTTCGCGCCCAGCTGCAGGCAATCCAAACGATACATTTGATATCCCCAATACAATTTTCGATAAAGGAAGCGATTTTTTTATGCTTTTAATTGCTTCGATAGTTTCGATCGCTGATCCAATATAGTTCTTATCGCCTGTCCCTATAGGGAAAACTAAAGGGTCAAAGTAAATATCTTCAGGCGAAACACCATATTTTTCAGTGAGTAATTTATACGACCGGTTCGCTATCTCGAGTTTCCGTTCCTTGGTTATTGCCTGAGCCTGTTGTGGGTCATCATCAATACATCCAACAACCAACGCAGCGCCATATCTTTTGGCTAAGGGAACTACTTGCTCAAATCTTTCTTCACCATTTTCTAGATTAATTGAATTTATTAACGATTTTCCAGGAGTTCGCTTCAGAGCTTCCTCAATTACCTCCGAGCTGGTCGAATCAATAACCAGCGGCGCTTTGATTTTCTTTGTGAGTGAATCCAGGAAATTAATCATGTCCGTTACCTCTTCACGATCCGGATCCTGGAGGCACACATCGAGCATATGTGCTCCGCCCCTAAGTTGGTGGCGTCCTATTTCAGATGCTTCGTCGATCTTTCCTTCTGCAATTAATCTTTTGAACTTTCTACTACCCAATACGTTGGTTCTCTCACCTATGAGAATAGGTTTGGAATCATCATCCACGACAACTGTCTCTAACCCCGAAAGTTTTGATTCAGGAACCAGATTTGCTTGTCTCGGTTCATACATGTCTGCCAACAAACACATCTCATCCGTATGGGTAGTTACCGTGCCGCAGCATCCTCCAATAATATTTACAAGGCCTTCCTTAAGAAATGAATCAAGAATCTGCGCCATTTTTTGCGGGGACTCATGATAGACTCCTTCTTCGTCGGGTAGCCCCGCATTTGGAATGACCGCTATTGGGAATTTTGATATTTGGGCTAAACTTCTAACGTGGTCTCTCATAAACTCCGGGCCAGTTGCGCAATTCAATCCAACCCATATCAAGTCTCGATGAGATATTGAAGTGTAAAAAGCATCAATATCTTGGCCTCCTAAAGTAGTACCCATAGTTTCTATAGTGCATTGAATAGCTACAGGTAAATTGATTGAAGTATCTTCTATTGCTCTATCAATACCTTCAAGCCCCGCTTTCACATTAAGAGTATCCTGTGACGTTTCCAGTAAGAGTAAATCTACTCCACCTCTTATCAGCCCTCTTGCTTGGACACGATAGCTTTCCACGAGATCAGGCCAGGAAACGCCACCCGTTACTGATATAGCTTTTGTTGTTGGTCCCATAGAGCCTGCTACAAATCGAGGTTTCTCCGTTGTGGAAAAGAGTTCAGCTTGTTCAGCAGCATTTTGTGCGGCAATCGTACTTATCTCTTCTGCTCGATCTTGAAGCTCGTACTCCGATAAAACCAAAGGCGTACTGCCAAAACTATTCGTCTCAATTATATCTGCGCCAGCTTCAAGAAATTTACTATGAATTTCACGAATTAGTTCTGGCCGAGTAATATTCAAGAATTCGTTACACCCTTCATAGTCGATACCGCCGAAATCTTGGGGGGTAAGAGATAAATCTTGGATATTAGTACCCATTGCTCCATCCAATACGAGAACACGTTCTGCAATGGCCTTTGCTAGGGTTTCTGTTCGATTATTTTGTGACATCTATTTCCAACTTTAGATATTCCAATTGCATTACTAGGATTTTAAAAACAAATCTTTTGCCATCATTATCTATCCTAACCTTGCTTGAAAACGATTTAATACTTAATAAATATATATGATTCATATGATATGGTAAAAACTTATTGGGAGGAAACGGCTAAGTTTATATAGATTTATAGTTGATTTGATATATTATCGGGGCGTAGCGCAGTTCGGCAGCGCGCCGCGTTCGGGACGCGGAGGTCCCCAGTTCAAATCTGGGCGCCCCGACCACCAAACAATCGGTCAGCTGCAAAATTATAGGAGGCAATGATGACTAACTCAACAAATAATACCGTAATCTACGAGAAGAAGGACAACATAGCATATGTGACACTTAATCGTCCTGAGGCTTTAAACGCATTGAATAGTTCGGTGAATACTGGCCTTCACAATGCTTGGATGGAAATAAAAAATGACCCAGAGGTTTTTGTAGCTATAGTTACTGGAGCTGGAGGTAAAGCTTTCTCCGCTGGAGCAGATTTAAAGGAAGTTAACGAAAGACAGGAGGAAGGCTTGTCCGCTTTCTCGGAAAGCAGCCTAGGATCCCAATACATTCCGGATTTAGGCGTTTGGAAACCAATCATTGCTGCAATAGACGGTTTTTGTGTAGCAGGAGGGTTAGAGCTAGCAATGCAGTGCGACATAAGAATTGCTAGCAAAAAATCACAGTTCGGTCTTCCTGAACCAAGATGGAGCATAATGCCAGGCTATGGCTTACATTACCTCACTCGAATGATGCCTTTGGGAGACGCCCTAAAAATAATGCTCACAGGCGAAAGAATTTCTTCGGAAGCCGCCCTTCGATCCGGCTTGATACAAGAAGTAGTAGAAGACAGAGATGAAGTGATGGAAACATGCTTAAAAATTGCTGAACAAATTAAAAATTGTGCCCCTCTCGCTGTTCAAGCGATAAAGGAAATCGCATACACAGGAACTTATATGTCTCCTGAAAATTCGCAGCGGTTTGCGAAAGAATTATCTGCTAAAGTGTTGGGCAGTGAAGACGCAAAAGAAGGACCTCTAGCCTTCACAGAGCGACGAACACCTGAGTGGAAAATGAGATAATTATGGCGATCAACGAGCAGTCCGATAAATCAACAACAGTGCTGGATGGTTATAGAGTTATTGATTTAACGAGCCATCTTTCACAGATGTGCGCTAGAACATTGGGAGACTTGGGCGCCGATGTGATAAAAGTAGAGCCTCCAGGGGGGGACCCATCAAGAACTATGGGGCCTTTCGCCGAAGATATCCCCGGTCCCGAACGGAGTTTATCATTCATAAATGCCAATCGCAGCAAAAGAAGCATCGTTTTAGACTTCGCATCCTCAGATAAAGATCGCGGCATTTTGATCAATTTAATCAAGCAAGCCGATATTCTAGTCGAAGATTTCCAACCAGAATATTTATCATCTCTCGGATTGGGTTATGAAACTATGCACCAACTTAACCCAACTTTGATATACGTATCAATTACTCCCTTCGGACAATCTGGCCCTAAAGCGAGCTGGTTAGGTAGCGAGTTAATTGCTGCTGCTGCTGGCGGGATAATGTACGCTAACGGTGATGATAATGCGCCTCCTTGCATGGCTCCGTACCAGCTATTATCTCAATTCTCATCAATACATGGGGCTTTTGGGGCACTCCTTGCAATTAGGGCAAGGGAATCTCTTGGAGGTGATGGGCAACATGTCGATGTATCACGACAAGAGGTTGTTTTATGGCTTGAGAATAGTTATATATCCAGATACCAGTACCAAGATATGATCACCAGGAGAGAAGGTGCTCGCACAGCTTTCGGTGCAGTGAACACATATCATACTTTAGACGATGCCTATGTAAATATATCTGTGTATTCAGATGAGCATTTTGGCAGACTGGCTAGAAACGTTCTTGATCACCCTATTTTGTCAGACCCGCTTTGGCAAAAAAGAGAAGTTCGAACGGAGAACAGAGAAATAATTGACTCCTTTATTCAGGAATACGCAATACAAGTGGAAAGAGACGAACTTGTAGAAAAGGGACAAAAGGGCGGTATTCCAATAGTCCCATTGCTCAAAATGGAAGAATTCGTACACCACCCTCATGTAAAACATAGAGGTTTCATTATCGAAGAGGATCACCCAGTAATTGGTAAATTTAAAAGACCAGGTTCGCCAGTCATATATAGTAAGTCAAAATGGAATGGCTCTAAACCTGCTCCGACTATAGGGCAACATACGGAAGAAATATTAGAAGAGCTCAAACTAAATGAGGCAAAAAGAAAATCAAAAGTTGCCACATCGTCAAGCAAATCGATAGATTCCCCATTGGTTGGCACAAGGGTTATAGACCTCACACGAGCACACGCTGGTTTTATCTGCGGAATGTACCTAGGTTTCTTTGGTGCCGAAGTAATCAGGATAGACTCGGATGGTTTAGAAAACCCAAGAACTCCAGGAACCAATTACAGCGATATGAACAGAAATAAACTTAGCTGCACAATCGATGTTAGGACTAAAGAAGGAAAAGAAGTCTTTTTTCAACTTGTAAAGGAAAGTGACGTAGTTGTAGAGCATTTCAGACCAGGTGTTATGGAAAAACTTGGTATTAGTTATGAAGACCTAATTCAACATAACGAAAATATAATATTGCTTTCAATGCCAGGAATGGGATCATCCGGTCCCATACATGAATATAGATCATATGGTCAACAAGTAATGGGTATGACAGGCCTGACTCATCTTTGGGGCTCTGAAAGCAGTCCCCTGGATACTAGGATAAAAATGCCATTCCCAGATTACGTTGCAGCAGTACTAGGAGCAATGTCGGTGGTAGGAGCACTTGAGTTCCGGGAACGTACCGGCAGTGGCCAACTAATTGAACTAGCCCAATTGGAAGCAATGGCCCACTTTTTAGGTCCAGGTATTATCGACTATACAGTGAATGATCGCCCTCCTAAGCCACAGGGAAACAACTCAGATTACGCTGCTCCCCACGACGTCTATACCTGCGTTGGGTTCGATGCTTGGTGTGCTGTTTCCGTCCATAATGAAGAAGAATGGGCGAATCTGAAAGAGGCCATCGGGTCACCTAGTTGGGCAGAGCAAGAGGAATTTTCATCAATACAAAATAGAGTGAATAATAAGATCATTTTAGATCAAAATCTTTCAGAATGGACAAAGCAATTTACCGCACAAACAGCAGCAAGAATTCTTCAAAAAGGTGGTGTTCCAGCAAGTGCAGTTATGACTGCGGAAGATCTTTACCACGACATACATTTACGATCTAGAAAAGAGGGTATTGTTCAAGTAGATCATCCTGACTATGGAATTACAGAGCATCAGGGATTAAACATTCATATGTCTGAAACACCAGGAACATCAACACTGCCGTCTCCTGCTATGGGGCAACATAATCAATATGTTTTTGAAAAAATATTAAATCTAACAAAGAAGGAAGTATCAGAATTAAGAGAAAAAGGAGCCCTGATATAAACTTCGTAAACTAGATGATGATTTTCACTAAGGACGACCAATATTATGTGCTCAAAACTTCCCAGTCAGTTCCTGAGGAAATAGCGAAGGTTTTCAATTTCTTTGAGAATCCAAGTAACCTAAATTTAATCACCCCTAGTTGGTTAAATTTTACGCTGTTACCCCCGGTGCCCTGTACAACATTTGAAAACCAAGAGATTGAATACAAATTAACTCTCCACAATATAAGGTTCAAATGGACAAGCAGAATTATAGATTACCAAAAAAATATTTCGTTTTGTGATAAACAGATCAAAGGACCATATGCATTCTGGGAACATCAGCATCTGTTTGAAAAAATCGGCAGTCAGACTTTGGTGACTGATATAGTCAAGTACAAAATTTTACCAGGGGTTTTGTCACCAATCTTGGGATCATTTACCAATATGTTATTTGTAGAGCGAGATTTAAAGAAGATCTTTGGGTATAGGCAAGAAAAAATTCGAGAACTCTTTTCTTAACTACGGCTGGATTATGCCCGTTATTTATCGACGCACTACCCAAGCTGCTTGCCTTCAAATGCTGAATAGTTCAGAGGGTATCGATGGACTCGAAATAACCCGTTAGATAATTCCCCTGACTCGTTTGGTATGAAATATGGACTCGTATATTCCCACAATCTATTGCCTGCAGCATCGATTTCAAACGCCTTTCCTTCAGACCCTTGGCAGATTAACCAATTACCATTTGATAATTTATCTACTGAACCAGCGTAAGGAGCTCTGAATTTTTCGTTATGTAAACCTGAGTATTCCCAGACAATTTTCTTACTGGTAATATCCACAACAATTACTCTTGCACCTCGATTCTTATGTGTGCGATTATCCAAAACAAGAATTTTGTTTGGATCCAGCAAAGTAGCATGATGTTGGTGTTCTAGATAAGTACTACCCCATTCCCAAATCACATCGCCAGTCAATTTTTCAATAATGATCACCATATTAGTGTTTCTTAAACTGACTAAAACATTATCATCTGGCATAACATAAATTGAGTTTGCATGAGTCCACTCAGACCTATTTTCAATAGGACAGATAACTTGATGTTCAAAATTAAGGTGCTCCCAAGATTTCCATTCCCAAACAACCTTGCCGTGTGAATCCACTTCTCTCAACACGTCCCCGTACATCAATTCTTGATCTAAACTAGAGTCGGCTCCTCCCTTGATACTAGAAATAATGCTTACAGGTATAGGCTCCCATACAAGAAACACTGTGTTACCGGTTTCCAAACGAAAAAAATCATGGTGTAGTAGCTTGTCTTCATATATCCACACCGGATTACTGTCCCAATCGATTTCTATGATTGCGGAACTCGATCCAGGAAAAGTTGGCACATCCGGAGCAAGGGATTCAGGGGCCCGGGTTCTTGCTAATAAATTACCATTAGGAAGAAGAACACCATATTTTAAACCAGCATCACTTTGCCATTTATGACGTACTTCTCCTTCCAGATCTATTAGATACGCATTTTCATCCAAGCGGTTTTCGGTTGGGCTATGGATAGGACCGTTAGGAATGATCAGGTTATAGCCTGCAGTTATATCGGTAATACTTCCGGGTCTATATATCATTTCAAAATCAGTATTCCTTTAATGTATGCTCATTACTCTAACTATTATTATAATAATCATTTATCATCAGCAAACCATAGAAGAAATATGATGCTCGGTAATTGATCAATCGACGCATCTGAAATTTAATTTCTTACGTATAGGGGGGGCAAATGTCAGAACTGCTAAAAGGCGTTAAAGTTTTGGAAATTGCAAACTGGGTAGCTGCTCCGTCAGCTTGTTCGATTCTTGCGGATCTTGGAGCGGAGGTTACAAAAATTGAGCATCCAGAGACTGGGGATCCCGTGAGAAGCATAGACGTGACTCCTGATGGGATCATAACGAGTGATTCCGACGATGAGAACACATCTTTCGAACAGCTCAACAGAGGGAAAAAAAGTGTTGGTATCAATCTGGGCAGCACTTATGGACAACAAATAGTTCGTAAATTAGTTGAGAGTGTAGATATAGTAGTAACCAACCTGGTCCCGGAAAGACAGGAAAAATACCACCTAACCTACGAGGATTGCTTGACTGCGAATCCACAAATTATCTACGTTGCCCTAACCGGTTACGGAACTAAAGGAGAAGAACGGGATCGTTTAGGATTTGATTATGCAGCTTTCTGGGCAAGGTCAGGAATAATGGGTTCTATCGGTAACGAGGGAGAATCACCTGCACAACAAAGGCCTGGTATGGGAGATCAGGTAACTTCTTTAGCGTTGACCACAAGTATATCTTTGGCTTTGTTGGACAAAGAACGAACAGGTAAAGGCAAGAAAATAGAGTGCTCGCTTTTACACTCAGGGTTATGGGTTCTAGGATTAGATTTTGCAGCAGCCATGCGGCATAAAAAATCAGTTAAAAAGCACTCACCTAAACACACCAATAATCCACTATCGAACTTTTATAGGACAAAAGATCTCAAATGGATACAATTAGTCATGTTTGATTCCGATCGGTTTTGGCCGGGTTTTTGTAAAGCCCTTGGCATAGAAAATCTTGGTGCCCCGTTTGGCTACGAAACTGCGGTGGGGAGAGCTAAAAATAGTACTGAATTGATAAAAAAGCTTACAGAAATATTCTTATCAAAATCATTAGCGGAATGGGGAACTAAATTAGATGCGGAGGGTTCTATATGGGCGCCTGTTCAAACCCTTGATGAATCCATAATGGATCCACAAATAGAAGCAAATGATTATACTTCTACAATTGAGAATTCCTACCAAACAGAAATAGAAATCATCAAAGTTCCCTTTAAAATATCAGGGGAAGACATTAACCCAATATCTGGTGCGCCAATCCTCGGGCAACATACCGAGGAAAAACTCTTGGAAGCAGGTTACTCTTGGGAACAAATCGGCCAGTTTAAAGAAGAAGGAGCTATCATATAATATAATTTGAAAGGATTTTATTATTTAATTGCAATATTTAAATAGGAGGGGATAATGACCACTTCAGACGAAAGATATGAGCGTGGGCAAAAGAAAATAGAGGAAATATTCGGAGAGTACTCAGAAAGCATCCGGAGCGGATTTGAAGATGTAGCACCAGCATTTTTTCGTTACGCGGATGAGTATGTATTTGGAGAATTGTGGTCACGCCCCGGGCTTGATCTTAAAACAAGAACGCTGGTGACCGTAGGCACTTTAGCGGCTTTAGGAATTGAGTACACTCTAGGGTTACATATAAAAGGGGCTCTTACTCAAGGCATAACAGAAGAAGAAATCATAGAAACTATAATGCAAGTCGCACCATATGGAGGGCATCCAAGAGCCATCGCTGGATTCAAAGTCGCAAAAGAATGCTTTGCCGACTGGGAATCTAAAAAACAATCCAAATAAAAGAATCAAATGAGGACATGCTATGCATAAAATAGAAGGCATTGTTGTGGCAGGGGGCGGAGCTGTTGGGTTAATGACGGCATTAAGAATTGCCCAACAAGGTGTTTCAGTTACCGTTTTTGAATCAGCTCCTAATTTAGTTGAAGAATATCGGGCATCAACGTTCCATCCCCCCACGATAGAAATGCTGGATGAAGTAGGCATAGCAAAAAAATTAGCTGAAAAAGCTTTAGTGGCTGATACATTCCAACTTCGTGATAAGGAAAACGGCATAATCGCAGAATTTGATATGGATGTGCTAAAAAAAGACACTGCCTTTCCATATAGGCTACAAATAGAGCAGTACGCTCTAGTACTTTTGCTTTTTGACGCCTTAAAATCGTTTCCAAACTGTCAAGTATTATTTAACCATGAAGTTACAGCAGCAAATCCCAAGGAAGATGGAGTGGAAATAAGCTTCCTCAATTCGGAAGGTGAAAAAACTGCTATCTGCGATTATCTTGTTGGAGCAGATGGGGCACGGAGTGCCGTAAGAACAAGCGTCAATATTCCATTCGATGGAATGACGTATCCTGAAAGGTACTTAGTTACGTTCACTACTTTTGAATTTCGGGACATAATGCCAGATTTAGCTTATGTAAACTATGTGTCGGATCCTGAAGAATGGTTTGTTTTACTTAGGTCGCCCGGACTCTGGCGCGTTTTATTCCCAACTAAACCTGAGGAAACAATCTTTGATACCGATCCAGATCCTGCCATTTTGGATGAAATTGCTCAAGAACGCTACCAAAAAGTACACAAAACTGGGACCCCTTACCCAATAACTTGGAGAAATATATATAGGGTACATCAGAGAGTAGCAGCATCTTACAGAAGTGGAAGAGTTTTCCTTGCGGGGGACGCGGCCCACGTTAATAATCCCCTCGGGGGCATGGGGCTAAATGGAGGCCTGCAAGATGCGTTCTACCTGGGTAACGCACTAGCTTTATCTTTAAAGAACAGTCGCAACGAGCCTTTACTGGACCACTACGCAGAAGAAAGAAGGAAAATCGCTTTAAACTTTATACGAGCCCAAACTGCCCAAAACGAAGAGAATATACGGCAAAAAGATCCTGCGATAAGGACGGAAAAACAGCGTGAGATGCGTGCGACGGCGAGTAATAACGACCTTTCTAGAGACTATCTACTCAGAACCTCTATGATCCAAGGCATTCGATCAATGACTCCCCTCCCAAAAACTTATTAACAACAGTGAATTGTAGATAATTGGATCGGGGTTTCATTATATTGTAGAATTATTTGTGTAGGGCCTTACAAATATAGTGTATTCTATGTAAACGCCTATCATAGAAAAAGAACTTTTCACAATAAACGCCAGGGTGAGGAACGAGGATTTAATGCTAGAAAAAGATGACACCTATTACCAATCTCATCTTACGCAAGAACAATACCAAGTTACGAGATTAAAAGCGACCGAGCCTCCTTTTACAGGGATTTATTGGGACTCGAAGGCCGATGGAGTCTACAACTGCGTATGCTGCGAAACTCCTCTCTTTAAATCAGATACTAAATACGAATCTGGAAGCGGATGGCCTAGTTTTTGGCAACCCATTAATTTGGAATCAATAGAAACTGAAGTGGATAATTCGCTGGGCATGCAGAGAACAGAAGTAAGTTGTAAAAACTGTGGAGCACACTTAGGCCATGTATTTCCTGATGGCCCCCAACCCACGGGGCTACGTTATTGCGTCAATTCAGCATCTTTGGATCTAAAAAAATCGAGCTAGAGAGTATCATGACTGTATTGATGAAAGTCCCAACCGCACTACGCAGGGTAACCGATGGTCAAGAAACCATCGAACTTCCTGAGGGAACCGTGACAAACGCTCTTGATATACTCGATTCAAAATATCCAGGATTTAAAGAGCGTATCTTGGACGATGAATCAGGAGATGTTCATCCTTTTATATCAATTTTCCTAAATGATAATGACATACAATATATCAACGGGTTGGAAACAACTTTATCTGAAGGGGACGAGTTGATAATCATTCCAGCAATAGCTGGTGGAACTTAAAATAATAAGGCGCAACAAAGAACAGGAGAACCTAATGGCAAGAGGGTTAAGGATATTTATTTGGATCATCCTAAGTGTTTTAGGAGGTTTGCTACTTATGGCATCAATCAACGATGATTCAGAAAAGAAAAATTAGTAGATAGTAAAATCATTAAATGTATAAAAATATGTCTAATCTAGTCCAGAGCTTATAGATGGCTCCAGACAAAACTAACACTCCAACTCCGACTGAAAATACCTCCACTAGTAGCAATAAGTTTTTCTTCGGATGGTGGGTGGCCATTGCAGCCGTATTCCTAAACATCTTTCAAGGTGGGGTTTTATTCTATGGCTTTACGGTTGTGATACTTCCTATGACTGAAGAAACTGGCTGGAGTAGAACCGTTGTCACCGGGGTTTTCCCCATCATTGGTATTCTTGCAGGTATACTCGCGCCTTTCTTGGGAAATATTTTTGACAGGGTTGGGCCTCGCCCGATAATTTTCGTAGGCCTAACAGCAATGGGAACTGGTTTGGTTTTAGTTTCAACCGTCACCACTTTGCCGACTTTCTACGCAGCGTTCACTCTAGCAAATCTTGGTTCCGTCTGCATATGGTCTTCTAGTGGACCGGCAGTGGCAAACTGGTTTGTAAGAAAACAAGGTAGGGCGCTAGGTCTCTACAGTTTAGGATTCGCTCTTTCGGGAATAATGTCTCCTCCTTTTTTCTGGCTAGTACAAGAAGTAGGATGGCGTACTGCTTTCGCGTATGTAGGAATCATCGCTTGGATACTTATCCCGTTTGCCATGTTTTTCATTCGCCATAGGCCGGAGAATTATGGTTTGTATCCAGATGGGGCTGACAAGCCTCCTTTACAGGTCGGTAATGCTGAAATAGAAAACGACGACGAAGGCGAACTCAATTTAAGCCCCTCTCAAGCTATAAGAACGCAGGCTTTTTGGCTTATGGCGATCGGCTCTAGTTTAGCTTTCCTGACAATTGCCGCTTTACAAGTCCACTGGGCTCCATACCTCGAAGACGTAGGATATTCGAGACAGTCAGCTGCCTTGCTATTGCCTGCCATGCCGCTTAGCACAGTAATTGGTAGAATTCTTTTTGGATTTCTAGCAGATCGATTTAATAAGAAACTTATAGCAAGTGTGGCTTTTGTTCTCCAATCAATCGCAATTTTAATACTGGCAATGATATCTGCAGACAAACCATGGATATTAATACTCTTTTTGGTTTTTTGGAGCATTGGATTCGGCGGAACGATTGTGACAAGGCTCGCGCTTCAAGGATACCTGTTTGGAAGGTATTCTTTTGGGACACTCCAGGGCCTATTTTCCATGTCCAGCGAAGCCGGATTTGCTTTCAGCCCGCTAATAGCTAGTATAGTATTTGATATGACGGGCTCATACACACCTCTGTTCCTCGGCTTTGCAGCTTTGACTCTAATAGCAGCTCCAGTGACAATGTTAATTAAACGCCCAGAACCAATATTAATTGAGAAATAGAAGTATTCCCCAACATCAAAAAAACGAGGAATGAAATTTTGGTAAATACAGAAAAAAAACAACACGGTATATTTTACGGTTGGTGGATTGTAGTCTCCGCTTTTATCATGTCCTTCGTCTATAGCGGATTCTATTTTTGGGCATTCACATTATTTGTTACCCCCATGCAAGCCGAAATCTCCTCTATTGAAAATCATATAGGGCCAGCCTTCCTTATCGCTGGAATATTAGGAGCGATCCTCGCCCCAATTTTAGGGAATGTTTTTGATAAAAGAGGGCCCAGACTTGTTGTTGGTTTTGGAATGATTTTCGGTGGGCTGGGGTTTGCTCTAATGGGTATCATGCAAGAGATCTGGCAACTCTACTTGGGTCTTGCATTGGCCGGTATAGGCCCTATCGCTATATGGGCAGGCGCCATTCCTTCTGTAGCAAACTGGTTTAATGTATTTCGTGGAAGAGCTCTAGGACTCACCACTGCAGGGCTAGGCTTAGGGGGATTACTTACAAATCCATCTCTAATGTTTATAAACCAATTTGGCTGGCGAACCACATTTGTATTAATTGCTGCTGCAATTTGGATCATAATTTTACCTCTAACAATGGTATTAAGGCGTCGACCCGAAGATTACGGCATGTTCGAAGACGGTATTCAAGGAACAGGCGATACTTCAGAGGAAGTTGAAGGTTTATTTTTATTGGAAGCCATGAAATCAAAAGTTTTCTGGGGAATCGCAGCTGTTTTCTCACTGGCGTTTTGGCCTATAGGCGCTCTGCAAATTTATCAGTCCCCCTTTATGGAATCTGTCGGATTTACGAGATCGGTTGCTGCATCCACGGTAGGAATTATGGCAATAATCACAGTAATCGGCCGCATTGGGGGTGGATGGCTTGCGGATACCATAGACCCACGTAAAGCGACTACTCTGGCATTAAGCCTCCAAGCTTTTGGAATCATCGTATTTGCTTTCGTAACTCCAGATCAAAGCTGGCTTTTAATCCTATTCCTAGTAGCTTTTGCACCAGGATTTGGTGCCATTACCGTGTTGCAACCAGCACTATTAGCAGGATACTTCGGGCGACGATCTTTTGCAGCAATCCAAGGAATATTATGGACGGCTACTTCGATCGCTTTTTCATTAGCACCCATTGCACTCACATGGATAGGATCTTTTTTCCAGGAAAGCCTATCCCCTGGATTCATCATATTCGGAATATTCAGTGTGGTCGGAGCAATTTTGGTAGTTATTTTGCCTAAAGTAATACTGCTTACTTCCCAAACGCAAGAAATGCCGAAATAATTACTCGATTATATTCCGTTGTTTTTTGTATAAAGATGGGAAAATCAATAAGCAAAGGATCACTCCCGCAAGGCATATTCCTCCGGTAGCAGCTGTGGCGTACGCAGTACCAATTTGTTCAGACGCAACACCAACTGCTAATATTCCACCTGGAGTCATACCAAATACAATGAAGCGAACGCTAAGTACTCTGCCTCGCAATTGATCTGGAACCAAAACTTGGATTAACGAAAAGTTTCCTGTCATCACTAGTTGGAAAAACAATCCAGCTAGAAGTGATAGGACCATGGACAAAGCAAATGATACAGAAAGTGAAAAGCCAATAATGAATACGCCTAACCCTATTGCTCCAGCGACAAGGAACGCCTTCATTTGATTAACCGTATTATAGGCCGCTATTAATAGAGACCCCGCTATTGCTCCAATACCTCCCGCACCTGCTAGGTAACCTAAGCCGGCAGGTCCCACTTTTAATATATCTTCAGCGAAAACTGGTAGAAATGTTTGATAAGGTAAACCAAAAACAACAACAAAAAATCCAAGTGCCATGAGTCCTAACACAAGACGGTTATTGCTAATATATTTTACTCCCTCTTTTATGTTCTCCAACACAGATGAATCTGCGGCAGAGTACCCATTATTGCTTTGTCGAACCTTAAGAAGCATAAAGAGAGGAATCCCTACACCAACAAATCCTGACGCTGCAAAAAATGCTGTGGCAGGAGAAACTAATATGAGCCACCCTGCTATAGGTGGACCTATAAGCTGAGCTCCGCTAAACATAATCGAAGATAAAGCCACTGCATTCGCTATATTTCTTGGTGGGACTAGACTTGGAACAATAGCAGCGCGAGCAGGGAAAGCAAGAGAAAAAGTAATACCATTAATTAGTCCAAGTAGCATTAGGTGCCACACCTCTATGAGATCCGTAGCCACCAAAATTGCCAAAATTAGCAGTATTGTGAAATTAATGGCCTCATTCAATAACAAGACTTTTTTACGATCAAATCTGTCAGCAATGACCCCTCCAAAAACCGACAAAACGAGAGAAGGCGTCTGCGCAACTGCCGAAACATAGCCGACCATGCTAGCAGATCCCGTGATATCGAATACAAGCCATCCCCTTGCGATCATCAACATAAAAAATGATGTTATAGACAATAAGGAAGCAAGCCAAAAATAAGTATAATTCCAGGATTTAAATGATTCGAATGCCCCTACCTTAGGGCTTTCTTCAGCGGACGACTCGACATTAGAGGTCATAAGATATTAGTGCTCAACGAAAATTAATGTAAAACTTTGCGACCAGTCATTCTAACACTAAATAATAGGCACTTGTAAATCGCTAAATAGCCGTTTGATCATTACCCTAGGGAACTACGATTTATTGAGAATATCTTTGCTCATCTCCCAATATTCCTCTAGTTTTCGCGCATCTGCATCATGAATGCTAAGCCCATCTCGTTCCAGTAAGCCTTCCATTAATCTGAATCTTTCCGAGAATCGATTGTTAGCAGATCTAAGAGAATTCTCGACATCGATGTTTAAATGACGTCCTAAATTAACCAAAGTAAAAATAATATCTCCAAATTCTTTGCTTTTATCCTCATCAGAGGTAGCTTGTTTATATTCTTCCACTTCTTCTACTAATTTATCCAAAACTCCAGTTACCGTTTCCCAATCAAACCCAACATTGGATGCTCTACTTTGTATTCGTTGTGCATAAAGCAAAGCTGGTAACTCCCTTGGGAGTCCCTCCATTATTGAAGCCCCTTGTCTTTCTCGACTCTTTATTGCCTCCCATTTCTCTTCAACATCTGATGAAGTTTTTGCATTCTCATTACCAAAAACATGCGGGTGGCGGAAAACAAGTTTTTGAATCAGCGAATCTATAACATCATAAATATCAAATTCTGCTGATTCTTGTGCTATAGCAGAATGCAATACGACTTGTAATAATATATCTCCAAGTTCTTCTTGCATTCCTTTAGAATCATTATTCTCAATTTCTTCTAAAGCTTCATATGTTTCTTCTATTAAATAAGGGGCTAAGGTTTTATGTGTCTGAGCTCTATCCCAAGGGCAACCATCAGGTGCACGTAATTTTCTGATCACTTCGATCAAAGTTCTCATATCTTGATAATTATCCTCCCAAGAGACTGGCTTGAGATAAATAAAATCCCACTGATCGCTATCAAGCATTTCTTTTGTTAAAGGCACTTGTTCACGCTTTTCTCCATTCAAAATCTCAATACCCCAGTTAGTCGGATATCGTCTCAGAATCTGGGCTCCATTATCAGGGGTCATCGTCGAATGTATATAAGTCGCAACGGTTGGGTCTAACTGAAACGAGTCACCGCCAAATAAAACTAAAACCCCCGATTGGGCATTGCTATCCCGCACCATTTTTAACGCATTGACTAATTCACTGTTGCTAGATTGTTTCAATTGTTACCCCCCTTTTCGTTTAAACCACGAGGAAGTGCTTCCCGTTTTGATTATATGACCATGTTTAATATTTTTTTACTGTTGCTCGCTATTTAAACCGTTGTTAGACTGAGAACCGCCTTGTATTTCTGTAATTATATCGCGGTGGGCGTGGCCAAGCTGGTTTAAGGCTCCAGATTGTGGCTCTGGTGATCGTGGGTTCGAATCCCATCGCCCACCCCATTTGAATAAAATTTTTATATACACAATCAATAACAACATGAAAAGAGGATCAATCATGGCATTATCTAGAAAGGAACTAGAATTAAAATTCAAGGAATACCTATTTGCTCAAACTCAAGCAAATCAGAAACGCTTAGATCCTGAGAGTTCCACCTATGACCCATTCGCGCATGCTCGAGACAGTCATGGAAGAGAAGAGCATGGAGACACTCATGTTGAAATGGAAGCCCAGATCCAAGCCGCTGCTTTGGCAATACTTGATGTCATCGCAGAAAACAACAAAACTGACAATTAATGAACGCCCTTAACGAAAATTCCTTTTTGATAGTTTCAGGTTTTATTGTCGCCTTTATAGTTATTGTTCTGCTAAAACTAGATGGGGGGAGCCACTGGAAATGGGGAATCCTAGTGATTGCTATAGCTAGTTTAGGCTTTCTTCAAGTTAGTCTTAGCAGTAATAGTAGCTCGTTACCAAAACCTCAAGATTTCGCAAAATTAGTTGGAGGAGGAGACAAACTAGTCGTATCTTTTTATTCTAATCGTTGACTAGGGTGCCTGTCGGCAAAGCCCATCTTAGATCGGCTAGAAAACGACTTGGATGATAAAGCTCAGTTTATTCGCATAGACATTAACACAGATTCGGGTAGGAAAATTAAAAAGAACTATGAGATAGAGCTCATCCCAGCTGTCCTGGTCTTTGATGAGAGAGGAAATGTGGTATGGCGTCAAACAGGGACACAGCCAAATGCTGTATCAATAACTCAGATCATAGATAGCTAACACGCCTTACCCCTTCAAATTTTTTCTTTTTTAAGAGTTATAATGCCGATACCATTCCAGATAAGCTTCCAGCCCTTGAGCGAGGCTAATTTTAGGGGTGAATCCCACGTCTTCCTTGAGCCGATTTATGTCGATCGGATTCTCTCTCCCTTTTGGAATAGAATCAAGGGCTTTAGAGTATGGTACATCTCTGATCTCAATTCCAGGGAATAATGCCTCCAAAATCTGGATTATCTCCCCTAACGTGCTTTGACGTCCTGAAGCATTGTTATATACAGGGTAAGACAGGGACGAAGAATCCAGCACTGCGACAATACCTTCGGCGATATCTGTGATGTAAGTTGCCTCGTACATCAATGATCGATTATCTATTTCAATCATTTCACCTCGCAAAGCTTGCTCTACCCAGGTTTTTATCAGTGACTGATTTTCTCGGTGTCCAGTGATTTTTTCCATAGGTCCATAGGGCCCGCTTAAACGAACACTAACGTTGTCAAAGCCATATAGTTCTCCGTACCTCTTTGTAAGCAGTTCACTAGTATATTTCGTTATGGAATAGAGATTATTCGGCTTTACCTCGCGCTCTTCGGACAATATTTCATCCTTAGGCCTCTCAGTACCATACACAGCCCCTGAACTTACATACAAGAACCGGTCAGGCGATACTTTACGAGCGAATTCAAGTACATTGGTTGTTCCAAGTACGTTTATATCAACTATGGAACTAGCTTGAGAATTTTCAATTCTAGGCAATACACCAGTAAACACTGCGGCATGCACTATTTTGTCGATGCCTAACTCAGATAATTTTTCAAGATCTCTTTTTTCAAGAATATTCCCCTGGAAATATTCGATTTGGTCTTTCCAGGGATCAAGGTATCTTTGAAGCAGCTCATCTGGAGCCACAAGATCAAAAGAAACAATATAGTGGCCTTTTTCAGCAAGTGTTTTTACAACGTTGCTGCCTATGAATCCAGTCCCACCAGTCACCAATGTCGACATTTAGCCTCCTAGTAACAACTTACTGAAAATATTGTTCATCATGCCAAAAACATTATAGGATAATCTTGCACAAATCGGGGCGCCCGTAGCTCAGCGGATTAGAGCATCGGTCTTCGGAACCGAGTGTCGGGGGTTCGAATCCCTCCGGGCGCGCCATATAGATTAATAGGTTTTGACAAATGGTATGATACCTATAAAGTTTCCATCACTAGGGATTGGTTATTATGGAAAGCAAGAAACAAAATTCTTCAAATATAACTTACATGGACCTTAACGTAAATGACGGTGCTGATGCCTTTGTCGAAGCACTAATCATGTATGGAATCGAATACATATTTATTAATTCCGGCACCGATACATTCCCAGTGCAGGAAGCTTTAGCTAGAAAAATTGAAAAGAAAGAAAAAGTCCCAGAAGTTATTTTATGCCTGGATGAATCTATGGGGCTTTCGGCGGCACATGGATATTATCAAATCACCGGTAAGCCACAAGCGGTACTAGTTCACGTTGACGCAGGAACAGCGCAATTAGGAGGAGCATTGCATAACGCGCAGCGGTCGCGTGCAGCAATGCTAATCGTCGCAGGAAGATCTCCTTTAACTTTTCTAAATGAAGTTCCTGGGGGTCGGGACCTTCCAATACACTGGATACAAGAGCAACGAGACCAAGCTGGCATAGTGAGAACATTTACCAAATGGGATTATGAACTACGTAACGCAGAAACAAGTGGTTTGGTCATAAATCGTGCTATGCAAGTCGCAAGCAGCGAACCTAGTGGCCCCGTATACCTTGTTGTTCCACGAGAATCTCTTATGCAAAAAATCGATACTGTTAAATTCCCGTCTCCAGCAAGGCATCAGGTTTCTGTAAGCCCTCAAGCTGATCCAGAATCGATCAATACAATTGCTGAAAAAATGCTTGCCGCCGATTCCCCCCTAATAATCGTGGGGCGATCTGGCCGAAACAAAAATTCAGTTTCTTCACTGGAGAAGATTGTGGATATTTCAGGTGCTCAAGTTACGACAACGCCAACAAGCTTTGGTTTCCCTACTGATAATCCAGCTTGGGTAGGAATGAGCTCAGAAGAGCATATAGAAAACTCCGATATGATATTGATAATAGACTGTGACGTACCCTGGATACCAGCGGAAGCCCACCCTAAGGCCGAAGCATATATAGCATGTATAGATATAGAACCAGTAAAAGAGTCTATGCCACTTCTATCTTTTCCTGCGGATATTTTTGTACAAGCTGATTCATCAAAAGCTTTGACCCAACTCTTAGAATCTTTAAAAAGTAATATTCTGGAAGTTAATAATAAAGAAATAGATATAAGAAAAGACAAGTTGGTACAAAATCATCGATTAAGAGAAGTAGCACTCCTAAACGAGGATATGGAGTTGTCAGAAGAGAAACCAATCAACCCAAAATGGTTGATTCGTTGTATTACCGAAGAATTACCAGAAGATAGTATTATCTTAGAAGAAACAGTAACAAATAGGCCTCGGGTACACAACATATTATCAAGAACCGCAAAAGGTGATTTGTTGGTTAGTGGAGGTGCCAGTCTTGGGTGGGCAATTGGCGCAGCAGTTGGGGTTAAATTGGCTGCACCTGACAAAGATGTCATCGCCTTGGTTGGAGATGGAGCATTCGTTTATGGGGCGCCTACTTCCGCCATTTGGGCATCCGTAAAATACCAAACTCCATTTTTGACAATAATTTTCAATAATAGTGAACACTTCTCTACTCGAAGATCATTACAAAAGTTTTATCCTGATAGCGCAGCACACAGGATAAATAATTTCCCTGGGTTAGATATCTCTCCATCCCCTAACTATGCTGATTTAGCAAAAGCATCCGGAGCATACGGAGAAATAATAGAAAATCCCGGGGACATAAAGGCAGCCATAAGCCGAGGGCTTGCCCAAACTAGAAAAGGCGTGTCAGCCGTATTAGATGTTAGGCTCAAGAGGCCTTAGATCATATAGCTAAGTGCCTATCTTTATATGAGATACCATCTGGCTTAAATAAGATAAAACCGAAAAGGCTGTAGAAGCGCTGGTCCGTGGATTCTTGTCTGATGCTTTTCCTTCAATAAATAAACTCATTCGCCCAATAGAAGAGTCCAAGGTTACTTCATGCACGTTCACATCAATATTGGGATCAACAATTACTTCCATTTTCGTCTTATCAACGCCGACACCCGCTAAGCTGACTGCAACCGCTACATTAACATTGGCGGGGAACAATCTATATCCTTCAGCGACAGTCCCAGAAAATAGAGTGTAGGGTTCTCTAAGAGAATCCAAGTCTATTTGTGACGATTTTGCCCCTGGCGATCCTTTCAACGCACTTGGAGGTTTTCTATTAACTATTGTCACGTCTTTAATGTCACCAAAGGCCGCAGCTTTGATTCCATCCAAACCAGCAATAGCGCCAGATGGGATATGGATTCTTTTATTAGCTTCCTGAGCCAATTCTATTAATGACTTATTTTCAATCAACGCCCCAACACTTAAGATCATTACGTCTTTTTCATTGGCTAACGAAGACCGAACTATTTGATCAACAGTTGCCGCCCCAGATGCTTCTATTATTAAATCGCATTTGCCTATCCAGGAATTCAAATCACCTATTTCAACAGAGCGATTAAGTTCTCTAGAAAAAGTTTCTAGTTTATCTTTATTTCTTGCAGCAAGTGCAACGAGTTCAATACCAGGGATTGTGCCTTTATCCAATTCCAGCGCGACGGTACTCCCTATTGAACCAATGCCAACAATACCAACTTTCAATATCTACCTCTTCGGCCAAGCTCATATTTATAAGTAATAATCGGAGTATACTAAATACACCATTATTAATCCTATAACATTAGCTAGAGGCAACAAAAAATAAAAAGAGGTTGGTCATGGGAATAAAAGATTACATCAATCAATTACTTGCTGGTAGGTCTCTAAGTCAAAAACAAATGGTAGCCGCTGCTGAGTTAATAATGAGCGGATCTGCGACAAGCTCGCAGACAGCCTCATTCTTAGTAGCACTTCGAATGAAAGGGGAGACCTCAGAAGAAATATCTGGCTTAGCTATTGTCATGAGAGAAAAATCTTTAGAGCCCAAAGTCAAAGATCCAGTAAGTTTACTGGATACTTGTGGTACGGGAGGGGATGGCTCTGAAACTTTTAACGTATCAACCGCTTCCGCAATAGTTGCCGCAGCAGCAAAAATTAGAGTCGCAAAACACGGTGGTAGAGCCATTAGTTCCAAATGTGGATCTGGTGATCTACTTGAATCTATGGGGGTGAAAATAGATCTCGGTCCCGAAGGTGTTGCTGAGTGCATCAACGAAGTTGGTATAGGGTTTATGTATGCGTTTACTTTCCATCCTGCAATGCGCCTAACCAATGATACAAGGCGTGAGATAGGAACAAGAACTATATTTAATATTGTGGGACCGCTAACTAACCCTGCGAAAGCTGGGCATCAACTAGTCGGGGTCCCCAATGCTAAACTAGTGCCTGTTATAATAAACGCCCTCAAAGATTTAGGAGCGAAAAAAGCGATAGTTGTTCATGGTGAAGGCCCTATGGATGAAATCAGCTTGTGTGGTCCATCAATTATGGGTATTTATACGGATGGTGCGCCAACAAAAATCCTAGAGATTGATCCAAGAGACTATGGCCTTAATTTAGTAAAAATAGACCGTGTTCAATCTGGGAACATAGAGTCGAGTAAGAAAATATTAATAGAGACCTTACAAGGGGCTAAAGGGCCATATAGAGATTTCGTCTTGATAAACTCTGCCGCAGCATTGTTAGCAGCAGAAAATGTTGAAACCCTCGAAGAAGGACTAGAAAAGGCAAAGATTATCTTGGATTCTGGCGAAGGGCTAGCAAAACTTGAAGAGTTCGCCCATTTCAGTCAGTCATTGGAGTAGCCCATAGATAAAAACGTGCATTTATAATTCAAGATCTACCTTCTAGATACCCCCATTAATAGATCTGCCTCTAACCGAATTTCGTCGTCCATACTTAATATAAAAAGAAGAGTTGGTTTTGGTATTTGGTAATCTGAAAAATATATACTCGTTTTTGCTTGGCCTGTAATAACACCTTGGTCCCACAATGCTTCGACACTCCAAGTCATAGGATTCGTTACCCCCCTTATTGTCATTTGCCCAACCATATCGAATATTAGTCGGTCCCCTTCCCCTATCGGCCAATCCAGCCCAGAAACTTCTTGCGGTATGAAAACTGCCTTAGGGAACTCAGGAGATCCTATACTTGTTCTTGTTCTCAAATAATTATCCCGTCTTGGTTCATCACTTTGTAGCGACTCGAGCATAACAACGATCTCCGAATTTTCTTGATCAATAGCACCAGATCCATCAAGAACAATTAGGCCCTCTACCTGGCCCGTAACTCCTATCGCATCGTTAGGTAAATCCCTGCGCGCTAGCTGCTCTCCCACCAGATAGCGAACAGTTGAGCCACCTAAGATTTCTAAACGAAGAGCTTCTCCCGAATGTACGAAACCAGCATCTTCTATAGTGTCCGGAATTTTATCGCTAGAAATCGGCTCAGAATCGCTAGTACCACCGTAGAACAAAGAAAACAGCACCGCAAATACCCCGAGCACTAACCCAATAACAATCAGTGGCTTTAAATACCGTAAGTTCACAAAATCTCCTTGATTACCTGGATCTTATCCCGTGATAATACAACTCTAGCAATTTTTTTAGCACCTTATCAATAATCATAGAATCGCTGATTTGCTAGCAGTGACTAGCCCCACTATTAGCATAATCACATATTATAGGCTCAATATCGTATAAATTGTATTGATTCAATCCGTTTTTGCCGATAGTATGAGCGCGTTAGAAAAAAAAATGGTCCGGCCCAATAGGAAGCAATCTAAGAGAACAGACATAAAGACCATATAAAACCTTTAGGCTTTTAGAAAGGTAATTACTTTGGCAAATATAATTTCTACGCCCCTGACTATGCAAGGGAAATTAATTGCTATTCAAAAAGAGATGAGAGAGAACTATGAGTCGTATTTCAAAAGAGCAGCGATTCACAGAATGTGGTTTCCAGATCGTCTCACTCAACGCAATGAAATGGCAAAATTAGGCCATATGATCACAGAAAATACTAAAGAGATATTGTTGGGGTTCCTTGGTGTGGAATCAGTTGTTGATGACTACGTTTTTGAAGGGATACGAGGAGCAGGGGATAGCATAGCGACTCGAGAATTATATATGCAATGGGGATTTGAGGAGCGAAGGCATGGCCAAACATTCCGACACTCTTTAATCGATTCTGGACTTTATACTCAAGAATTTGTAGATAAATACCTTGACGAAGTAAACGAGCATCATTGGACTTTTGAGGAACAGACGGGCTACGAAGGAAATGTCCTATTAGCCTCAGCCTATGCTATATTCCAAGAACGACATACGAGATGGAATTATACAAATATAAGAAGAACTCTCTGGGAAGAATATGGTAGCCCTAGAGATGACCAGGGTCGCCGCGTTGATCCCGCTGTTGCCGGCGCAATTCGCTTCCCAGAAACAGATGAAGGAGCACACGAGGCTAATTTCATCAACATAGTTGCGATCCATATGAAATATTTACCCGATTTAGCCATGGATGCTCTGGCCAAAGTTTCAAAACATTACACTATGCCAGTTGTCCAATTACCTAATGGAGATGAATTTTTGCGAGCCATTCTTGCTGCAGGACTAGGAAAAGCAAGGGATATTATGAACGAAATAATGACCCCTAGTATTAATCGTTTTGGGCTGGAAAGTCGGCAAGCTCTTAAAAGGGCCGTTAATGGTTTTAATTCCCTTCCAGAAGATGCAATTGTAAAACTACATGGAAAAGATATAGAAGGCGTGGAACTTTCAGAAGACTCAAAGATTTACGAGCTCCAAGAGAGCGGCAAGTTTATCTTATTGGGAAATTCCACTGCTTAAACTGAACCCTTCGTATAAATTAATCATGATAGGTATGTAGCTAATGTATATTTGTGAAAATTGCGGAACAGAGATACCGGAAGAATATAAATTCTGCGGTATGTGTGGAGAAAAAATACAACACGAAACAGTTACGCCCAAAAACGATGAATTAGATATAATCCCAAAAGAACCTATAGATACTACAGGTGGAGAACTAATCAAACAGTCAAGCTGGGCTTGGATGCTTGCAGCGATTCCTTGGATTTTGTTTATCATAATTTCACTTTTCATTGATTTCCTGACGTTTGGGACTCTTCAACTAGCGATCGCATTGGTATTTGTAGTCCCTCGGTGGATTTCATACCGTAGAACAGCATTTATACTGACATCTGAGCACATAACAATAAAACGAGGGACCATTACTGGATCTGATAGCCTAGATCTGCCAATATCTGCTTTAGAATCAGTAAATTCAAAACCAGGGGTACTAGGGCAAAGTCTTGGGTATACTTCACTAAATTTAGTTCTTAAAGATGGTAGAAGTGCACACTTGAGCTATGTTCCAACGACTTCTCCTATCCAATCCTATATAGAGTCAAGAATTACCAATGATTAGCTCCCCATTTAGGAATCGATGGTCCCGAGAATGAACATCGCTTTGCCTAAAAAGAATTGATTTGAAAATACCACTAAAATATCGTGATGACCCAAACTTGAATGGTCAGATAACTACGCTGATAGTGTCTTTAGGGTCAAACGTATTGTCATATTCGGTACTAGCTACGTTTGGTTTATTCTTTGTCTCAATGGTTGAAGAATTCAATTGGAGCGCGACCGCAGGAAGTTTAGGGTTCGCAGTGACTTGGCTGGCAAGAAGTATATTTTCCCCCTTAAGTGGTTTTTCTTATGGGAAATTTGGTATACGGGCAGTTACTGTGTTTGGGTCTATCATTCTTGCCCTTGGATTGTTATTAAGTTCGTCAATGAATTCACAGTGGGAATACGCATTATATTTTGGTGTTATTGTATCAGCTGGTTCAACTGCTTTATCGATGAGCCATTCGATTTTAATACCCAGATGGTTTACCGGTAATAGAGGTTTCGCTATGGGAATTGTTTCTACAGCTTACGGCTTAGGGCCACTAGTTTTTTTTCCATTAATTAATGCTTTGATAGACTCTTTGGGCTGGAGAAACACATTAAACGTTTACGCATTAGCTCTAGTTATTTTTGGAATCATAGCACTAATAACAATACGAAATACCCCTCCAGTACAATCCAATGATCCGATGACTGCTCTAGAGTCACCTCAATCTTGGGCTTTGAAAGATGCACTGAAAGGAAAACGGTTCTGGGCCCTAGGAACTATGTACATCGCAGGATTTCTGGGGTATCAAATGCTAGTCGCACACCAGGTGGCATATGCTGAAGCTGCTGGAATAGAACGAGGAATCATCGTCTCTGCACTTTCATTTATGGGTGGCTTGACTCTTATAGGTGCAATAATCGGAGGATCGCTTTCAGATAAATTAGGCCGAGAAATAGTGTTCTTCAGCTCTAGTGTGATCGGAGCATTAGGTATCTTATCTTTTATACTTCTCTCTATATATTCAGGAAACATTATTTTTCTTCTTGGATTCTCATTGTTTGGCGGAATTGGATTTGGAATGCGATTACCATTGGTTCTGACAATCGCTGCAGACGTTTTTCAAGGTCCATTATTCCCTAAATTGATCGGTTTCTTAGGAGTCGCGACCGCTATAGGAGGCTTCACAGGACCAATGCTTGCAGGGATCATTTTTGACATGAGCGGCTCTTATTTGCCTGCGCTGATAGTAAGTGCAACTGCGATGCTTGGATCAGGGTTACTGGTATGGTTAGTGGCCCCAACAAGAAAAGGGCTATTCTCTAATATAAACGGTTAAATACCGTTAGTTCTTGACGATAGCGTATTTCGCCTCCATTTCCAAAAGTTCATCAATTTTTAGTGTTTTTGTAATCGCTTCCCGCAATTCAGCCCCATCACCATCAGCATCTTGAGCCATGGCGCCAGTTTCAAATAGTTCCTTCATAAATGAAGATATTGCTGTATGTAACCCGAACATCGGCCCTCTATGTATCTGAATTTTAAATCCTAGTTCAGCAACATCAGATACAGGAAGCTGGCCGTTGTACATTCTGGGCATATCCTGAAGGGATTCTGCATATTTTATTAAATCTTCTTGCGTTTTTATTCCATCTACGAAAACAATGTCTGCACCTGCTTTGTAAAACGCTCTACATCGGGCAATCGTATCCTCCCAACCATTAACGGCTAAAGCATCCGTGCGGCCGATTATCACAAAATCTGGGTCGGTGCGAGCATCCACAGCTGATCGGATTTTTTCTACAGCCTCACCTAGGGGGATAACGTCTTTGCCTTCAAAAAAGCCACATTTTTTTGGTGCTACTTGATCTTCAATATGGATAGCGGCGACCCCTGCTTTTTCATATTCCCTGACTGTCCTAAAGGTATTAATCGGATTTCCGTACCCTGTATCAGCATCTGCAATAACTGGAATGTCGACAGATTGCGCTATGTATGATGCATTTTGAACCATTTCTGTTTGAGTTAATAAACCAAAATCAGGCATGCCCTTAGACATAGAAACCCCAAAACCAGACATATAAACAGCCTCAAACCCAGTCTCTTCTGCTATTCGAGCTGCGAAGGCATCATACGCAAATGGAGCAAGTGTTAAATCTCCCCCAGAAAGTAATTTTCTTATTTTCTTTGTAGCTTTTTCCATTTTAGTTTCTCCAATCCACAACTTATTTTCTTCGTATCAAAATGGTGGTACAAGATTTGTCCGCTATCCTCTAAAACTCAGTAGGCCTTTAAACATAAACACCAGGGGAGCGCTCTTTAAGCCTGGGATACAAGACTAAAGGCACAATCATGATAGCTCCGCCCAATATTCCTACAGCAACTAATCCAAGATATTCTACGACTACTCCCCCAACTAGCGGAGTGAGAATAGAAAACGCTGATGCTACAGAATCATTAGTACCAATAGCCCTTCCTCGTTCCTCTGGTTCGCTCGTATCGGCTATTAAGGAGGTAGAGGCTACATTAGTCCCTGACCAGCCAAGTCCAATTATGAATAATCCAAAAGTTATAACCCAATATTGGTCAGTCACAGGCACCAAAACGGAACCTACGGCAACTAGTATAACTCCAGCTCCTAGAACAGGTTTCCTGCCTAATCGGTCAGTCAATCTCCCCATAGGGACAGAGAATGCAAACATTCCAAAAACATGAAGTGAAACAGTAAGGGATATCGAAGATAGAGAGTATCCAGACTCAGACAGTACTAGAGGCGTCATGACCATCATCATTGCCATTGTACCTTGAGCTGCTCCGTAGCAAGAAAACGCTACCTGTTTATTACGGTCCTTCAAAAATTTCTTTAGCCCTGCGTTTGATTCGGGGCCTTTGGGTGTACCATTTTTCTCTCCTGTTTCCCCTTCCCAAAATTCGCCCAGATTCATTGCAATATATTTAGGATCCGGTCTGACCAGTAGGATAAAAAGTAGAGCAGGGAAAAGTACCACAGGGGTGATTCCCCATGAAATTGTAATTGGATCGTATTCATAAGTATTGGAGAGCGTTTCTCCGAGAGCAACCAGTATTGGTGCGCCGAACGCTCCTAAAACGCTCCCGGTCAAAACATAGCCAAGTCCTTCAGCGCGCCTAGATACAGGATACATATCCGCTGCTGCTACTCTGAGTTGCATGACCGCGCCAACTCCTAGGCCGAGAATAAGTATGCCTATAACAAACAATGGGAAAGAAAGAACAGTCATACAGAAACCCAAGGTCAATGCACCTGAAGTAGTCATTAATAAGCCAATTAGCATACCTGGCTTTCTACCATAGGTGTCAGTTAGTTTCCCCATGGGATAAGCGACAGCAAATCGACTGACACCCAAAATACCTCCTCCTAACCCTGCTAAACTCGCATTGCCCAATATTCTTATAATCATAATGGCACTAAATGTTACAGCAAGTTGCATTCCAACCCCCTGTAACGCCTGAGCCAAGGCAAAGAAAATAGTATTCTTCATTATCAGTCTAGGAATAGGCGGGACGTTCGCCGACGATTTTTCAGGTTTCATTTTTCCCACTTCTGTGTTGTCGTCTTTTTGCATTTCACAATCTTTCTTTAAGATAATCTATAAATAATGCGTAATGTGTTAGGATAGCATCTCAAGCTATTAGGTAGAAATAGATTCAGAAATTTAAACGCGTTTGCTACAATTGTCAAAGAAATCATCCATTCGGAGGTAAAATTGGAATCCCAATTCCCGACAAACGAAGAGATAATTAGAGCTGCTAAGAGAAACATGAATCAAGCAGGCTGGGACTATTTAGTGGGCGGCACTGAATCAGAAACCAGTATGAGGCGGAACCGCTTATCCCTCGACAAAAAAGGGTTTAGGCCGAGAATTCTAGTGGACGTATCTAAAATGGATACTTCTTCTAAATTACTAGGGTACCCCCTAAAAATTCCGGTGATCCTAGCTCCTGTAGGTGGGCTTATTAGAATTCATCCCAACGGTCCAGTGGAAGCAACCAAGGCAGCGAATCAATTCGGAATTATTCACACGGTAAGTTCTGTCAGCGGAACAGAGCTTGAAACCGTAGCAGAAGATAATGAAAATACTAAATTTTTCCAAATGTATATTCAAGGGGACTGGGACTGGATAAAAGCGCTGATAGATAGAGTCAAAGAAGCAGACTACAAAGCTTTGGCTCTTACAGTTGATAACGCCCGCTATAGCCTAAGAGAACGCCCACTAAAATATGGCACAACACCCCCGGGACTTGGCCCAAGGACCCCTGGCCCTGGTGCTTCCGCAACTTGGGAATTAATGGACAAAATTAAAGAGTATTCTGGCTTACCTTTTATGGTTAAGGGAATCGCAACGCCTGAAGACGCGCGCATTGCGATAGAACACGGAGTTGATGTTATTTGGATTTCAAACCATGGAGGTCGAGGGCTTGATCATGGGATGGGAACGCTGGACATGTTGGAGTCTGTAGCCCCCGAGGTTAACGGAAAAGCCGAATTAGTCGTCGACGGAAGCATTTTGAGAGGAAGCGATGTTGTAAAAGCAATAGCTCTTGGGGCCGATGCCGTTAGTATCGGAAAACTTCAAGGGTGGGGGTTAGCCGCCGGAGGAGCCGAAGGTTTAACAAGAACCCTTGAAATTATGGAAGAGGAAATCATAAGTGCGATGGCTCTTCTTGGTGTAACCGAAGTAGCTCAGTTAAATGAAGATTACATAACATCCGCAGAGCCTGTAGCACCACCTCATGAATACAGCACTTGGGTTAATATGCCAGAAGGGCGAATGCTTTAAACCATAGCATCTTATTTAACTATGTTACTAAAATCTACAGCAGTGTTTCCTCGGGCAATATTCATATACCTAAGGACCACGAAATGACCCAGCAAACTTCAGTTTTAATTATTGAAGACGAAGAAAATATATCAGAGGCTATTCAATATAATTTGAGGCAAAACGGCTACCAAGTCTT
>CEOQ01081955.1_pt1 | contig 62206 bp, 65 predicted proteins | sample 361351 | NCBI WGS metagenome assembly CEOQ01 (sample SAMEA2619907, study PRJEB7988) | marine metagenome | biome: marine biome (ENVO:00000447); feature: deep chlorophyll maximum layer (ENVO:xxxxxxxx); material: "saline water (ENVO:00002010), including plankton (ENVO:xxxxxxxx)" | depth 60 m | reverse complement strand
TGTGTTAAAGCTATTAAAAAATTACTTTTCATAAAATCAATCAAATAAAATAAATAAAAAAACATTTATAAAAAACAAAAGTGGGTCAAGCCCACTTTAATTATCATGCATATATTTAATTATTATTTTAGTACTTGTAATAATTTATTTCAACACATAAGATTTAAAGTCGGTGTCATAAAATTTTATATATAAATAAAACTATAAAATGAACCCTTATGAAGAAATAAACTTAAGTTTAAATGAAGCATCAAAATATATAAATACCAAGGTAAATGATGGTATTTTAGAAATGCTAACAACCCCATGGAGAGAAATTGTTGTAAGCTGTCCTATAAAAATGGACAATGGAGAAACAAAAGTATTTTCAGGATACAGAATACAACACAATGCAGTCCGAGGGCCTTATAAAGGTGGAGTGAGATTCCATCCCGACGCAAATCATTCTGAAGTAAAAGCATTATCATCATTAATGACATGGAAAAATGCACTTGTTGACATACCATTTGGCGGAGCAAAAGGTGGTATACAAGTCGATCCAAATAATTTATCAAAAAATGAATTATATAATTTAACAAAGAGATATACTTTAAGTATTGATAAATTTCTTGGACCGAATACAGATATTCCAGCCCCAGATTTAGGTACAAACTCACAAACAATGGCTTGGATGATGGATGCATACGGTAGCATTCACGGATATACTCCCGCAATCGTCACAGGAAAACCTGTAGAATTAGGAGGCTCTATTGGAAGAGATTCATCTACGGGAAGAGGAGCAGTTTTTATAATTGATGAAATATGCAAAAAACAAAAAATAAACCCAAAAAATACCAATTTAATCATTCAAGGATTCGGTCAAGTTGGTAGTTGGATAGCTCAAATTGCATTTGAAAAAGGATATAAAATAATAGGAATAAGCAATATCAATGGTGGAATATTGTCAAATAAAGGAATCGATATTCCAAGCCTCATGGAATATTATCATTCAAATAAAACTTTCGATGGATATCAAAATGTAGAACATATATCAAATGATGATCTCCTTGTTACAAAATGTGATTTTTTAATTCCAGCAGCAATAGAAAGAGTTATAACTAAAAAAAATGCAGATCAAATTAAAGCAAAAATTATCATCGAAGCTGCTAACCATCCTGTCACTCCTGAAGCAGATGCAATTCTTGAATCTAAAAAAGTTGAAACTTATCCCGATACTTTGGTAAATTCTGGTGGTGTGATAGTTTCATATTTTGAATGGATACAAAATTTATACCAGCATCAATGGGAAATAGAAAGAGTTAATTCTGAATTACAAAAAATAATCACAAAAGCTTTTGCAAATGTTTATGATAATGCCAAAAATAAAAATATCAGTTTCAGGTTGTCTGCTTTATCTTTAGGGCTAGATAGAGTAATACATACTGCAGATCTTAGAGGTTATGTCTAATGAAAGATGTAATATTTCAATCTGCAAAAAACCAAATTAAACTATTACATAGTAAACAAATATCATCACACGAATTAACAAAAGCTTATTTAGATAGAATTGAAAAATATGATGAAGAATTAAATTCTTTTCTATATATCAACAAAAAAAATGCTTTAGAATCTGCTAAAAAAAAGGATGAAAGTATTTCTAGAAATGATTTTAAGGGAGAATTATTTGGACTTCCAATAGCAATAAAAGACTTAACTCCAATAAATGGAATGCCAACAACTTCAGGTTCTTTACTCCATAAAAATGACGTAGCAAATTCCGACAATTTATTATTCGAGAGAATAAAACAACATGGTCCGATAATTTTAGGAAAAACAAATACCCCCGAATTTGGTTTGATGGGTCATACTGAAAACTTGTTGAAAGGCCACTGCAGAAACCCTTGGGATAGTAATAAAACTTCAGGTGGTTCCAGTGGGGGGGCTGGAAGCGCTGTTGCTGCCGGGTTTTGTTCTATAGCAATGGGAGGTGATGCTGGCGGGTCTATTAGAATACCTTCAAGCTATAATGGAATTTTCGGAATCAAACCAACACAAGGAAGAATACCCAGAAGAGGATTCCCTGTTTATAATCTGATTGCTCAAGATGGCCCCATGACAAGATATGTAGAAGATTCTGCTCTTATATTAGAAATAATTTCAGGCTTTAGCTCTGAAGACTCTTCTAGTATAAATAAACCTCCTATTAAATTTGAAAATAAATTTTGGGAATATAGCTTAAATGAATATTTTCAAAATATACACGGGAAAAAACAACTCAATATAGCATGGATAGATAACTTTGGATATGCTATGCCAAACGATGATATACGCACTCAGTGCCTAAATACTATAAACTTTCTAGAAAAAGAAGGTCATACAATCAATCCAATAAAATTTGATCTTCATGATATTTTTAAAGCATGGTTCAATATTTTTTCTGTAGGCACTTATATGGGTGGGCATAAAGAAGATTATAAAAACCACAGAGATAAGTTTGCATGGTATACACAAGAAGCTTTTGACAATGCCATTAGTCTATCTGCAACTGAATATGCAGATTCTATTTTGAAATTAAAAGAAGTTCAGTTAAAATTTTCTACCTTATTTCAAAAATACGATATGATTGCATCTCCTACGATGCCAACTACAGCTTTTGAAGTTGGGCACCCGCCTCAAATAATTAATGATGAAAAAGTTCACCCTTCATGGGGCTTCTGCTTGTATAGTTATCCTGTAAATTTAGCTGGAACTCCCGCAGTAAACATACCAACAGGTTTCGATAATAACGGCATGCCTATAGGTTTGCAAATAATTGCTCCTTGGGAACAAGAAAAAGAATTAATTAAAATTAGCCAATACCTAGAATCAATAATAGATTGGCCTAGCCAAATACCAAAAAAATATCAAGTTTAATTCAAATCAGGTCGATCAAGGTGCCAATTTGTAATTTTTTGAATATGATTTGCAATACTTAATAATTTTCTTTCACTAAAATAAGAACCTAGCAATTGAATCCCCACAGGCAACCCATTTACCCTTCCCCCTGGAATTGATATACCAGGAATTCCGGCAATATTTGCAGGTATTGTCATAATATCACTTGTATACATTGCCATTGGGTCTTTTGTTCTTTCACCTAATTTAAAAGCTGTTGTAGGAGAAGTTGGTGTAATCAAACAATCAACTGTTTTAAACACGTCATTTAATTCTTTTTTAATCAACTGCCTTACCTGTTCAGCCTTACCATAATATTCATCATAATATCCGGAAGACAAGGCGTAAGTCCCAAGCATAATTCTTCGTTTCACTTCAATTCCAAAACCTTTAGATCTAGAGTTTTCTATACGCTCCCACATAGTGTTGGCTTGATTGTCAGAAAAACCATATTTCACACCATCATATCTTGCCAAATTTGAAGAGGCTTCTGATGGAGCCAAAATATAATAAACTGCCAAAGCATATTCAGTATGAGGCAATGATACTTCCTCTACTTCTGCTCCATTCTTAATTAACAAATCAATAACATCAGTAATTTTATTTTTAATTTCTTTATCTAAAGTTTCTGGGAAATATTCTTTAGGAATTCCAATTTTCATATTCTTAAAACTCTCTATTTGGTCTAAAAGTAAATCTTCATCATAATTCTTAGATGTAGAGTCATTTTCATCTCTACCTTTTATTACATTTAATATTGAAGCGGCATCTTCGACATTATTAGAAAATGGGCCTATTTGATCTAATGAACTTCCAAAAGCAATTAATCCATAACGACTAACTACTCCATATGATGGTTTCAAGCCAGTAACTCCGCATAAAGAAGCAGGTTGTCTTATACTACCTCCGGTATCAGATCCTAAAGAAAATGCAGCAAATCCAGCACTTACTGCAGCTGCAGGTCCGCCACTACTACCACCTGGAACATAATTATAATTCCAAGGATTTTTAGTTGGTCCATAAGATGAATTTTCTGTCGATGAGCCCATTGCAAATTCATCTAAATTTCCTTTACCTATTAACACAGCTCCTGATTTATTAAGTTTTTTTACAACTGTAGCATCATAATTAGAATAAAAATCATTTAGTATTTTAGAACCCGCAGTAGTAGGGAAATTATTGGTACATATATTATCTTTAAGCATATAAGGAATACCTGTTAAAAGGCTTTGATCACCTTCTTTTATTTTATTATCTGATTCTTTAGCTTGTTTGATAGCCAATTTTTTATCTGTAGATAAAAAAGCATGAATTTGATTGTCAAATTTTTCTATCCTATCAAAATAATAATTTACTAAATCCACAGAACTGATTTTTTTACTTCTTAATAATTTACTTAAATGAGTAATACTTTTACTCATTAAATCATCAATCATTTAATCATCTCCAAGAACATACTCAATATTTAACTCATTTCCATCATGGTTGGGAGCATTTCTTAATAATATAGCTTTATCCCAAGATTTATGATTGATATCTTTTCTGGTAATATTTTTATCTTTTAAATCATCATCAAATTCATTAAAAGAATTTATTTTCAATCTATTTAATTTTTCAAAACTATCTAGAATGTCATTCAAATCAACAGATAAAGTCTTTAATTCTTCTGATGTTAATTTTAATTTAACCAAATTAGATAATTCTTTAATGCGGTCTGTATGTATTTTTTTCAATTTACCTTATCCTGTTTTTTGTAATTTGTTAATTCCATTGCTTTTGCAAATCCCACAGACAAAATATTATCTATGGCTTCCACTGATCTATCAATCATATCCTTAACAATTTTAGTTTCATTAGTCTCAAACTTTCCCAAAACAAAAGAAACTAAATCTTCCCCATATCTTTCCGATGTTCCTATTCCTAATCTTAACCTTGGAATATCATTACTCAAAATTTCTGAAAAAACAGATTTCAAACCATTATGTCCTCCCGGGCCACCTCTTTCTTTCAATCTAATGACTCCCAACATTAAATTAATATCATCTACAATAATTAAAATCTCATTTGTCTTTATATTTAATTTTTTAATTATTTTTTTTAATGGAATCCCTGAATTATTAACATATGTCATAGGTTTTAAGGAATATAATTCTTTAGATTCATAAAATGTTTGATATAACTCATAATCATCTTTTTTAGATATCAATTCACTTTTATTAGTTAAATTAAATGAATCTAAAACTTCCCAGCCAACATTATGTCGAGTATTGTTATATTTGTTTCCTGGATTACCTATGCCAACTAATAATTTAAACATACTTAAATTTAATTTTAATAATTGAAATCACCGCTTTTGCCACCTGATTTTGATATTAAATGAATATCATTTATAACTATTCTTTTATCTACAGATTTCAACATATCATAAATTGTCAAAGACGCAACAGTTACCGCAGTTAAAGCTTCCATTTCAACACCGGTATTACCAATACATTTAACTTCCGAGTCTACTGTTACAATCCCTAAGTCATCATCTAATATAAAATTTATATTTACATTTGTAAGATTTATCTGATGGCACAAAGGAATTAATTCATGAGTTTTTTTTGCAGCTTGTATTCCTGCTATTCTGGCTGTAGCTAAAACATTACCTTTTTTGGAATCATTACTTTTTGTCATTTCAAAAGCTGTTTTTGATAATTTTATTTTCGAAACTGCTGTAGCCACTCTAATAGTTTGGCTTTTATCTGAAACATCTACCATATTAACATCACCATCATTTGAAAGATGAGACATTCTTGCTTCCTGATTAGCTTTTTGATCTACATTTTCATTGCCCTCAATTCCTGCATGAGCTTTAACCCATTCCCATTCACAACGAAGATTTTTAATTTTTTTAAATTCTTCCAACTCTTCCCACAAATCTACATTTTCTTTTTTTTTCCAATTCTTATTCATAGTATTTATAATTAATTGACTATCAGACTTTATAGTGACAAAAGAATCATTATTTATATAATCTGATTTAAGAGATTTAATGACTGCAGTTAATTCCATACGATTATTTGTGGTATTTTTATCAGAACCACTTAATGATTCAATTATCTCATCTTGAGAATTTCTAATTTCATACGCCCAGCCACCTGGCCCGGGATTAGGAATGCAAGATCCATCAGTATAAACGACATAATGGCTTACATTAGAATCAGTTACAAAATCATCTATACTTGACTGCTGAGATTTATTTTGTTTATTATCCACCAATTTTATACATCTCCACTTTTTCTTTATCAATTTTGCCTAAAGCTCTAAGTTGTGAATATTGATCAGATCTATTTATCCAAATATTTTTTATAAAATCCTCTAAATGTTTAGAAGATTGTTCTCTAATAACAGATTTCAAATCATGACCTTTATTTGTGAATAAACATGTATATAAATTCCCATCTGCAGTAATTCTTGCTCTTGTACAATCAGAACAAAATGGTTTTGAAACAGAAGATATTATGCCTATCTCACCCATTCCATCAATAAATTTATATCTTGTTGCTACTTCTCCAAAATAATTCGGATCAACTGCTTCTAATTCATATTTTTTTTCTATAATCCTTAAAATATCTTCTGCGTATACAACATCATCTGATTTCCATCCATTTATAGTTCCAACATCCATATATTCAATAAATCTTATAATTAAATTATTTTCTCTTCCAAAATTTACCAGATCAATAATTTGCCTCTCATTTACTCCTTTCATAACTACACAATTGATTTTTATATTTTCAAATCCAATACTTTGAGAAAATTCAATTCCTTCTAAAGTTTTTTCTATATCTAAATTTTGTCCATTTAATTTCTTATATGTTTCAACATTTAAAGAATCCAAACTAACAGTTAATCTATCTACACCTGACTGTTTTAAATCTAAAGCATACTTCTTGAGAAAAAAGCCATTCGTGGTAAGCGCTATTTCCTTAATTCCTTTAATTGATTTCAATTCTTTTATTAATAAAGACAAATCTTTTCGCAATAATGGCTCACCACCGGTAATTCGTAATTTTTCTACACCAAACTTTGAAAAAATCTCACTAATTGTTATTATTTCATCAAATGATAATAATTGATCATTTTTCAAAAATTGATATCTTTCTCCATAAATTTCTTTTGGCATACAATAAGGGCATCTAAAATTACATCTATCAATTACTGATATCCTTAAATCTTTGATCGGTCTGTTAAATTTATCTTTTATAACCATAGTAAAGTGACAATATACATATTAAAGAATTAATTCAATGAATTTAGATAGCTTATTTTAAAAAGCTAAATTCATATATTTATAAATATTTACTTTAATTATAAATCTATCGGATCTTTAGTGCATTATAATTTGGAAATAGGTATTATTGAAAAAACAGAAAACTTCAGAATAACACCTGTAATGGAGCAAATTTTTATCACAAATAAGATTCTAATAGGATAACTTTTTGAACGATGTAGATTATATGCAAATAGCAATCAATCAGGCAATTAAAGGGCTAGAATTAGGTGATCAACCATTTGGAGCCGTTCTAGTAATTAATAATAAAGTAATAAGTACTGGCAGAAATCTTGTTTATAGCACATTTGACCCAACAGCTCATGCAGAAACAGTAGCTTTAAGAGATGCAGGAATCTCGATGAAAACTTTCAGTTTTTCTGGAGCTACTCTCTACGCTTCATGGGAACCTTGTCCAATGTGCCTGGGCGGGATTATTACAGCAAATATAAATCACTTGGTATTAGGAGGAAGAAAAAGTAAAAAGGGCAGCAACTACGGTCAATACTCAGTAGAAAAATTAATTAAACTAACTAATACCCAAAATAAACTAACACTAACTACAGGAGTGATGCAAAAAGAAAGTGAAAAAATTGTAAATAAATGGTTAGAAAGTAAATAATTACTAATTTAACAAATATGATTATTTTCTAAAAATTTAGACAATTTGTTTAAAGCAATTGCCCTATGGCTTATTTTATTTTTTATTTCAGTATCTATTTCAGCCATAGTTTTTGAATATTTTTCTAGAAAAAATATTGGATCATACCCAAAGCCATTAGATCCTTTCAATTTATCTATTATTATCCCTTCGCATTCTCCTGCGAAACTACTAACCCATTCTTCATTTTTACAAAGGGTTAATACACATTTGAATTTTGCCTTAACATCATTAAATCCAGAAACTTCATCTAATAATAATAAATTTCTTTCTTTGTCTGATAAATCTTCTCCTCCATATCTAGCACTTAATACGCCAGGTCTTCCATTTAAACATTCAACTTCCAATCCTGAATCATCCGCCAACACTAGCATTCCTGAAATTGCGGAATAATAATCAGCTTTATGAAAAGAGTTTTGTTGAAAAGTATCAAATGGCTCATTAACACTTTCATTAATATTAAGTGATTTGAGATCAAAAAAATTTATACTAAAATGTTCAAAATATTTTTTAATCTCAAATATTTTCCCTTCGTTATGTGATGCTATAAGTATGTCCATTATTTAAGATAATTTGCCATTCCTAGCATCTGAAACCATTTTGCACCTATTTATAAATTCTTTTTGTGCAATTAAATAATTATCTGAATTTCCATTCCATTTATTTAACGTTGATGATTGCAAACCCCTACCATATGAAAAACTTAACTCCCATGGCATATCACCTTTTTGAGCTGCTAATTTATTTATAGCATCAAGATTATCTATCGATTCAAGATCAGATTGCCCTCCAGATAAGAAAATAATACCTGGAACATTTTCAGGAATAGTTTCTTTAAAACATTTAAGGGTCATTTCAGCTACCTCATTTTTATCAGCTCTATCAGGAGATTCTTTCCCTGATAAAATCATATTAGGTTTAAGTAATATTCCTGATAAATTAACTTTATGTTTTTCTAATTGATTAAAAACTTCATTTAATGTCTTGTTTGTAACTTCATAACAAGAATTTATACTATGATCTCCATCCATTAATATTTCAGGTTCCACTATGGGAACCAATCCTGATTCTTGGCTAGTAATAGCATATCTAGCTAATAAAATAGCATTTAACTCTATACATTGAGAGGAAGGTATTTGTTCCCCGATTGTTATTACTGCTCTCCACTTACTAAATCGCGCTCCATCATTATAATAATTTGTCATCCTATCATATAATCCATCTAGCCCTTCAGTAATTTTTTCTCCAGGAAATCCAATAAAATCTTTTGCACTTTTATCAACTTTTATTCCAGGAATTATATCTTTACTTTGCAATAATTCAGATAACAATTGCCCATTAGAACTTTTTTGATACAAAGTTTCCTCATACAAAATTATCCCACTAATATAATTTTCAATACCATCAGTGGAAAAAAGTAATTCTCTATAATCTCGTCTATTGTTTTCAGTAGATTCTACATCAATAGAATCAAATCGATTTTTAATAGTAGGATTACTTTCATCTGCTGCTAGTATTCCTTTATTCTGAGCTACTAATTTTGTAGCAATATTTGATAATTTATCTTTATCCATAATATATCCTTTTATTCTACATTTTTTGTAAAATTTGCATTTCCAATAATTAATGAAACTGTTTGATGTATCCCCTCAGGTTCCAGCTCTAATGTATTCATCCCATCAGAAAAAGACTCTCCTCCTGCAATATTGTTTATATAAGCCAATGGATTTGCTTCATACATTAGCCTTAACTTTGACTTGCGAGTATTAATTTTCATAGGATTTAAATGAATCCCGCCTTTTAATAAATTTCTGTGAAAATCTGCAACCAGTGAACCAACATATCTTTGAGTCAAAGATTTATCACTCCTCAAATTATCAACATATTCTTGTACTTCTTTTGACCAATTATGATAATTACTTTGATTAGCACTATAATACTGAGGGTTTTTTGGTAATTTAATATTTTGATCCAATAATACAAATTTAGATTCGGAATCCAAAATAAATGAAACAACCTTAGAATCATATCCTATAACTAAAACTGTATTTGGCCCATAAATTGCATACATAGCCATTTTTTGATTCGTGCCTTTATAAGATTTAAAATCCGAATAATCAAAACTATTTTTCCAAATTCCAAAAATAGAGCCTATACTAACAGAGACATCTACATTAGACGAACCATCAAGGGGATCCATCATAACAATATAAGAAGAAGAATTATTTTGAAGCTGCTTAATATCGTCCAATTCTTCACATCCTACAGCTGAAATATATTCTGATTGAGCAAAATTTCTAAGAAACACATTTGTAGCAATTAAATCTAATTTTTCAACCTGTTCGCCATGAATATTTTCTCCACCATGCTTGCCAAATAAATCTTTTGAATCAGGCCCATAAAGAAGTTTTGAAATTTCAATCACGCCATCAGATATTTTCAATATAATGTCAAATATTGCTTTATTCTCTGCAGAATTACTAGAGTTTTGAATTATATAATCATCTAAAGAAATCATAATTAATAGTTACAATATTTAAATAAGTTTATAACAATCATAATCTTTATACACCTTAGAAATCAAAGCATTTTGATTTATAATATAAATAATGAAATTTAAACAAGGCAAAGAAAAAAACAGGCAAGTAAACTTAGAAGTAGATCTAGATGAAAAAGATTTAGAACCTTACTATAAAATTGGTTATAAAAAACTTGTAAAAAAAATTACTATCCCAGGCTTTAGAAAGGGAAAGGCTCCTTATCATATTATTGAATCTCAGTATGGTAAAGAGAGTATATTATCAGAAGCAATAGATAACATACTCTCTGATAAAACAAGCGAAGTAATTAAAGAATCAGAACTTGAAGCATATATGCCTCCAAAAATAGAGTTAAAAAACTTTAACCCTATAAAATTTACTATTATCTTACCATTACAACCTAAAATTACTTTAGGTGAAATAAATAAAATTAAACTAAAAAAAATAGAAAATCCGGATTTTGAAAAATTAATTGATGAACAAATAAATAACTTGCAAAAACAATTCACTAATTGGATTCCTAGCAATGAACAATCGCAAGCTGGAGAATTAATTTCAATTAATATTAAAATTGAAATCGATGGGCAAAATGTACTTGATCAAAAAAATACTGATATTATGCTAGAAGAACAAAACGACGAATTTGCGCCAGGACTGATTAATAATCTTATTGGACTGAAAGAAGGAGATTCAAAAAATGTCAATTTAAAAATCTCAAAAAACCATCCATCTCAGGAAATGGCTAATAAAAAAGCAAATTTCGATATAACAGTGAATTCAGTAAAAAAACCTGACTCACCTAAATTAGATGCCAAATTTGCTAAAATGGTTTCCAATGATGAAATAAAAACTATTAATACTTTAAGAAAAAAAATTAAAACAAGTGTTGAAGAAAATCATAAGCAACAATCAGAATATGAATACCAAAACAATGCGATTATTGAACTAATTAAAATATCTAATATTGAACTTCCTCCTGTTATGATTGAAAGAGAGACTCAAAACGAAATAGAACAATTGGAAAATTTAGCAAAAAGATTCAAAATGTCTCTTGAAGAATATCTCACCAAAAACAACCAAAATTTAGATGAAACTAAAAAAAATATAGAAGTGGAAACGTTACAAAAATTAAATAGAACTTTCACTTTATTAGAATTATGTAAACAAAATAATATCATACCTACAGAACAAGAATTATCTGAAGCAGAAAAAAATTTAATAAAGCAACAATCTAGTAATAACAACAGCCCCAAGTTATCCAAAGAAGGAATTCAGATGGAAGCAGAATACAGATTAAAACTTGAAAAAGCTTCAAAATTTTTATACGAAGAGACCCTAAAAAACATTGTATAGGGCTTAAATTTATAAGACAATTGTAAGTCCCTCTAAAAAATAAGGAGTTAAAAATGATTGATAATCCTAAAAATATAATACCTATGGTAATAGAAAGTGGTACCAGGGGTGAAAGAGCTTTTGATATATATTCTCTATTATTAAAAGAAAGGATTATATTCCTAGGAACTCCAATAAATGATCAGGTAGCAAACTTATTGGTTGCACAACTTCTTTATCTTGACAGAGAAGATCCTGAAAGAGATATAAGCATATATATTAATTCCCCTGGCGGTGTAATAAGCTCTGGATTAGCAATTTTAGATACTATGAACTTGATTAGACCCGATGTTTCTACAATATGTGTTGGCTTAGCTGCAAGTATGGCTACGGTACTTTTATGTGCTGGAGAAAAAGGTAAAAGGTATGCTTTACCAAACTCCACTGTTCATATGCACCAGCCAATAGGTGGAGCTCAAGGACAAGCTTCTGATGTTGAAATTGCAGCAAGAGAAATGCTTAGACTACAAGACAAAGTTAGACAAATGATTTCAGAGTCCACCGGTCAACCATATGAAAAAATAGCTAAAGATACTGACAGGGATTATTATTTAACAGCAGGGCAAGCCAAAGACTACGGTCTTATTGACGAAGTCCTTGACAAACAATAAACCTAAATTAAGTGAGAAAAAATATTGAATACTTCCAATAACAATACAAAATATTTATGCTCTTTTTGTAAAAAATCTCAAACTCAAGTAAATAGACTAATAGCAGGACCTGATAGAGTATTTATTTGTGACATCTGTGTGAATTTATGTTCTGATATGTTAACAAATACAAACACTAAAAACAAAAATCTGAAAAAATATTCAGATGAAACTAAATCTTCAATATCCTACCCTATATCTATAAAATTAGAATTAGACAAATCAATTATTGGGCAAGAAATAGCAAAAAAAATTCTTAGTGTGTCTGTCTATAACCATTACAAAAGAATTAATTCAAATAATACTCAGCAGTCTGATATAACAATTGAAAAATCTAATATAGCTTTAATTGGACCTGCGGGATCTGGAAAAACATTATTGGCACAATCTTTAGCCAAAATTTTAGATGTTCCATTTGCGATTGTCGATGCAACATCTCTGACAGAGGCAGGATATGTAGGTGAAGACGTTGAAAATATATTACTTAGACTGATACAAGCAGCAGATTTTGATATTAATAAAGCTGAAAAAGGAATAATTTATATAGACGAAATAGATAAAATCACACGTAAATCAGCCAACCCTTCTTTAACAAGGGATGTATCAGGAGAAGGTGTTCAACAAGCGTTATTAAAAATAATAGAAGGAACTACTTCAAATGTACCTCCCCAAGGCGGCAGAAAACACCCTCATCAAGAATTCCTACAAATTAATACACATAACATTTTATTTATAGTAGGCGGAGCTTTTGAAGGTATAAAAGATATAATTAATAATAGAGTTCAAAAGAATTTCCATTCTATTGGATTTCAATCAGATAAAAATAATCCAAGTGACCAAGAAATGGAACATTATGCTACAACAGAAGATTTATTAGAATATGGATTCATTCCAGAATTTATTGGCAGATTACCTGTAATTGCTCAACTTCATGAATTAAATAAAAATCATTTATATGACATATTAACAAAACCTGTTAATTCACTTATCAAACAATATAAAACATTATTTTCAATAGATAACCTTAAATTAGAATTTGATGACAATGCTCTAGAAAAAATTGCACAATTAGCAATAGAAAGAGGAACCGGAGCAAGGGGATTAAAATCTATATTAGAAGAAACATTAATTGATGCCATGTATGAGCTGCCAGGCAAAAACACTTTGTCAAAAATTCATGTAACTGAGCAATCAATAGATAATAAAAATAAATTTATAATTTATGATAAAAACAATACTCAGATAAATTATGACGATTTGTTATCAGAATCAGCGTAATAATTTTTCTATTTGCAAACTAAAATCGAGTGATTTGAAATCTTTACTGAATTTTTGATTAAATAATTGATCTAAAACTTTTTTATTATTAATTAAATATTTTATAGTAATAATTAATAAATGTTTTTCTCTTATTAATATCTGGTTTCTAATCAGAGTAAATAAATCTAAATCATCATAACGAAAAATTTTATAATTATTCTTTGAATGTAAATAAAATTGATTCCAAGCATTAGTATGTATATTAGATTTTATTGGAAATTTGCAATATCCAATTGATTTACCTGCATCAAGATTTTTTGTAACAACATGAACATTTAATCCCGAATAATCTTGATCATTTTTAATAAGTTGCGTAATAACTTGTTCCCATGTCCCTTTAGGACCATCTGGAAGAGCAGGATGTAAATTAATGAACTTAAATCTCGTGCATAAATCTTCGCTCAGAATAAGCATATAACCTGCAAGTATAATTATATCTACTTCATACTCAGATATTAATTTAAGAACTTCTTTATCATATAATTCTCTACAGTCAGAAAATTTTTTATATTTATTCTTTTTTTGAAAATTGTTAGACGATAATGTAATTAAATTTATATTATTTTCAGTAACATAATTTATATATTCATCACTACCGCCTGCTTCTCCAAACTCTCTATTACAAAATACAAATTCTAAAGATGCATTTAATGATTTATTAGAAATTTGGTTTAATAAAAAGTCAATAAAACCTAAAGACCCTTTACCATTTCCTGTAGAAAACCATCCAATTTTTAACATTAGCTTTTAATTCAAATTATGTATTTATCAACAAAAATATCATACATCCCCATATAATAAAACTTATTATACTTATAATTAAATTCATATTATTTCTGATATTAAAATACAACAAAATTGAAGCACTAAAAACTCCGCCTAATAATCCTCCTAAATGAGCCCAATTATCAACTCTGGGATAAGTTAATCCATAAAACAAATTTATTACTAATAAAATAATAATTCCAATTAAATTATTTTTGGCATAGATCGGATTAAACTTTCTTATATATAAATAATAAATCATTAATGATCCAAGTAGTCCAAAAACTGCACCGCTAGACCCTACAGATATAGCATTATCATTTAATGCAACACTAAATGCACTCCCAGTAATTCCAGAACACAAATATATAATTAAAAAATTTCTTTTACCAAATAACTGTTCAATCAAATTTCCAAAAGCCAACAATGCTATGGAATTAAATATTAAATGAGAAATACCTGAATGAAGAAAAACAGAAAATAAGAGTCTCCAAGCTTCGCCATCTTTTACGTAAGGAGCATAATTCGCACCCATTGCAATTAAAACATTTGATGATCCGTCAAATATTAATTCAGATATTACCCAAAAGAATATATTAACAAATAAAACAATCAAATAAATTGATTGAGTAGGTTTACGTAAAGATAAATTAAATCTTTTCATAATTAGTAATAATTAACTGTGCTTGTTCTAAAGCTTTAGTACACTGTTTAACTAATAACTGTCCTTTTTCATACAATTTAATTGTATCTGACAAAGATAAATCTTGGCTTTCTAATTCATTAACTATTTTCTGTAATAATAATAAATTCTCTTCAAAATCTTCAAAATCTTTATTAGCTCCATTGTTAATTTCAGACATTAATTACTCCTTAATTTTGTTTTCAATTTTTGAACTTAATATTCCATCAGATAACAAGATTTTTAATTTTTCACCCTTTTCTACCTGATTAATTGACTTAATGATTCTTTTCTTTTGATTTTCTACAAGTGCATATCCCTTTTTTGACATCTCTTTAATATTAAAGACATTTATAGAATGCATTAAATTTTCCAATTTATTTATTTTTGTATTTACATAATTCGATAATTTGTTATTTAAATTAAATTCTAATTGGTCAATATTTCTAATTAAAATTTCAATTTTTCTTGGGGAAATATTATGTAGTCTTATTTTTATTTTTTCTATTTCGGGGAATTTAAATTCCAAATAATATTTAACAGTTTTTTGCATATTTAAAGAAAATCTGTTAATTTCAATTCTCAAGTCATTAATATCTGGTGATATAATTTGAGCTGCACCTGTTGGGGTTAATCCTCTTTTATCAGCTACGTAATCTGAAAGTGTATTATCATCTTCATGCCCAATACCAGTAACTATTGGAATTTTAGATGCAAAGATATATCTTACTATTTCCTCCGAATTAAAAGGCATCAGGTCTTCCTCTGATCCTCCTCCCCTAGATAAAAGAATAATATCTCCTAATAACTCTTTATTTGCTATATCAATAGAATTACACACATCTTCTATACAATTATCACCTTGCATCAATGTGGGAATTAAAATTAAATGCGCCAAAGGATATCTTAGTGTAAAGACTTTTTTAATATCTTCCCATGCTGACGAATTTTCTGAAGTTATAACACATATTCTTTGTGGCAATAAAGGTAATTCACGCTTCCTATCTATATCAAACAATCCTTCTCGGTCTAATCTTTGCCTTAATTTTTCAATTTCTATAGCAATATCACCTAAGCCATGTTTTTTAACAGATCTCACTTTTAATTGTAAATTTCCTGCAGGTGAGTATATTTCTATTTCACCATTAATTAAAATTTTGTCTCCATCTAAAAAATCATCTGAACCGATATGAGCAAATTTAAAAAAAACACACTTTATCAAACTATTTTCATCTTTTATTGAAAAATATTTGTGACCAGAGTAAGCAGGACCTTTATAATCCGTAACTTCACCTTGTATCCAAATATCTTTTAAATAAACATTCTGGTCTATTAAACTATTTAGATTAGCTAATAAACTGGATACTTCAAAAATATTTTTCATTTTCAAGCTCTTCCTATATATTCCGATGTTCTGGTATCTACTTTTATTAAATCATCATTATTAACAAATAATGGGACATTAATTATAATCCCACTTTGTAAAGTAGCTTTTTTTGTTGCTCCTTGAGTAGTATCTCCTTTTACAGCATTATCAGTTAAGATAACTTTCATATCAACAAAATTTGGCAATTCAATTGATATTGGATTATTTTCAAAATACAATAAATCAATTTGCAATTGATCAACCAAATAATTAATACGATCTCCTAATATTTCTTTACTTAAATTTATTTGTTCATAACTACTATTATTCATAAATACATAATTATTTTGATCTGAATAAAGATAAGTCGCATTAAATCTTTGTATATTTGCAGGTTCTATTTTAATGTCATATCCCGAATATGACTTCATTAATACTTTTTCTGTACGAATTTCTTTATATCTAATTCTAATTACTGGAGCTCCTCTATCTTTTTTTGATCTTGAATATTCAAGTAAAATGCAAGGTTTCCCATCTATATCTAAAGCCATGCCTTTCTTCAATTCATTATATGATAATGACACAGTATATCTCCTTTTAATTTATAAAATAGCCAATAGCTATTTTATACCCGGTTGAGCCAAATCCAACCACCATTTTTGTACAAACATCAGAAATCACAGAATGATTTCTAAACTTTTCTCTTGTAAAAATATTTGAAAGATGAACTTCTACAACAGGAATAGAAATTGATGAGATAGCATCACGTATAGAGATACTATAATGACTTAAAGCTCCCGGATTAATAATCAATCCTTGATAAAGATCATTGCTTGTTTGAATCATATCAACAATTTCACCTTCATGATTAGATTGAAATGCTTCAACATTAATATGATGTTTTTTTGAATATAAAAAAACATCATTTAAAATATCTTTTAAAGTTTCTTTTCCATAAATTTTTGGTTCTCTTTGCCCTAGCAAGTTTAAATTTGGACCGTTAATAATCAATAAATTCATTTTAAACTAACCCTTGGATGAGAATTAAAATAAGATCTTTTCATATCATTATTAGCAACTTGAGTATAAATTTGAGTAGTAGATACCTTAGAATGCCCTAACAATGATTGAACTGTTCGTAAATCTGCCCCATTTGATAACATTTGAGTTGCAAAAGTATGCCTTAACAAATGGGGATGCAATGATATTCCTATTCCTGATTTATAACCGTATTTTTTTACTAACTTTTGAATTGATCTAACAGATAATCTGGTACCAAATTTATTTAAAAACAAAGCATTATTTTGAAAATTCTTATATTTTTGTGAACATAATTTAATATATTCATCTATCCATATTCTAGCAGTATCACTTATAAAGACTACTCTCGGTTTAGAACCCTTGCCTAACAATTTTATTTTATTCTTATCAATAATATCATCAGTATTTAATGAAGAAATCTCAGATACTCTCATTCCTGTGGTATACAATGTTTCAATTAAAGCTCTATCTCTAACACCTGATATATTACTAACATCAATACTGGATAATAATCTTTGCGTTTGTTCAGTTGAAATTATAGATGGTAATTTTTTTTGCATTTTAGATTTAGAAATCATGGAAATTGTAATTTGATCAAAATCAGAATTTGCAGAAACATAATTAAAAAAACTTCTAAGTACGCTTAATTTCCTATTTATACTTGATCTCTCATAAGCCTGTGTATTCAGATAATGTACATATTTTCTAATTAAAGATTTATCAATATTTTTCAATGAAATATTATTATCTAAACGAATAAAATCTTTGAAATTTTTTAAATCATTTTTATAATTACGTACAGTGAATTTTGATAAATTTCTATAGTTTACTAAATATGTAGTAAAATCCTCAATCAATTGAAGCAAATCTCTAACAATATTTCTTTTCATAATAATATTTATTACCCAGCTTTCATAGATTCTGGCATTTTTTGAAAAGATTTACAAATTTCGCATCTCAAGCTTTTTCCTCTGACAAATAACGTTTCAGCATTACATTCCTCGTTAAAACATTTGCCTTCAGCAGGTTTATACCTAGAATTAAATTTACAATCAGGATATTTAGAGCAACCAAAATATACACTTCCTTTAGCTCCTTGTAACTCTCTAATTGTTCCATTTTTGCACTCAGGGCACTTATGATTTGTTTCAACAATAATTGGTTTTGCAGTTTTACATTTCGGGAATGCAGAACATCCTAAAAACTTAGTGCCATTTTTTTTAGTACTTCTTATGATCATTGGGCTTTCACATTCAGGGCAATGTTCATCTGAATATTCTTCAACTTCGTCTTTGGGAACCCTGTCTTGTTCAAGAGCATTTTTAATACTATGTTCCAATTTTATATATAAATCATTTAATAGCAATTGCCAATCCATGTCCCCAATAGCAATTTGATCTAATTTTTCTTCCATTTCTATTGTATAACTTGGACTAACTTCAGTAGAAAAATTATTTTTCAGAAATTTAGAAATAGCTCTGCCTAATTTGGTAGGACATAATCTCGATTCTTTTTTTTCAAGATATAATTTTAAATTTGTCTTAATTGTGTTTGCATAGGTACTTGGCCTTCCTATTCCTTCTTGTTCCATTTTTCTAATCAGCATTGCTTCAGTATATCTAGGGGGAGGTTTTGTTTGATCATATTTTGAATCCACATTATCAAAAATAATTCTTCCTCCTATTTCAAAATCAAAAGAACCAGCACTTTCATCTTCAGATTTTTCTCGATCATCTCCATACAAAATTGAATATCCCTGAAATTTCACTTTCCAATTCTCTATTCGAAATAGAAGCTCTTCATCTAAATAATTTTTTTCACATTTAACTATTACTCTATTAACATCATATTTAGCTTTTTCCATCTGAGATGAAACAAATCTTTTCCATATAATATCGTAAAGTTTTATCAAACTATCTTTTCTTTCTAATTTAGATGAAATTAGCTTTTTTAACTTTTGCGGTGACATTTCTACATCTGTTGGCCTAATACACTCATGAGCTTCTTGAGATCTGTTTTTATTTTTATAGTAATTAGGTTTTCCTGGTAAATATTCGTCACCATATTCATTTTTGATATAAGATCTAACACTGTCGATGGCTGTTCCAGACACACTAAAAGAATCTGTTCTCATATATGTAATAAGCCCCACAGAACCTAATCCATCTAATTCTATTCCTTCAAATAATTGTTGAGCATAACTCATAGTTACATCAGGTGACATACTCAATCTTTGACTAGCTTCTTGTTGTAATGAACTTGTAATAAATGGAGGTCGAGGAGATCTAACGCTCTCTGATGTTTTTATATCAGCTACCACGCCAGAATTGCTATTCAGTATCTTAATTATTTCATCTGTCTTATTTTTGTCAAAAATTCTATAGCGGGCAAGTTTAGTTGATTTAGGATCATTCAAAAATGATAATAAATTATTATTTTTATATTTTAAAGTTGATGATATATTCCAAAAATCTTCAGGATTGAATTTTTCAATTTCTTCTTCTCTTTCTATTACAAATTGTAAAACAGGTGATTGCACTCTTCCTGCAGAAGTTTTCCCTTTAACTTTTTTCCATAAAACCGGACTTACTTGAAATCCATAAATCCTGTCTAGCAATCTTCTTGCTTGTTGCGAATCATACAAATTTGGATCTAATTTTCTCGGATTAGATATCGATTCAAAAACAGCTTTTTTCGTAAATTCATTAAAAACTATTCTGTTTTGTTGATTTTCATCAAGGTTTAAAAATTTTGCAATATGCCAACCTATTGCTTCACCTTCTCTGTCAGGGTCGGTTGCAATATATATTTCAGATGCGTTATCTTTTCCTAACTTTAATTCTTTTTTTACTTTTTGTACATCCTTTCTAGTTGAGAGTTCATATTTAGGTATGAATTCATATTTTGCAGTTCCATTACCTTCGATTTCTTTAATTTCTATTCCTAAATCTTTCTTGGACAAATCCCTAAAGTGCCCAACAGTAGCTATAGAATTAAATTCTTTACCCAATAATTTTGCAATTGTTTTTGCTTTTGTTGGAGATTCAACTATTACTAATTTTTTTTTGTTTCTCAATTTTATTCCTATTTTTATTATTCATTCGGAGAGGATGGGATTCGAACCCATGGAACTGTTGCCAGTTCACGCGCTTTCCAAGCGCGCCTATTCGGCCACTCTAGCACCTCTCCATCTATTTACAATTTAATTCGGAGAGGGTGGGATTCGAACCCACGATCTGAAAATTCAGATACCGGTTTTCGAGACCAGCTCCTTAAACCACTCGGACACCTCTCCAATTCAAGCAGTAACTGATCAAATAATTATTCTAGCAAAAAATTATAAACGATTTAAAACAGTATATTCAAATCAATAGTCAAAAATAAACTAGTTAAATGCTGTTTAATTTTTATTTTCTGATTTTGTAACATCTAAATGCAGTTCATCTAACTGTTCCGTCGATAATACACTAGGAGATTCAAACAAAGGGTCAAAACCACTTTGAGTTTTCGGAAAAGCTATTACATCTCTTATATTTTCAGTGCCAGCCAATAACATCACAATCCTATCAATTCCCGGGGCAATCCCGCCATGCGGGGGTGCTCCATATTCAAAAGAGTTTAATAATTGTGAAAATTGCTCGTTTGTTTGCTTCTTAGAATAACCTAATACAGAAAATATTTGTTCTTGTAATTCTTTTTTATGGATTCGAATACTCCCACTTGCTAATTCATATCCATTTGCAACCATATCATAACAATAAGACCTTATTTCTCCGGGATTATCAGTAACATTATTCAAATATTTCTCATGAGGCATAGTAAATGGATGATGTGAAGATTCCCATTTTTGAGAATCTTCATTCCATTCAAATAATGGAAAATCTGTAATAAAACAAAACTGTAACTCATTTTGATCGTATAATTGTAAATCACGTGCCAATTTAGATCTTAAATTCCCTAATATTTCTAAAGTATTTTTATTCTTGCCTGCAGCAATTAAAATCATATCACCACTTTTAGCTCCTGATGATTGAGCAAGTGTTTTTACAAATTTATCATCTAAATATTTCTTTACTATACTTTTAAATTCAAATTCTGATTCCAAAACTATCCATATTAATCCAGCACTTCCTAATTCTTTTGAATAATTGACAATTTCATCTATTTGTCGCCTGGAAAATTCACTTCCTTTAGGAACAACTAATCCCTTTACAACTTCTCCTCTAGAAACTGTATCAGAAAGAACTTTAAATTGATTATCTTTACATAAATCTGTAAAGTCATTAATCTTCATTTCATACCTTATATCAGGTTTATCAGTACCATAAAGATTCATTGATTCATCATAAGTAAGCCTAACAAAAGGAGAATTGTACTTTTTATTTAATCCTATCTTTTCCAACAATCCTGTCATCATATCTTCAGTTAAAGCAAGCACATCTTCTTGGTTAACAAAACTCATTTCAAGATCCAATTGGGTAAATTCAGGTTGCCTATCAGCTCTTGGATCTTCATCTCTGAAACATTTTACTATTTGAAAATATTTATCTACTCCAGCAACCATTAATAACTGCTTTAACTGTTGCGGGGATTGAGGTAAAGCATAAAATTGTCCAGGATTATTTCTACTTGGAACAACAAAATCACGAGCTCCTTCAGGTGTACTTTTAATTAATATTGGAGTTTCAATCTCTAAAAATCCTTTACTATCTAAATAATCACGGATAAATTTAATCACACTATGTCTCAACTTTAAAATATTGTATTTCTGCGGTCTTCGTAAATCTAAATATCTATATTTAAGTCTCAAAAGTTCTTCAGTTTCCTCTTTGAAATCAGAAATTTCAAAAGGAAGAGTTTTAGATATATTGATAACTTCGTAAGATTTGGCAATCAATTCAATTTTTCCAGTATTTAAATTTAAATTCTCTGTACCTTTAGGACGTAATTTTACTAATCCATTTATTTTTATTACCCATTCAGACCTAAATTGATTCCAATGAATTTCAGAAGGTTTCAAATTTTCAGGATCAAAAACCACTTGAATTAAACCAGTTCTATCTCTTAAATCAATGAATAATAATCCACCATGATCTCTTCTTTTATTTATCCACCCAGATATAGCAATCTCTTCATTTACTAAATCTTCAGTTGGCTCGCCGCAATAATAATCTCTATACAATATTTACCTCAAATCAGGAATATCATTTAAATCCCTGTCATACAAAATTCTACTAATTAACAAATTTAAATTTAATAATGATTTCAAATCTATGTTATTAGTTAATGCTCTTTTAAACAATAATAATATAAATACTAATTCAAGTGAAATAATAACGTAAACATTCTCTAAATTAAAAGGCGTAAGAAAAATAAAAGTTATAATCCCTAAAAAAGTTGATAATGCATTATTTTTCCATAAAATATACTCAAAAAATTTAAAAAATGAAATTACAATTATCACTTCTTTCCATAATCCTAAAGCACAAATAATTCCCAATGAAATTAAAATACCTCTTCCGCCTCTAAATTTTTCGTAAATACTAAACATATGAAAAAATACAACTGATATCAAAAATATAGAATAGATTAAATTACTTACATTTAAATAATTCAAGAAATAAAAAGGAATAAATCCCTTTACCCAAAAATCAAACAGTCCAACAATAAGAGCCGGTTTAAAGCCATATAAATTAAAAATATTAGAAGTGCCGGCATTTCTATAACCAATGTTATAAATATTACGTTTGTAATAATATAAAGAAATAAAAGATGAAAGATTAATATTACTTAATAATATAAATACTAAGATAAATAATATTTCAATAATCAAATCTATATTCTTAATTAATTTGCTATTTCAATAGATCTAAGTTCTCTTATAACCATAACTTTTATTTGGCCTGGATATGTAAGATTTTTTTCTAATTCAGAAACTATTTCCCTAGATAAAGATTGAGCTTTTGAATCATCAACTATTTCAGGGTTAACAAACACTCTTAATTCTCTGCCTGCTTGAATAGCATAAGATTTTTCGACTCCTTCATGATTATTGGCTATATTTTCAATTTCTGAAAGTCTTTTAACATAATTCTCTAAAGAATTATGTCTCGCGCCAGGTCTTGCTGCACTAATAGCATCAGCTGATGAAACAATAAATCCTTCGACAGAAGAATGAGTATCATCATGATGCTCTGCAATCATGTCACAAATATCACTATCAATTCCAAATTTTCTACATAAATCAGCTCCTACCTCAGCATGGGGTCCTTGAATTTTATGGGTTAAAGCTTTTCCTATATCATGCAAAAAGCCCCCAGCTTTCGCTTTATATGGGTCAGCTCCTATCTCAGTAGCAATTAAAGAAGCTAACCATCCAGTTTCAATAGAATGTTGCAAAACATTTTCGCCATAACTATATCTATACTTTAATTCTCCAATAGTTTTTATTATTTCATTAGGTAATCCGGAAACTCCAACATCTAAAGCGGCTGCTTGCCCTGATTTGATTATATTTTCTTCTAATTCAGATTTGCACCGAGCAACTATTTCTTCAATTTTTGAAGGTTGTACTCTACCGTCTTTTATTAATTTTTCAATTGAAAGTCTTGCAACCTCTCTTCTTATAGGATCAAAAGAAGATACAACAACCATACCTGGGGTATCATCTATCAAAACATCAACTCCTGTAGCAGCTTCAATAGCTCTGATGTTTCGCCCTTCTCTGCCTATCAATCTTCCCTTCATATCTTCATCAGGTAAAGAAATAGAACTGACGCTTCTTTCTGAAACAACCTCTGAAGCTAATCTTTGTATTGAATCTGCTATAACTTTTCTAGCTATATCATTACTTTCTATTTTGATTTCATTTTCATAGTTTAAATAACGCTTCTGAATTTCTTCTTTGCTTTTTATATCAGCTTCTTCAATTAAAAGATTTTTTGCATCCTCTAGTGAAAGTTTTGTTATTTTTTCTAGTTCAATAACTTTTTGACTAGTAATATCCTCTAAGCTTTGTTCTTTGTCTTTTATTTTAATTTCAAGTGCAGAAATATTTTTTTTCTGTACTTCAAGAGATTGTGTGATATTTTTAATCTGAATCTCTTTTTCATTAATTAATCTTTCAGACTTTTCAAGATCAAATTTTCTAGCGTTTAGCTCCTTTTCTGATTTAGAAACAATATTTAAAGCTTTTTCTTTTGATTCAATAAGTAATTGCGTTTCTTTTTTTAACGCATTTTCAATTATTAAATTGGCTTCTATTCTTGATTCTTGTATTCTTTTATTATTCAAGTAAAGAAGAAAAAGAAACCCTAATACTCCTAATAACAAACCCAAAACTAGAGAAATGACAATATATAATATATCCATTTTGCCATCCTAATTTATGTAGTTATATTTAATGTATGATAATAGTAGTATCAGAAAAATATATAGTCAAGTTTTTTTTCATAATTTATAAATTAGTAAAGATAATCATGAAAAACACAGTTTGTAACTATATATACATCATACGATTTCATGTTATAATTTTCGTTCGAAAAAAATTATCAAACAATTTAAAAATATTAATAATTATGAATATAAATACTTATGAATTAGCTTTAGTTACTTCTCCAGAACTGAGAGCAGAGGAAATTGACGCACTTATCAGTACTTTTGGAGATAGTTTAAAAGAAAAAAAATCTAAACTAATTCATATAGACAAATGGGGCATCAAAAAACTTTCATATCCCATAAATAATTTCATCGAAGCATCATATACATTTGTTATATTTGAATCACCACCTTCAGATATAAAAGATATAAAACAATGGATAAATAACAATAACTCCATTTTAAGATATCTATTAATCAAACTTACTCATTCTGAATTAAAACATAGAGAAGATAATTTATTAAACCCAGCCGTAAATAATTAAAAATGGGAAGATTAAATAAAATAATACTAATTGGACATGTTGGGCAAGATGCCGAACTTAGATATACTCCAAACGGAGATTCAGTCGCCTCATTCTCTCTAGCAGTTTCAAATAGATATACTAACCGGGATGGCCAGCAAATCGATGATACTGAATGGTTTAGAATCAATGCCTGGGGTAGCAGGGCTGAATTTGTTGGTAACTATATAAAAAAAGGTATGAATATATATGCTGAGGGAAGGTTGAAAAGTAATCTTTATCAAGATAATGCCGGAGAAACAAAAGTTTCTCTTGATGTTAATGCATTCGAAATACAAATTGTACAAGACCCTGATCCTGAACGACAGAATAATCCAATGCCACAACCACAGAATAACCCACAACCGCAATCCAATCCAATGCCACAACCACAGAATAACCCACAACCACAATCCCCAGAATCAGAGCCGTCAAATTCAGACGACGAATCTTTACCTTGGTAAAATAATTAATTCAAATAAGGTTAAATAATTGACTCAACAAACAAACAAAACAGAAAATAAAATACCCAACACAAATAATACTGAAAATAAAATACCAAAACCGAATATGGCATTAAAAAATTTCAAATTTAATACAAGGAAAAAACGTATTTGTTTTTTCACACAGCAAGAAATTATACCTGATTACAAAGATACAAATATTATAGGTAAATTTATTTCTCCAAATAAACAGCTTATTAGTGCTAGAAAAACTGGTACCAGTGCAAAAAATCAAAGATTATTAAGTACAGCAATTAAAAGAGCCAGATTTATTGGCCTTCTTCCTTATACCATTAATCACAAAGGTGTAGATGGTAATTGGATGGTAAGCTAATTTTTTATTAATTTATAAATGATAAAAAATTAATGTCAACAACCGATAATAAATATTCTGACAAACGTCATCAAATCGCAAAAGATCCTAAGAAAAAACTAAGGAATAAATTTATATTTTTGGGAATTTTAACAATATCCCTTATATTTATAATTGTCCTGGCAACTGGATATGTAATGAGATATGTAATTCCTCAAGGAAAAACAGTAGTGCAGGTAGGTGAAATAAAATACAACAGATCTGATATGCTAAAAATGTTGAGAGTAAAGCAAAAAAATTCCGAGATGATTGGATCGCAGATGAAAAATAGTGAAGAAATCTTTAAAGCACTGCAAAACATGATTGAAAATGAAATTATGGATCAAATCGCACCAAGCCTAGGAATAATCATTCCTCCTGAACAAATAGAAATTTATATTAGAGATGTTTTTATGCCATCATATAATAATGAGGAATCTCCAGATCCGGTACAAATAGAAAGAGAATTTAAAGAAATTTTCAGTAATTATCTTACATCAGTAGGATTAAGTGAGGAAGAATACAAAAAATTTACTCGATGGAGTATGCTAAGAGAACAAATGAGGCAATATGTAGGTGAAACTGTTCCAACTGTAGCAGAGCAAGTATACTTGCATAGAATCATGATACTACCAGATGATGAAATAGATATAATGAAAAAAAAATATGAGGATGGAACTCCATTTAAATACATAGTAAGAGAATTTTCCAAAGATAATGAAGAAGTAATAAGAAGAGGCGGTGAAATAGGATGGGTTCCAAGAGGAATTTTCCCCGAATATGATTATATTATTTTTGATCTAGAACCTAATTTACTTAGTATTGAGGCTCAAAGTATTGAAAGCCCTCCTCTTTTATATTTTTTTATGATATCTGACAAAGACCCGGCAAGACCTATAGCTCAGGAAGAATTAGATCAATTAAAAACAAAAGCTCTTAAAGATTGGTTAAATACTAAAAGAAAAGAATTTAATGTAAGTGCAAATTTTAATTCAGAAGTGCATGGATGGCTTACAAAACAACTTAGTGTTTCAACATTGAAAAAACCCGAAAAGAAAAAATCCAGACTCCAAGAATTAGGAATTCTACAATAAAAATTTATGAAAAACTCTATTAATATTGCCATATTAGGACTCGGAAATATAGGAACTGAATTCGTAAATGCATTAAATTTACAAACAAAATCAATCGAAAATTCTTTTGGTTATAAAATCAATATAAAAAAAATATTAATTTCAAATAAATCAAAAAAACGAAATGCAAATATTGATACTAGCATCATAACTACCAATCCAAACGAAATATTTGAAGATGAAAGTATAAATGTTGTTGTGGAATTAATGGGCGGGATAAATCCCTCATACTCATATGTTGTTAATGCTATTAAATCAAATAAATCTATCATTACAGCAAATAAAGATTTAATTGCTTCTCATGGAAAAGAAATTTTTGAGCTTGCAAAAGCAAACAATGTTTCTGTATTTTTTGAAGCAGCTGTAGCTTCAGGAACTCCAATAATTTCAACACTTATTAGGGATCTGTCCACTGCAAATATTCAATCAATAAGGGCAATTATTAATGGAACTAGTAATTTTATTCTAACAGAAATGGATGAAAATAAAATGGAATTTCATGCTGCACTCGATCTCGCAAAAGATTTAGGATATGCTGAACCAGATCCAACTAATGATGTTGAAGGTTTTGATGCCAGGTACAAACTAGCCATACTTTCATCTTTATCATTTAATACTCAAATAAAAATTGATGATATTTACGTAGAAGGTATCAAAAATATTGATACCACTGATTTTAATTATGCAAAAGAATTGGGATATACAATTAAATTGCTAGCCATTGTAGAGAATTATAAAGACGGCATCCTTGCTAGAGTGCATCCTTCAATGATAAATATCACAACACCTCTTGCAAAAATTTCAGGTGCTATGAATGCTATTGAAATCAAAGCAGATATGTTAGGAGAACTTATTATCCAAGGACCTGGAGCTGGGGCTTCCCCTACAACATCAGCTATTCTAAATGACCTAATTTCTTTAATTAGAAATCAAACTAATTCTATTCACTCAATTCCAAATATAGATAAGAAAATTCCATTGATTGATATAAAAAAATTAGAATCTAGGTACTACTTAAGATTTGTAGTGAAAGATCAGCCAGGAGTTTTATCTAAAATGTCTAATATTCTTGGTGAAAAAGAAATTTCAATTGCATCTGTGATTCAAAAAGAAAATCCAAATCTTGACAGTGGCGCAGAACTAGTTTTCATGACATACAAATCAACACAATCAGCCATTGATGATGCAATAGAAAAAATAGTTAAACTAAATATAGTAGAAGAGCTCAAAAGTGTATTTAGAGTAGAATAAAACTATTCAGTAGTTTCTTTATTTTCTGATAAATTTAAAGAATCAATACCTCGTCTAACTTGACCAATGATATCTGATAATCTTTCTTCAAGATCAAATAAAACTTCTTTAGTATAATTATCAGCACCTTCTTTTTTATTCAATATCTGTTGATCCGCAGAGTTGATTATATTTTCTGCTTTTTGTTCTGCTCTCTTAATAATGTCATCTGCTTGATTTTTAGAATTTTGAACCAAGGATTCTGATTTTTTATTTGCTTCTTCAATTATTGATGAATCTTCTACTAATTTTTCAAATTCTTGCTGGCTTTTTGATGACATATCATCAGAATCTCTATTAGCAGATTCTATTATTCTCTGTGCTTCCATGTTTGCTTGAGCTAAAATACTATTTTTCTGATTAATAATCTCTTTAGCTTCCTGTATGTCTTGAGGGACTAAATCAGTAACTTCTTTAATAAATTGATCAACCTTATCTGTATCTATCATAACTTTCTTTCCAAAGCCTGGTACTTTAACTCCGGAATCTATCAAATCATCTATTTTTTTTATCAAATCATCATTTAGCATTTTTTTCCTCCTAAAAATATATTACTTGAATTTCAATTTAAATGCATCAATTACATTATCCGGAACTAAACCAGTAATATTGCCACCTAATTTAGCTACTTCTTTAATTCTACTGGAATAAACAAACTGATATTCTAATGAACTCATAAGGCAAACGACATCTACATCTTTATTTAATTTTTTCCACATTAAAGCCATTTCAAATTCTAATTCAAAATCAAATCCTGCCCTTAATCCTCTCAATATAAATTTTGCACCTAAAGATTTAGCAAATTCTACTGCTAACCCCGAAAATGAGACAACATCTACATTTTTATTATAGGGTCGAATAGATTCTAAAATTAAATTGACTCTTTCTGATGATGAAAATAAAACATTTTTATTTGGCTCATCGTAAACTGCAACAGTTAGGTGTTCAAATAAATCAGAAGCTCTTATTATTAAGTCCAAATGGCCATTATGTACGGGATCAAAACTACCCGGATAAATTGCTTTCATATTTCCCCATCTTGTTATTTAGAAAAAAAATCTTTGTATCACCTTTTTGTCTACGATAACTATTATAATAATTATCTTCAATAAATGTATCCGCTGATTTATTTCTCATTTCTAAAATTATTATCCCATTATTATGTAAAATATTGTTATTTTCAATTTCATATAGAACTTTTTTGTAATCTTTAAATATATAAGGTGGATCCATGAAAATATGACTTACTTTATTATGAATTTTAGATAAATTTCCAAAGACTGAACCACATAAAATTTCAGCTCTATTTAACAAATTTATTTTTTTTAAATTCTCTTTAATTTTATTGCAATAAGATCTATTCTTTTCAATGAAAATAGCTTTGTTAGCCCCTCTACTAAGAGCTTCAGTTCCCATAATTCCTGTTCCAGAAAATAAATCTAAAAATACTGTTTTATTTCCAATGCCATTAAATTTTGAATCTAAAATAGAAAAAATTGCTAATCTCACTGATTCCATAGTAGGTCTTAATTCAGGAGATTTTTTATTATTCAATTTAAATCCCTTAAATTGTCCGCCTGATATTCTAATATTCATTACATAAATTAATGTTTTTGGTAATTAAAACATTCATTGTATAAAAATAACATATTTACTTTGTCCTTTTTTTGGTTTTTTATATAACAAATTCTCAACATTAATTTAAAATATTTATTATTAATAAATTATAAAGATAAATTAAATGGAAAATATTACTAATGAATTAAATATGAAATCCGGGATGGTTGTAGTAGCACATGCTGACGATGCTGAATATGGATGTTCTGGAACAGTTGCAAAACTTGTAAATTCTGGCTGTGAAATGGTTTATGTATTGTGTACAGACGGAAGTAAAGGTTCTGAAGATGAAACTTTATCTGAATCAGATGTAGCTAAAATAAGAAAAGCTGAACAAACAGAAGCAGGAAAAGTTTTGGGATTAAAGGACATTGCATTTCTGGCATATCCAGATTCATATTTAACTCCCTCCCTAGAACTTAGAAAAGATATAGCAAGGCAAATCAGAATCCATAAACCAGAAATTTTAATATGCCAGTTTCCTATGAGAAATTTAGACGGTTCATGGGGATTTGGACACCCAGATCACATCGCAGCAGGAGAAGCAGCTATGGCAGCAGTATTCCCAACAGCCAGAGATCACAAAACTTTTCCTGAATTGTATAAGGATGAAAATTTACAGCCTCATAAAGTTGAAGAAGTATGGATAATGGGACATCCAGAACCAGATATCATTATAGATATTTCCGATACTATAGACCAATCAATAGACGCACTCTATTGCCATTTATCACAAATGGGAGGAAGATCAAAAGAAGAAGTAAAAGAAAGAGTAGGTGAATGGAGAAAAACAAGAGGAAGAGAGCAAGGGATGCAATATGCAGATACCTTTAAAAGAATCTCTTTACGTAGATAAAAGCAGTGATTTACAAAATATAGATTTATATTTTAATCTATAATGAAAATTTATTATAAAACTTAAAACGTAGGTACAATATGGAATTTGAAGGTGTTTACCCGGCAATAATAACCCCTTTAGACAAAGAAAATAACTTTAAGGAAAAAGAATTCAGAAAAGTTGTTGAATTCAACATACAAGCTGGAGTCCATGGGTTTTGGGTATCAGGAGGTACAGGAGAAAGCGTTTACGTAAAACCTGAAGATATACAAGAAGTAATTAAATCAGCTGTAGACCAAAGTAATGACAGAGCTAAAATCATTGCCCACGTAGGAGCCTTGACAACAAAACTTTCTCAAGATTTGGCATACTCTGCAGCGGATTCTGGTGCACATGCTATTTGCGCTGTTCCTCCATTTTTTTACGGACCATCTATAGAAACTATAATTAATCACTATAAAGCTATATCAGATGCTTCAGGTAATTTACCATTCTTTGTATACAATTTACCACAATCTACAGGGACAGAAATTACTCCTGAAACAATGGAAATAATCAAATCAGAAATTCCTAATGTTGCAGGGCTGAAACATTCTGGACCAAAATTCACAGACCTTAGAGGTTTTGTAAAACTTGATCTGTCGTGTTTTATTGGTAATGCTGCATTAATGTTACCTGCATTAACACTTGGTGCGTCAGGATGCATAGATGGCCCTTTAAATGCAGCTCCTGAACTATGGGTAAAAATTTGGGATCTTTTTAATAATAAAAATTTTGATCAAACTATCAATGCCCAAGAAGAAGCAACTCAATTCTCAAATATAATAAGGGATTTCGGAATGCATGCAACTATAAAAGAAATAATATCCTACAGATTAAATATAGATTGCGGCTCTCCAATACCACCTCTTCCGCAATTATCAAAAACAGAAAAAACTAAACTAATAACAGATATTAAAAAACTTAATAACTTATTTAATAAACCTATACATCTTAATTAATATTAATCAAAGAGAGAAAATGTGTTTGAAATAAATTTAAATAATAAAACTGCATTAATATTTGGTTTTTCCAATCATAGAAGCATAGCTTGGCATACAGCAAATAAATTACATAAATCAGGAGCAAAAATAATATTTTCTGTTTATGGTGAAAAAATGAAGGAAAATTTATTAAAACTAACATCAGAATGGAATTATAATCCTATGATTATAGAATGTGATGTGTCAGATGATAATGACATCAATAAACTCTACGCTGATTTAAATAATTCTAATCATAAAATTGATATGCTCGTACATAGTATTGCTATGGCTGATAAAAACGAGCTGGGTGGCGATTATCTTAATCTCAGCAGAAATGGATTTAAGCTCGCAATGGACATAAGTGCTTATTCTTTCGTATCTCTTTGTCACGGAGCAAGAGAAATTATGAATGAAGATGGAAGTATTATCACATTTACATTCCAAGCTTCTGAAAAAGTTTTTCCGGGATATAATGTAATGGGAACAGCTAAAGCAGCTCTTGAACACGAAGTTAGACAAATCGCTTATACATTAGGAGAATCAAAAATAAGAGTAAATGCTGTATCAGCTGGCCCAGTCGATACTCTTTCTTCTAGAGTAATACAAGGTTATAAAAATATGAAAAATGCAGCTTCAGAAAAATCTCCTTTAAAAAGAAATATTACATTAGATGAAGTAGCAAACTCTGCTTTATTTTTACTTTCAGATATGAGTTCAGGTATAACTGGGGAAATATTACATGTTGACTCGGGATACAACATAATGGGGATTTAATTCAAAAAATGAAAGAATGGGTAAAAATAATAATTGATTCTTTAAAAGAGCACAAAATCTCTGTGATAACTTATATTCCAGATATAAGCATTGATAATATAACAAAAGAAATAGAAGCAGATAATTATTTTAATGTTATACCGGCAACAAGAGAAGAAGAATGTATTGGAATAGCTTCAGGATCTTATATATCAGGAGTAAATGCTGCCATATTTATGCAATCAAGCGGTTTTGGCAACTGTATTAATGCTTTAGCTAGCCTAAACATACCAGCAAGAATCCCAATTCCTATGTTTATTAATTTAAGAGGAGAAATTGGAGAATTTAATATAGCACAGGTTACAATGGGACGTTCAACAAAACCAATCCTTGATTTACTCAACATACCTCACATAACTCTTGATAGCGAAATAGATTTACAAAAAAATGTTTCAGGAAATATTGAACTTTGTTATTCATACAGAAGCCCTTTAGCATTATGCTTAACTCCTTTGTTACATGGAGGTAAGATTGCTTAGATACGATTTGATCAAAACAATCCTTAATAAAAGTTACAATTCTCCAATTATTTCAAATTTAGGACCTACTTCTGATGAATTATGGAAAGCTACAAATGAACTTGAACTTCATCCGAGAAATCGTAACTTTTACACTTATGGCTCAATGGGATTATGCTCTTCAATTGCATTAGGAATTTCAATAAACACATCTGAAACTGTGATTTCTATTGATGGCGATGGTTCATTATTAATGAATTTGGGAACTCTATCTACTATTGGAAGAGTCGGGCCATCAAATTTAATTATTATTGTTTGTGATAATGAAATGTGGGCCCAAACGGGTTACCAGCCAACAGCAACTGCTTTTAATACTGAACTAGAAAAAGTTGCAAAATCATGTGGATTTAAAAATACATTCAAATGTACTAATATTAATGAATTTAAAAATATTTTCACTAAATCATTAAAACAAAATGGCCCAACAATGATAGTTGCAAAAACTAAGGAAACTGGAACTTTTCCTGACGTAACACCTGTAGAGCCAGAATTTACAACTTATAGATTCAGAAATTCTATGCTCAATAATACAAAGGACAAATTATGAAATCAAAGATAGCATTTTTTAAAGGTGAATTCATTCCTTACGATAAGGCAAATTTACATATCACTACACATGCTCTCCATTATGGAACTTCTATATTTGAAGGGATAAGAGGAAACTGGAATGAAGAAGATGAAACTCTATATGTTTTCAGAATCAAAGAACACTACGACAGATTATTAGAAGGATGCAAAATGCTAATGATCGATATCCCCTATAACTCAGATGAGCTATGTAAAATTACTATAGAATTATTAGCTAAAAATAATTTTAAAGAAGATGTTTATATAAGGCCTTTAGCATATAAAAGTGAAGAATTAGTAGCTAACTTAAAATTACAAGATTTATCAAGTGATTTTGCTTTAGTAGCTGTACCTTTCGGTCTATATATTGATTCTGACAGAGCAATTAATTGCTGTACATCCTCATGGAGAAGAATTGATGACACTATGATTCCTACAAGATTCAAAATAGGTGGACATTATGTAAATAGTATACTTGCAAAAACAGAAGCTACCCTTTCAGGGTTTGATGAAGCAATATTTTTAACTCAAGATGGTTATGTTTCAGAAGGAGCTGGAGAAAATTTATTCCTTATAAAAGACAAAACTATAATTATGCCACCTGTTACAGCAAACAATTTAACAGGAATTACCAGAGATTCTGTTATAAAACTTGCTTCAGAAGAATTAAACTTAAAAATAATTGAACAAAATATAAGAAGATCAGAAATATATATGGCAGATGAATTATTTTTAACAGGAACTGCAGCCCATGTAACAGCTGTTGGTTCTTTAGATAACAGAGAAATTGGCAATGGAGATGTAGGCCCGATCACAAAAAATATCCAAGATCTGTATTTTGAATGTGTTACAGGTAAAAATCCCAAATATATTAATTGGTGCACTGCAACAAATAAAGGAAAATAATATTATGCCAATCATAGAAAATTTTTTTTCAATTATTTTAAAAAAAATTAATTATAAAATACCTGGAAATCATATCGACTTAATAAAAAACAGAATAAAAGGCATCATTCAAGATTCTGAAGAATTAAATAATTACAAAATTCATAATATGGATTACCCTCCCAAAATTAATAACAATGAATAATCAATTTTCTTTTTGCTCAATATCAGAACTTTCAAATTTAATAAAAAATAAAAAAGTATCTCCTGTAGAATTAACTCGTTATTTTTTAAATAAACTTGAAACAAATGGGCCTGAATATAATGCAATTGCCCATATAAATAAAAAATCTGCTTTAAAACAAGCTGAAACAGCTGAAAAAAAAATTATAAATAATGAATACCTAGGAACTTTGCATGGCATTCCGTATGCAGCAAAAGATCTATTATCAACAAATGATGGTAGTCCTACTAGTTGGGGCGCAAAACCTTTTTTAAACCAACATTATGAATTAGAATCTACAATAATTACCAAACTGAAATCTGCAGGAGCTATATTATGCGCCAAAACCTCAATGGTAGAATTTGCTGGAGGTATGGGTTATCAACAGCCAAATGCCAGTGCTTTTGGCCCTGGGATAAATCCTTGGAATAAATCATTTTGGAGCGGAGGGTCTTCAAGTGGATCTGGGTCTGCAGTATCAGCAGGAATAATTCCTTTTGCCATAGGCTCTGAAACATGGGGCTCAATTTTATCACCTGCTTCTAATTGCGGAATTACAGGATTAAGACCCACATTTGGCATTGTTAGTAGATACGGATCTATGGTTTTATCTTGGACACTAGATAAAATAGGACCTTTAGCTCTTTCAGCGGACGATGTTAAAATTATTACTCAAAATATCATTGGCAAAGATGATAAAGATGCATATTCAATCGAAAATTCATTTAATTTAATTAACAAAATACCAAAAGATTTAAAAATAGGAATACCCGAAGGCATTACAAATGATATTCAAAATGAAGTAAAAGATAATTTCAACGCAACGTTAAAAATTTTAGAATCACAATACAAATTAATTCCAATTAAATTACCTGATATCCCAATAAGTGCTGCAACAAGGACTATACTGTTAGCAGAAGCGAGCTCAGCCTTTGAGGAAGTTTTTGAAGAAGGATTGCAAACCAAATTAAATGCAAAAGAAACTCACTACAGTTCTTTAGCAAGTAACGTAGTATTAGCAAAAGATTATATAAAATCATTAAGAATTCAAAATATTTTACATGAACAAATGAATGAAATATTTAAAGAGATAGATATCATAATTAGCCCAGTCAAACCAACTACAGCAAGTAAAATTAATGAAAACTTCAGATGGGCTACAAGAAAAGAATTTAGTGAAGACCATCCAATAACTCTAATTGGAGCAATTGGAAATTTGATTGGACTGCCTGGAATTAGTATCCCTAACGGATATGATGGCAATAAATTGCCTACAAGTTTTCAAATTATGGGAAATAGGCAATCAGATCATTTGATCATTAAATGTGCTCAATTAATACAAAATGAAACAAATTGGCATAACATGCATCCCAATTAAAGTAACTTAACAGAATCAATTTTCATAGATTTGCTAATACCAGAAAACCATTCAACCACTTCTTGATGTAAAGGAATTCCGTTTTCTATCCTTTCCTGTTCGTTTTCATACTCCATAATCCCTGGATAAATAACTCTATCAGCTTCATCAGTAGGAGGTGTATCTAATAAAGTTTCTAGCATCGCATCCATATTAAATACAAATGTATTATATTCAGTAAATGATTCAATATTAAAAGCAGCAAAAAAATGACATAAATTACCATTTGGATCCACCATATTTGGTACATTTCCAGATAAAATTGTACACAAAATTTCTACAAATAAAGATAATCCATAACCTTTATGAGAACCTTGTTCGCGATTGCCTCCAAGTGGTAATAAGTTTGGAATATCAATAAAATCCTCCGACACATCAACGCTCATAGGTTCCATTATAGGATTTCCTTTTTTATCTCCTATTGAACCTGGGCTTAACTTCGTACCGTTTCTCGCAACCAATCTAACTTTATTTCCTGCTATTGAAGAAGTTGCTGCATCAAATAAAAAATAAGGATATTTTTTTGAAGGAGCAGCTAAAGAAATTGGGTTTGTACCTGTCCTGGATTCTGAAGCAAAAGTAGGTAAAACAAGTGTTCCTCCAGCGGTTAAGCATATACCTACCATTTTATTATCTGCAGCTATTCTCGCATGATGCCCAACAGCTCCAATATGCCCACTATTAAACAATGTGACAATTCCAACACCTGATTCTTTTGCTTTTTTAATAGCAGATTCTATAGCCGGTGGTCCCTGTAAAATTCCTAATCCATTATCGCCATCAATATTAATTGTAGACGTACTTTCTTTTACTATTTTCATATTTGCAGATGGATTTAATTTGCCATCCTGATAATCTTTTACGTAAATACGAAGCATATTTGATACTCCATGAGTATCCACACCGCGCAAATCAGTAGAAATTAACACATCTGCCCCAATTTCTGACTCTAATTCTGAAACGCCACAATTAATAAAAATTTCTTTAACAACTTTTCTTAAAGAAATTGAATCTACTCTTATTACATCGCCGTCAGGTATCTGAAATTGCTTTAACATGAATTGGCTCTTAATTTAATCCATTGATTCTCGGATTTTTTTAATTACCACATCAACGTCATCATCAGAAACATTTAAAGGATCAAAAATTATTTCATCAGGATGTATGAGATTACTCATAAATATTGGCTTATCTCCTTCTTTAAGTTTTTGTAGAATTTCTCCTGCTTTTGGACCATTCCATTCTTCAGTAAAAAATAATGATGATACTGGAGTTAAATAATCTTCTTTGTCATGCTTAACCTCAGCGCTCAATCCTGGAGTTTCACTGAATGCATCTACAACTTTCTGACTTTTATTTCTAAATTTAGAATTTTCAACCTGTTCATCTTCATTAACAAAATTATTTAAAGCTGTAAGAAGCCCCACTATCTCTTCTTTTGCAACTTTAGCTGACCTCCCAAGAAACTGGTGAGGAGAAGCATTTGCATATGCTGCTTGAATTAATTCCTTTTTACCCGAAAGAATTCCTGTTCCCTGAGGCCCTCTAATTCCTTTTCCTCCACTATGAATAACTAAATCAGCTCCCAATTTATGATATTTTGATAAATTTTCTCTAGGAGGTAACATTGAAGCTGCATCAACTATTACAGGCACTCCTCTTGAATGTGCTATTTCGCATACTTTATCTAACGATAAAGCCATCTTAGAAACACCGGGTGAAAACAAATATGCAACTGCAGCTGTTTTATCAGAAAAAGCCGCTTCTAATTGCCATTCATGGCATCTTTTGCCATCACCAATTTCTACAAATTTTGCACCTGCAGCCCTATAACATTGGTCATAAGGAAATCTGTGAGATCTTTGAATAATAATTTCATTTTTCATTCCTTCTGTATCAGGAAGCTTAGCCATTTTAGCGGGATCATCACCTGCAATTACAGCACAAGCTTGTAATAATAAGCCTCCTGCTGATCCGCTAGTAACTAAGCCATATTCCGAACCAGTTAATTCGCCTATCATTTTTCCAGCTGCAATATTTAATTCATCCATATCAAGCATAACTGTTGAAGCTTCAATCATTATTTGTGTAACCTCAGGACGTAATTGTGAACCACCATACATTGTTGTTGTTCCGGCAGCACTTATTCCTTTTCTTACACCTAATTTTTCATATAATTCATCTAAACTACTCATAATATACCTCCGTGTGAAAATATTAATCTGCTATAAAATCTAAAACAAGCTAAAAAGGTAATTATTTAATGATTCATTTGTAACAATGCGGCATTATATGTATTTTTTAATAACATCGCTATTGTCATAGGGCCAACACCTCCTGGTACAGGAGTTATAGCATCTACTTTTCCAATCATTGATTCAAAATCAACATCGCCAACCAATCTAAACCCAGATTTTTTAGTATCATCTGAAATCCTATTAATTCCAACATCAATAATAACTGAGCCTGGTTTAACCATATCAGAACGCAAATAATTAGCTTGGCCTATTGCGGCAATAATTATATCAGCATTTAATGTATATTCAGAAATATTCTTAGACCTTGAATGACAAACAGTTACAGTTGCATTGAAATTTTTGTTCTTCTGAACAAATAAATTTGCTAATGGTATACCCACAATATTACTTCTACCGATAATAACCATATTTGAGCCTTCTACTTCAATATTATTTCTATTTAACATTTCAGATATTCCAAATGGAGTCGCCGGAATAAATCTTGGCTGCCCTAAACTTAAAAGCCCAACATTATGAGGGTGTAATCCATCAACATCTTTCAAAGGATCTATAGAATTTATTATCTTATCTTTATCAAAATTACTTGGTAGGGGTAACTGAACCAATATACCATTTACAGTTTTATCGTCATTTAATTTATTGATTAATTTAATAACATTTTCTGTATTATCATTTTCTGTAAATTTATAATCTTCTGCATGCATACCAGCAGAAATAGCTGATTTTTGCTTATTCCTTACGTAAACCTGAGATGCAGGGTCATCACCTATTAAAACTACACATAATTTAGGTACTATATTGTATTCATTTTTTAATTTAGACACATCTTGAGTAATTTCAGATCTAATATCAGACGAAATCAATTTCCCATCTATTAATTTTGTTTTCAATACTTTCCTCTACATACAATTTTTCTAAGAGATTTTATAATAAAATCAAATTACATTAAAGGCAAGATTTGGTTTTAGTAGGAACTGATTTAATTGAAATAGATAGAATATCTAAAACAATAGAAAATTATGGTCAACGTTTCCTAAGTAGAATATACACCGAACATGAAATTAACTTCTGCAGAGGAAAGGTAAATTCTCTTGCTGGGAGATTTGCTGCAAAAGAAGCCGTCATGAAATTATTAGGGACTGGCGTCAGAGGAGTTGGGTGGAAAGAAATTGAAATTCACCGACAAAGAGGACATAAACCTACTATTAATCTTTATAACAAAGCCAAAAATATTGCTATTAAGAAAAAAATCATTAATATAGAAATATCAATCTCTCATTCACGTTCAACAGCATTTGCTGTAGCTGTGGCATCTACAGAATAAAATGAGAATTGATAATCATTTTGAAAAAATAGTAACCCATCAAGAAATGAAATCTATGGAAAAACTCACCATAGATAGTGGCATATCAGAAACTACTTTAATAAATAATGCTGGTAAAAAAATAGCAAAATATATAAGTAAAAATTTTACTAAAGAGAAAAAACTTTTATTTATATTAGGTAAAGGTAATAATGCAAAAGATGGATATATTGCTTTCAAGCATCTTTTAAAGTCCAAATATAAAATAAATATTCTATTAGTATTCAAAGAGTCAGATTACAAAACATGGAATTATGATCTGAATAAATTTTCACCTAAAATAAATTACTTAAATAATAATTTAAATACTCTTAAAACCTTAATAAATGATGCAGAAATTATTATAGATGGAATATTTGGTATAGGTTTAAACAAAAATATAACAGGCAAGATCAGCCAATTAATTAAATATATAAATTCTTTGAACAAAAATATAATATCAATCGACGTACCCTCTGGCCTGTCTTCTATATACGAACAAGAAAACAATAATACTAATACTATAATTGCTAATGAAACTTTATGCATTTCAGGTATAAAAGATTGTTGTTTAACAATAAATGGAAATAAATATTCAAATAAATTGATAAATTTGAATATAGGCATTACAAAATATCCAAAAGATTATAAATATAAATTTCTTATAGACCCACAATCATCTTTTAAATTAATACCAAAAAAAGATACTTATGGTGACAAAAGATTATCAGGAGAAACATTAATTTTAGGAGGATCAAGAAAATATCCTGGTTCAATATTAATGGCTGCATCAGCAAGCCTAGAAACCGGGGTTGGTTTATTAAGTCTAGCTATACCTTTATCCATTTACAATGTTGTAGCAGGGAAAATTCCAGAAGCAACATTAGACACAATTAATACTAATAATGAATTTATATCAAAAGATATCATCAAACATTTATTTGAAAATAAAAAAAGAATAAATTCATTATTAATTGGTTGTGGCATGGAAGCAAATAATACAACTCAAGAAGCAGTTGATTATTTTCTGAAAAATATTTCAAAACATTTCAAATACCTAAATGGAATTGTTATCGATGCCGATGGTTTAAATAACTTATCCAAAATAAATAAATGGTGGAAATATCAATTACCTAAAAATACAATAATTACTCCTCATTTTAGAGAAATGTCTAGACTTACCGGATTGAGTATAAATGAAATAAATAATAATCCTGTTAAAATATTGGAAACTTATACAAAACTTTGGAACGTTACAATTGTATTGAAAGGCCCGTTGACATTCATAGGTAATCCACATAAAAAATATGTATTAAATAGACCAAATCCTGGATTAGCCAAAGGTGGAACAGGCGATGTTTTGGCAGGTGTGATTAACAGCTTTTTAGCACAAGGTTTAAATTCAGAACATAGTACAATTTTAGCCGTTTCCCTAATATCTGAATCTGGGAAAATATCAAAAGAGAAATATGGTATACACGGTTCAACCGCTTCTAAATTAATTAACAACATATCAAAACTCATTATTCAAAATAATTAATATATTCAAAATGGGAAAAAATACTAAATCACAAAATATTCAACGCATGTTTAATAAAATTGCGGAAAAATATGATTTGATGAATTATATTATGTCACTTGGGAATCATAAAAAATGGGAACAAGAAATTGTTAAATCAATTCATTTCAATTCAAATAGAACAAACAAAATATTAGATATTGCTTGCGGGACAGGTTCATTGACAAAAGAAATAATTAAATATTCATCTAATTATAAAGTAGTAGGGCTAGATTTCTCAGAGGGTATGCTCAAAATAGCAAAAAAAACTATATCAAATTTAATATTAGGTGATAGTCATTATTTACCGTTCAAAAAAAAACATTTTGATCATATCACCATAGCTTATGGTATAAGAAATTTTGAAAATACCACACGTTCATTACAAGAAATACACTATGTTCTGAATAATCATGGCACATTAAATATTCTCGAAATTATAAAACCTGATAATAATATTAAATCATTTATCTTTAAGCTAGGATTTTTCATCCTCGCTCCTTTATTTGGATTAATGTTTTCAAATAATTTTTCCGCTTATTTATACTTACCCAAATCATCAAATTCATTTTTAACTGAAAAAGAAATAAAAAACTTATTACAAAAAAATGGATTCAATAGAATATCAATAAAAAAGAAAGCTTTCGGATCAGTCATTCTTTTAAATGCCTTAAAATCAAATTAATCTAATATTATCAACAGACAATTTGTCGACTAAAGTTTCATATGTACTTGATGCAGCGTTCTTAAAAAGTTTGTTCAAAAGTGAAACTTTAGGTTTGTAAATAACTGTTTTTTCTGAACAATTTCCTTCCTTTGCAGCTATTTTGATTGCATAATTGAAATTACCAATATTATCAATTAATCCTAATTCTTTAGCTTTAGGAGCCCAATAAATTTTACCATCAGCAATTGTTTTTATGTATTTATAATCTTGATTCCTATTAACAGAAACAATTTTTAAAAACCTTTCATAATAGTCATCTATAAATTCCTGTAAATATTTCGAGTCATTTTTTGTTTGTTTTCTCCATACTGAACCCGAATCCTTAAATTCTCCTGTCTTATTTACTTCAACTTTCACACCTAAATTATTTAATAGGTCCTCTAAAACCGGACGAATCGATATTACTCCTATTGAACCAATAATGGATGCTTCAGTTGCAATAATATGCTTTGATGAACATGCAAGTAAGTATGCTCCAGAAGCTCCTAGTCCTTGAATATATGCAATAACTGGTTTTGATTTATTCAAAGAAGCAAGAGATGAATAAATTAAATCCGAATCGGTAACTCCTCCTCCGGGAGAATTAATATCAATAATCACTGATTTAATAGATTTATTTTTTTCTGCTTTAATTATCAAAGGTAAAATTTGATCATGCTTTATAGTTGAGCCAATAGTGCCATGTATTCTAATTACAGCAATTTTTCCTTTATTAAAAATTTTAAACATAATGTAAAGTATCTTATATTTCTGAGATAATATATTTGTATTTTATATTTAATAATTTTATTTTATAGCATGAAAAAAATCTATGACCGAATTTCAGCCGGTGGACTTGTGTATAAAAAATGTAATAACAAAATATATTTTGTTTTGTGTTACAAAACAAAAACTAATCGATGGCATTTACCTAAAGGAACAAAAGAATTAAATGAATCTATTTGCAATACAGCACTAAGAGAAGTAAACGAAGAAACAGGATTAGAAGTTAAGATTAAAATATTTTTATCGGATATATATTATAAATTTACTGATAACTATAATAATAAATTAAATAAAAAAGTAACTTTTTATATCATGGAAGCAATAGGTGGGGATTTTGAAAAACATGATAAAGAATTTGATAAAATAATTTGGGCAGATTCTAATGAGGCAATTAAATTACTAAAATACACTAATGAAAAAGAATTGGTTACAAAAGCTACTCTCTTGGTATAACTACATGAATAATAATACATTTGCTTATACAAATTTTCTTTTAGATGAAATAAAAGAAATCAAAGGTGATAAAATTATTTTAAAAAATAAATCATTAAATGATTTTGCAAATGATTATATGTGGAGAACAGATGCAGAATTATCAACACTTGATGCTACTTATCCTTTAGATTTATCTTTCAAAGATTTTGTTAGAGCGTATAAATCAGAAATAATGAACAACACCAAAACCACAGCAAGATTTTCTGTTTTTGTGGATAATGAACATATAGGAAACAGCATGTTTTATAACATAGATTATTTCAATAATTCTATGGAGCTAGGGATTATGATAGGTAAAAAAAGTTATTGGAATAAAGGATATGGAACGGATGTTGTAAACACTATGCTAAGATTTATATTTAATCATACAAATTTTAGCAAAATATACTTACACACATTAAAATGGAATACTCGGGCTCAGCAAGCATTTCTAAAATGTGGATTCAAAATAAAAAGAGAAGTGCAAAAAGATAATAAAAATTTTGTTTATATGGAAATTATAAAATCTAATCCGAACTGATTTTAATTCCTGAGATATTTTCAATAAATGTTGCAATACCTGAATGATCCAACTCACCTTTTCCTTCATTTACAAGAGAAGTAATCATTTGTTGAATTAGGCCAGTAACAGGGATAGAAACACCTAATTCTTTTGCAGTCATTAATGCATTATTTAAATCTTTTTGATGTAATTTTATTCTAAATCCAGGAGTGAAATTGCCATCAGCCATCATAGGTCCTTTAGCATTCATAACTGTACTGCCTGCCAGGCCTCCTTGAATAGCATTTAATACCACTTTAGGATCCAAGCCTGCTTTTTTTGACAAAACTAAAGCTTCACTCAAAGCTTCTATATTTGCAGCAACAATAATCTGATTTGCTAATTTAGTAGTATTTCCTGCTCCAGCTTTTCCACAATAAACTTTACTCTTCCCCATAACATCAAATAAAGATTCGAATTTTTTAAATACATTTTCCTTGCCTCCAACCATAATAGCTAAATCACCACTTATAGCCATAGGCTCTCCTCCACTGACTGGAGCATCTAAGAAATCTACTTCTTTTTTCTCACACAATTTTGAAATTTTCTGTGAAACCAAAGGTGAAATTGAACTCATATCAATAACAGTACATCCTTTTTTTAAAGTATTTAAAACACCTTTGTCAGAAATTATAGCTTCTTCAGAATTTGCAGAATCCTGGACCATTGTAATAACTACATCTACTTTCTCACCCAAGTCTAAGGAGCTTTGTGCTGCTATAGCTCCATTTTCAACTAAACTTTGCATAGATTCTTGCTTATGATCAAAAACATAAACTTCATATCCCGCATTAAGTAAATTTTTTGCCATTGGGGCACCCATTATCCCTAACCCGATAAAACCAATATTAAATTGTTGTGTCATAAATCATTCCTTATTTTATAAAGTTGTATTGAAAGAATTATTATAAAACATATAGTATAAAGTACAATGGTAAATTTCGATAATGAATTAAATAAAGTTGAATATATTAAACCTGTCACATCCGGAGAGCCGGGTAATCGTGTATTCAGCATTGAATTATATACAGTCAAAAAATCATATAAAATTTTTGTTGAAAAAGAGCAACTAATATCCGTCAGTGAATATATTGTAAGAAATTTATATAACATTGATGTACCTAGCTCAGATGAAGAAGAAAATATAGAAAATTTAAATTATATTGATGAAGAAATAAAATCTAATAATATACAAATTGAAATTCAAAACAGTAATAAAATATTTATTGTATATTTTAGAGAAGAAACTGAAACTGAAATATTCAACAAATTAAAAATTCATTTAAATTTTAATCAAGCATTATTTTTTGCAAAATCAAGCTTAGAATTAGCATCCAAAGGCCGACCTTTATGCAAATTATGTTACCGCCCTATGAATCAAAATGACATATCAGATTCTAATACTAATATTTGTATAAATTGCCCAAGAAAAAATGGTCATTATAAACAAAAAAACTAAAATGAATCCCGAACAAAAACTAAGCATAAATATTATTCATAAAGATCCTTATAATAATTTTGAATCAAAACAATTTTCAAATACATTAAACAAAGAAATAATAAATATATATAATCTACAAAAGGGAACCAATAGTAATTTACTTATTGAATTTCCAAATAAAGAATATGCAATCTATAAACCTGAAATAGGTGAAAGGCCATTGTATGATTTCCCTTCTGGTAATCTTTATAAAAGAGAATATGCAAGTTATATTTTTTCCTTAATACTAGGTTGGCCAAATATACCTCCGACATTTATAGTTAATATTAATCCTTTTGGGCATGGCTCAATACAAAAAATAATATTTAATAAAGGTCTGAATTATTTCGATCTATTAAATGATAAAACAAATGATTTTTTCAAATTCTCAATATTTGATTTCCTGATAAATAATGCTGACAGAAAAGGGGGACATTGCATTCTAGACGATGAAAATAAATTGTGGAGTATTGATCATGGTGTTACTTTTCATGAAATTTTTAAAGTCAGAACAGTAATGTTTGATGTTTGGGGAAAAATAATTCCTGAAACAATTATGAAAGAATTAATAAAATTTAAATCAAAATTTATTAATGATAAAAATATACAAAATCTATTTAAAAAATTACTCTCAAAAAAAGAAATTGAATCAATTATTGAAAGATTAAATCTAATACTTGAAATAAAAAAATTGCCCCCTATTAATCAAAATGATAATATTCCGTGGCCTTTAATATAAAAAATATTATTTATTTATAAAAAAAATATCAAATCCTACTCTGTAAGATTTTTTATCTATGTTTTTATAAATATCATGCATATTTTTTAGTTTATTCCATTTTGTGTTAGTTTTTCCTGATTTACTAATATAAATAGACTTATTCTGAGCAGAAAATATACCTATTAATGCTGAAACATCCCAAATTTTTGGATTATTACATAACAATGATTTTCCATTACCTAATGAAACCATTGCTCCTTCATAAGTTATACTCCCCAAATTCCTGAAATCTTCAGATAGCAAATTCAATTTGTTATATTTTTTAATTAATTTTGTATTTGAATATAAAAATCCTGGTACAAAAGAAATATCAGAATTTGCTTTAAATAAAAAATTGTTACCATCTACTAATATCCCAGTATTTTCAGACCAAGAAATACATTTACCTTCTATTTTTTTAACAGAAGGAACAAATAGTGATGAAACTACAGTTTGATAATTAAATACAAAAGATATCGAACTCCCAAAAACAGGGAGCCCATTCGAAAAATTAGTTGTACCATCTAAAGGATCAATAATCCAAATTGGCCTCTCATAATCAATGTTTTTACTATTATTAATATCTTCTTCAGATAAAATTTGATGATCAGGGTAATATTTATTTATCATTTTAGATAATTTTTTATGTATATCTAAATCAATTTTAGTAACTACTTCTTTTTTCCCATCAGTATTGTCTTTATACATTTTTTTATTAAATTTACTGACATTATCTAAAATATAAGAACCTGCAGTAAAAGCTAAATTCTGAGATAATTCTTGAATTTTACTAATTTCTAAACTATTAAATCCTTCCACTACATACCTAGTATGCTAATAATATAAAATATACACTTATTTTTAATAATAAACAAAATTATCATTAAATTGTATTAAAAAATTAAAATGAAATATAAAAGAATAGTCATTAAAATTGGCACTTCGCTAATAACTGAAAAAGATGGGAATATAAATTCTAAATTTATTTCAAATCTTTCTAAAGTATGCGAAGAATTAATTAAATTAGATTATGAAGTAGTGCTTATATCTTCAGGAGCTGTAGGGGCTGGCATGCAATTAATTGATAAAGAAATTATTGATAATACAAATCAAAAACAAACTTCAGTGAAACAAGTGCTTGCCTCATTAGGGCAACCATATCTGATGAAACATTATCAAGAAATATTTAATAAATTAAACATAAAAACTTCTCAAATATTATTAACAAGAAAAGAAATTACAGAAGATAAATCTACTTATTTAAACATAAAAAATACAATTGAAAAATTAATAGAATTTAATATTATTCCTATAATTAATGAAAATGATGTTGTGTCTACTGAAGAACTTGAAGGTGAAAAGTTTGGAGATAACGATACTCTCTCCTCATTTGTTAGCAATATGATTGATGCAAATTTACTAATAATTTTAAGCTCTATAGAAGGATTATTTACTACTGATCCTAATTTATATCCTCAAACTGCGAAACTTATTAAAGAAATTAAAAATGTTGGCATTCAAGATATTGATTCATTAGGAGGCCCTAGCACTAATAATCTTGGAACTGGAGGAATGGATGCAAAATTAAAAGCCATTGAAATGGCATCTGTTTCTGGAACTGATGTTATCATTGCAAGTGGAAAAAATCCTGAAAATATATTAAAAATTTTAAATGGTGAAAAAATTGGAACATTTTTCCCTGCAAAATTAAAAATAATAGAAAGAAAAAAAAGATGGTTATTAAATAACATGTCTAGATCTAAATCTTTAACTGTTGATCAAGGAGCTAAAAATGCTATTTTAAATAAAAATACCAGTCTTCTGCCTGCAGGAATAATATCAGTATCTGGGTCTTTCAAGGCAGGCGAAGTAGTGAGTATATTAGATAAAGCAAAACAACTTATTGCATGTGGAATAACTAGTTACTCTAATAAAGAAATAAATAAAATTAAAGGAAAGCAATCTAAAGAAATAATTAATTATCTTGGTTATATACACACCGAAGAAATTATACATAAAAATAATTTAGTAAATTTATAATTAAAAAAATATCATGGAAAAACAAGATTTAATCACACTAACAAAAAAAACACATAAAGCATCACAAATACTTAGTAATTTCACTACTCAGGATAAAAATAATTTATTAAACCTAATTCATTCCAATATAAACAAAAATAAAAATGAAATATTAGAAAAAAATAAATTTGATGTGAAAAATGCAATTGCTATGAAAAAAGATTTTGCATTCATTGATAGACTAACTTTAACTGAACACAAAATCAAACTCATGCTAAATGGAATCAAAAACATAATTTCTTTAAATGATCCTGTGGGTACAATTATTGAAGATAAAATATTAGATAATGAAATGAATTTAAAAAAAATTACTGTACCATTAGGAGTTATAGGAGTCATATATGAAAGCAGACCTGATATAACTACAGATATTTCAAGCTTATGTATCAAATCAGGTAATGCTGTAATACTAAAAGGTGGAAAAGAATCAATGAATACCAATATATGCTTGACTTCAATAATTAAACAATCTTTGAAAGAATTTGGAACAGATGATAATTTTGTTAATTTAATTGAATCAACTGATAGAAAAATAACAAAAGAATTTCTTCAACTTAATGATTATATCGATCTAATGATTCCAAGAGGGGGAGAAAGTTTAGTTAAAATGGTTGAAAAAGAAGCTAAAATGCCTTCAATTACTGGCGGTATAGGAGTAACTCATATATATATTGATCCTTCAGCAGATATAAACAAAGCCATACCAGTAGTCATAAATTCTAAAGTTTCCAAACCAAGTGTATGCAACGCATTAGATACATTACTTATTCATTCAGAAGTTTTACATAATTTTCTTCCACCTATAATAAAAAATTTATCTGAATCAAATGTAGAAATAAGATGTGATTCAAAATCTTATAATACAATACAAAAATATAATTACCAAAATGTATTCAAAGCATCAAAAAATGATTGGGGACAAGAATTTTTAGATCTTGTAATATCAATAAAATGTGTAAATTCTATCGAAGATGCAATGACACATATATATGATTACGGCTCTGGTCATACTGACGGTATTGTAGGAGAATCAAAAAATAGCATTGAAACTTTTGTAAATAATATTGATTCAGCTGCAGTTATGGTGAATGCAAGTACCCAGTTTAATGACGGGGGAGAATTTGGACTAGGAGCTGAAGTGGCGATAAGTACTAACAAGTATGGCGCAAGAGGACCTATGGGACTTGAAAATCTTTGCAGTTATAAATGGATTTTAACCGGACAAGGAAATATCAGAATAAGATAATTTTAATCTAAAAAATCTCTTAATTTTTTAGATCTCATTGGGTGACGTAATTTTCTTAGAGCTTTTGCTTCGATTTGCCTTATTCTTTCTCTTGTCACACCAAAATCTTTTCCAACTTCTTCCAAAGTTCTACTTCTCCCATCCTCTAATCCAAAACGTAATTGCAAAACTTTTGCTTCTCTTTCGCTCAAAGTTTCTAATACGTCTTCAACTTGTTCTTTTAATAATTGATGAGAAGCAGCATCCGCTGGTGCAATTGCCGTTCTGTCTTCAATAAAATCTCCTAAATCACTATCATCTTCTTCTCCTACCGGAGTTTCTAGTGAAACAGGTTCCTGTGATATTTTCAATATTTCACGTACTTTCTCAGGAGTAACTTCCATTTCTTTAGCTATTTCTTCACTTGAAGGATCTCTTCCAAATTCCTGTACTAATTTCCTACTTGTTCTTAATAATTTATTAATTGTTTCAACCATATGAACAGGAATTCGTATAGTTCGAGCTTGATCTGCTATCGCTCTTGTTATTGCCTGTCTAATCCACCAAGTAGCATAAGTGCTAAATTTATATCCTTTTCTATAATCAAATTTTTCAACAGCTCTTATTAAACCTATATTCCCTTCTTGAATAAGATCTAATAAAGACATACCTCTTCCAATATATTTTTTAGCAACACTGACAACTAATCTTAAATTGGCTTCAGATAAAAGCTTTTTACTATTATTTGAAATTATTCTTTTTTGGGCATAAAAGTCAGATAAATCAGAATTATATTTATTAAATTCTTTAAATATTTCTCCATTTTTTAATGCTTTCTTAATTTCTTTATTGGATTTATATCCATTTAAAGTTTCATGAAAAAATGATGGGAGCAATCTCATAGCAGTTGAAGTTGTTCTTAATCTTTCAGCCACTTCAGTTGGTTCAAGATTCATTGAATCTGCCAAATAATTAATCAATTCTTCATCTAAGATGTCAAAAACATATTTATTATATTTCTTTAATTGCCTTTTATCTAATAATTCAGAATAGTTTAAAATTTGGTTAACATGCAAAGCTGATTTGGGCAATTTATAACCTATATTTTTTAAAGTTAATTCAAAAATCTTTAAATTATCTATGATTTTTTCTAAAGCTATATTTGCTATAAATGTATCTGTTAAAGCCGCATCATTATTCAGTGTTGGGTTTTTTGCAGTCTGGTCTATAAATTCACCTTCTTCCATAGAACGTGCTAATTCTCTTTCATCTTTTGCACTCAACAGACTTACTCTGCCAATTTCACGTAAATACAATCTAACAGGATCATCAATTATCTCTGGAGTATCATTTACCACATCATCAAGTAAAACTAATTCTCCTTCATTATTTAATCTATAAGCATCACCCATCTCATCATTAATATTTTCAGAATTATCATTCATAGATTCTCTGGAAATTTTCAAACTCATAAAATCTTTTGCCAGATCTTCCGGATCATCACTAAATTCTTCTCTTTGCATCATATTTTTTTTAGCTGATTGAATAAAATCTACTAAAACAGAATCCTGTTCACTATTCCACATTTTATTTGTCATACAAAAACCTAATTTGAATAATATTAATATATTTGTTTGATATTACTTTTATCTAAAATCTTAATACGATTTTCAATTTTATTTATTTCACCGATATTTTTTTGATAATCCAACATTAATGTTATATTTTTTGCTATCAAAAATTCTCTTTCTATATCATTCTTACATTGTGATATAACTTTATTCAATTTTTCATTATCAAAAAAAATTAATTTATCAGATTTAAAATTATTAATTTCATTATATAAATTTTCTTCAATTACATTTTCATTTGCAACTAAATTATCTTCTTGAAGCCATTTATATAAAATCTGCTTACAAATTGTATCATCAATCATTTCAATATCCCAATCATTTAATAGGTCTTTATTTACATTCTTATTGGATAAAACAATTCCTGTTAAATATTCTGATAAAATTTTTAATCTATTTTTATCATCCGGAACAGTTCTCAAATTATTAAAAGAATTTTCTTTAAATTGAAACAATCTGTTTGAATTGTCTTTAAATCTTTTGGTTTTTGAATCAAACCCGGCTTTAATTCTTTCTTCAGAAACATTTAATTTTTTACTCAAAATCGATACATATTGATCCTGAATATAGGGATTCTTTTCTTTAGATATAAATGGTCTTATAATTTCTTCAATAAGCTCTTTTCCTTCCGCAGATGATGAATCAAATTTTTTTGAAAGTGATTCTATTAAATATTCTACAATTGGGCTTGCATTTAATATACTTTCCTTCCATTTTTCAGGGGAATTTCTAATATAATCGTCAGGGTCAGAATTTTCAGGTAAAGTAACGATACGAAGCTCAAAATTTTTCTTTATTGCTTTATTAGTAATTCCGGCAGGTAATTCCTTATTATTGGATTTAAAAACTCCCCAGCTTTTATCTAAAGCATTTAAAGTTGCTTCTGTACCTGCTTGATCTGAATCCAATGCTATAACTACACTATTTGATATATCAGAAATCTTATTAGCTTGATATATAGTAATTGCAGTTCCCATTGAAGCAATAACATTTTTAAATCCAAACTGATGGGCAGTAATGACATCTGTATAACCTTCAACTAAAACGCATTCATCTTCATCACGAATATTTTCTGAAGCTTGATCCAGTCCATATAAAACAGCTCCCTTATCAAATAATAAATTTTTTTTAGTATTAATATATTTTGGATTTTTATCAGATAAAATTCTCGCACCAAATCCTAATACATTGCCTTGCGATTCAATAATAGGAAAAATCAATCTTTCAGAAAAAAAATCTATTATTTCTCCTTTACTATTTTCAGAGGCAAGCCCGAAATCAATTATATTATTAGATTCAATTTCATTACTAATTAAATATTTATATAATTCCTTGCCTTTAGGGTTATAGCCTAAATTAAAATTTAATGCTGAATCTTTTGTAATTCCTCTACTCTTCAAATAATCTCGAGCTATAGAGCCTTTTTCAGAAAATAAACAATTCTTAAAAAAATCAACAGATAAATTGTTAATTTTTCTAATTTCTTCTAAAATTTTACTTCTGTTAGAATTAAAAGATGTATCTGAGATACCTAATTTTTTACTAAAATACTTCAATGAATCTACAAAAGATATATTTTCTTTTTTCATTAAAAAAGAAAATATATCGCCACCCACTGAACAAGCTCCAAAACATCTCCATATGTTTTTTTCAGGGTCAACAATAAAAGAAGGGGTATTTTCACTATGAAATGGACATAAAGCTTTATAAAGTCTTCCTTGTTGTTTTAAATCTGCATGCTCGGAAACCAAGTCTAAAACGGAAATTTTATTTTTTATATCTGTTGTTAAACTCATCTTGATTAGAACTATATAATTTATATAAAAATAAGCTAAATATCTATTATTATTAAACATTAATAGATATCTAAAATATACAGGAAATATAGAATAATAAAATAAGTACTAAATTACTATAAATTTTTTTAATATTATGGACATTATAAAAAGGATAGATTACTTAAAAGAGTTATTAAATAAAAATAACTACTTATATTACATTAAACAAAATCCTGAATTAACTGACAGTGAATATGATACTTATTTTCGAGAATTAATCGAATTAGAAAGCCTTTACCCGCAATACAAAGATTTTGATTCACCTACTCATAGAATAGGAGCAGAACCATCAACTGAATTTAAAATAATAGAACACTTGCAACCCATGATGAGTCTTTCAGATTGCTTTAACGAAAAAGAATTTCATACTTGGCATAATAGGAATTCTAAAATACTAGAAAATCAAAACTTTGAAATGGTATCTGAACTAAAAATAGATGGACTTGCCATTTCTTTAATATATGAAAATGGCAAGTTAAAAACAGCAGCCACCCGAGGAGATGGTAACGAAGGTGAGGATATTACATCCAACGCACGTACAATCAAATCTATCCCTTTGAATTTAAATAAAAACATTCCTGGGAATATAGAAATAAGAGGTGAAGTTTTTATATCTAAATCTCAATTCATAAAACTAAATTTAGAAAGAGAAAAAAATAATCTTCCTAAATATTCTAATCCAAGAAATTGCGCTTCTGGATCATTAAGACAACTCGATCCAATGATAACAAAATCCCGTAAACTTGATACTTTTATATATAACATCGGATATTATGATCCTTCGATATCATTGCCAGGCACTCAATTCGATAGACTAAAATTTTTATCAGAGTTAGGATTCAAAACAAATAATAATGCTATTTTATCTAATTCACTAGAAGATCTAATAAATATATATAAAAATTTTGAAAACAAAATACCCAAATTAGATTATTTATGTGACGGGCTTGTTGTAAAAGTTAACAGTATAGAATCTCAAAATATTATTGGTGAATTAACCAGATCTCCTAAATGGGCGATTGCTTTTAAATATCCTGGGAACAGAGTAATAACTCAAGTAAAAGATATTGATATTAATATTGGAAGAACAGGCACTATTAACCCAATAGCAAATCTTACACCAATAGAATTAGATGGAGTGACAATAACCAACGCAACTTTACACAATCCAAGTTACATAGAAAAATTAGATTTAAAAATAGGTGATTGGGTATATATAGAAAGAGCAGGAGACGTTATACCTAAAGTTTTGTCAGTTATTAAACATAGAAGAAATGGAACCGAAAATAAATTTGTTTTTCCAACAATATGTCCAAGCTGTAATTCTAATATTGTAAAAAATAAATCTGATGCAATGTATTATTGTATTAATAGTAAATGCATCACCAAAATCAAAAGATCTATAGAATACTTTGCAAGTAAAAATGCAATGGATATTGAAGGTCTTGGCCCATCAATAATAGAAAAATTGGTATCTAATAACATAGTCAATAATTTTGCTGATATCTACTACTTATCAAAAGAGGATTTACTGCACTTAGATGGATTTGGAGATAAAAGTGCTGAAAATTTAATTATTTCAATAGAAAACAGTAAAAGCAAATCATCTACAAAATTATTAGTTGCATTAGGCATAACTCATATAGGAAATGAAATATCTGATTTAATTTTAAATAAATTTGAATCAATAAAAAATCTTTACAACCTAAATTATGATCAACTACTGGAAATCCCACAAATAGGTCCACAAATAGCAACAAGTATTATTGAATATTTTAATAACACAGAAAACAAAGATTTAATTGATAAATTAATAAATATAGGGTTAAATTATAAAAAAATAAAATCTTTAAATATTGAGTCAAATTTATTAGGATTTAACTTTGTTATAACAGGTAAATTAGAACAATATACTAGGACAGAAATTAAAAATCTAATATCCTCTCTCGGAGGAAAGGTAAGTGATAATATCAGTAAAAATATAGATTATTTAATTACAGGTTCAGAACCAGGTTCAAAATTAAAAAAGGCAACTGATCTTAAAATTAAAATCATCGATGAAAATGAATTTAAAACTTTAATAAATTAAATACATGGAGTAAATAATGGAATTAGGAATTAAAAATAAAATAGCTTTGGTTACAGGAAGTAGTCGAGGAATTGGAAAATCATGCGCTCTGTCATTAGCAAAAGAAGGAGTAAAAGTAGTGATATCCGGCAGAGATCAAAATACTCTAAATAATACTCTAACTGAAATTAAAGACCTAAGCCCTGAATCTATTGGAATACAATCAGATATAACAAATATATCATCTCTTAATACTTTAACAGAAGAAATTAATGATAAGTTAGGACCAATAGAAATATTGGTAAATAACGTAGGTGGTTCAGTAAAAAGAGAAGGTGTAGAAGGAACTGAAATTAAAGATTTAAATAATGCTTTTGAATTAAATATAGATCCAACACTAAAATTAATGCAATTGGTCATACCCGGAATGAAATCAAACAATTGGGGGAGAATAATCAATATTTCCTCAGTATATGGACGTGAATTAGGAGGAAATTTATCTTATATGACAGCAAAAGCAGCCTTAAATAGCATAACAAAACATGCTGCAATAGATTTAGCAAAATATGGAATTTTAATTAATGCTGTAGCCCCCGGCCCGGTTGCTCACCCTGGGGGAGGATGGGAAAAATTTCAAAATGAAAACAAAAAAGAAATAGTAGATCAATTTATTAAAGAAAATTTACCTATAGGAAGATTTGGATGGCCGGAGCCAGTAGGTGATCTTGTAACTTTCCTTGCTTCGCAAAATTCTGGATTTATAACAGGGACTTGTATCAATATAGATGGTGGATGGAGTAGATCTATTAGCTAAATATTTAAATACTGAATATACTTTGATTATCTGTTGATTTTTTATATACAATTTATTATATTTTTCTGAATAGTAATTCTTATTTTGATCATATGGTAAATAAACAATCAAAAAAACAAACTTCTAAGAAAAAATCAAACGAAGAAATCGTTTTATCCGTAAATGATTTACAAACTCATTTTTATACTAAATGGGGTTTAGTTAAAGCCGTAGATGGAGTTAGTTTTGATTTAAAAAAAGGAGAAACTTTAGCTGTTGTTGGAGAATCAGGTTCAGGAAAATCAGTGACCTCATTATCAATAATGCAATTAATACCATCTCCTCCAGGATTTATAGTTGGTGGAGAAGTAAATTTAGAAGGTGAAAATTTATTAGATAAAACTGAAAAAGAAATGCAATCTGTTAGAGGCTTAAGGATCGCAATGGTATTACAAGATCCAATGACTGCATTAAATCCTGTATTCAAAATCTCAGATCAAGTTGGAGAAACTTTAAATATTCATAAAAAACTCAAAGGATCCAAATTATACAACTCAATTGTTGACATGCTAGAAAAAGTTAATATCCCTGCAGCTGAAGACAGAATGAAAGACTATCCACATCAATTAAGTGGTGGAATGCGACAAAGAGTTGTTGGAGCAATTGGAGTTTCATGTAGTCCTACAGTTTTAATTGCAGATGAACCAACAACTTCATTAGATGCAACTATTCAAGCTCAGTATTTAAGATTACTAAAAGATTTACAAAACGAATTTGGCATGGCTATATTATTTATAACCCATGACTTTGGAATAGTCGCTAAAATGTGTGACAGGGTAGCTGTAATGTATGCCGGGCGTATTGTTGAACTGGGAGATGTAAGAGAAATTTTCAATAATCCAAAACATCCTTATACACAAGGTTTAATTAGATCTGTGCCAAGTATGGATGAGGATATTGACAGATTATATTCAATCCCAGGACAACCTCCAGCATTATGGGATGTCCCGAATGGTTGTAGATTTTCACCCAGAAAGGAAACACCTTGCTGTGAAGTCTGTGTAAATGAAAAATATGAAATGGTAGAAATAAAACCAGGGCATTTAGTTGACGGATGTAAATGCTGCCTTGGTACATGTAAATCAAGTAAAAAATCAAATAAAAAGTAAAATGGCAAATACTTTAATCGAATTAAAAAATATTAAAAAAATATTCCAGGTTGGCGGTGGATTCTTAGGATCAGGATCAAAAAATTTAACAGCTGTAAATGATATTTCATTTAAAATTGAAGAAGGGCAAACATATGGATTGGTAGGCGAATCTGGATGTGGAAAAACCACAACAGCTAAAATGATACTTATGCTAGAAGAACCAACTGCAGGTTCTATTATTTACGACGGACAAGATGCATTTAAAACTTCACAATCTAACCCTGAATACAAAAAAAATTACAAATCTTCAGTGCAGGCTGTATTTCAAGACCCATGGGCATCTTTAAACCCAAGAATGAGAGTAAAAGATATTATAGGAGAACCTCTAGAAATTAATACTGATATGACAAAAAAACAGATACAGGCCCGAGTGGATGAATTATTAGTTGAAGTTGGCTTGCAAGCTTATCAATCAAATCTCTACCCCCATGAATTTAGTGGTGGGCAAAGACAAAGATTAGGCGTAGCAAGAGCTCTAGCTTTAAATCCCAAATTAATTGTATTAGATGAACCTGTTTCAGCATTAGATGTGTCTATAAGAGCTCAAATAATGAACCTGTTAGTCGACTTGCAAAAAGAATATAATTTGAGTTATTTACTAATTGCTCATCACCTAGCAACTGTAAGATATATGTGCGATAAAATGGGAGTAATGTATTTAGGAAATTTAATGGAAGAAGCAAAAGCTAGTGATTTATTTGATGACCCTTTACATAACTACACCAAAGCTCTAATGTCTGCAGCTTTACCTTCTCACCCTGATATAGAAAGAGATGAAATAATTTTAGAAGGTGATGTTCCAAGTCCTTTAAATCCTCCGCCAGGATGTGTTTTTCAGCCAAGATGTTTAAATCAAAGTAAATGTACTTGTTCTAAAACCCCTCCAACTTTAAAAGAAAAGAAGCCTAATCACATGGTAGCTGATTGTATATGTTGTACAGCTTAATTTAGATATTTAATTAAAATTCTCTAAAACTTTTTCAACAATACTCTCAGAATTTAACCCATATTTTTTCACTAATTCGTCAGTAGTCCCAGATTCAGCATAATTACTCATAGATACGCTATGAACTTTCACAGGGTTATTTTGTGCAACAATTTGAGAAACCAAGCTATGTAAACCACCGTATTTAAAATGCTCTTCAACTGTAAGAATAAACTGAGATTGACTAGCGCAATTTAATATCATTTCTGAATCAATAGGTCTTAAAGAATAGACATTAACAACTTTAGCGCTAATGCCATGCTTTTCTTTCAAAACTCTACTTGCTTCTATGGCATGATGTACCATGTACCCGCAGGCTAAGATTGAAATATCTGAGCCTTCAACCATAATATTAGACCCGCCATGTTTAAGTTTAATATCTTCTTTATTTATAATCGGGATTGCTGGGCGAGAAAGTCTTACATAAAAAGGTCCAGGAGTATTTACAGCAAGCTCTACAGCGGCCTGAGCCTCATAAGCATCAGAAGGAACCAAAACTGAAAAAGAATTGAGTGATAAAAATAAAGATATATCTTCTAAACTCTGAGCTGAAATACCATCTTCTCCTGTAATAAGACCTGCATGTGTCAATATAACTTTTACATTCAAATTTGATTGAGCTACTCCTACTCTTAACTGATCCATAGGTCTTGTAGATCCAAATACGGCAAATGTGCTTACAATAGGGATCTTACCGGAGGATGCAAGTCCTGCGGCTACATTAACCATATTTTGTTCTGCTATACCTACATCAAAAAATCTATCAGGATATTTTGATGCAAACAAATTTGTGAATGTGGATTTATTCAAATCGGCACCAACTACACATAGATTAGGTTCTGTCGCACCTAATTCTAATATTTTTTGTCCAGCATATTCACGCGTTGATCCAGTTTCCAAATTATCTCCACTTAATGATTGTTAATCTCTTCTATTGCTTGTTTCAATTGATCAGGATTTGCTGCTTTTCCATGAAAATCAGGATTATTTTCCATAAAACTTACACCTTTCCCTTTTATAGTGTCAGCTATAATTACTTTTGGTTTAGAATTTTCAAAATTTACTGATTGAAATACTTCAATTAGTGATTTTATATCATGACCATCAACCTCAAAGCATTCCCAGCCAAAAGATTTCCATTTTTCCGACAATGGATTTAAGTCCATTACTTCATGAGTGAATCTGTCATTTTGAATACCATTTTTATCGACAATAGCCACCAAATTTCCCAATTGATATTTTTTTGCTGTCATTATTGCTTCCCATATTTGACCTTCATTTAATTCACCATCACCCAGCAATACATAAGTTTTATATTTTTTTTGATCTAATTTAGCAGACAAAGCAACACCAACTCCAAAAGAAAGTCCTTGCCCTAATGAACCGCCAGACATTTCAACTCCTGGTGTTTTAATATGTGCATGCCCTTGTAGTCGAGAATTAAGTTTTCTAAATGTTAACAATTCTGACTTCTCAAAATATCCATTTTCAGCTAAAGCAGCATATAAGACTGGACATGCATGAGCTTTGCTTAGTATAAAACGATCTCTATCTTCCCATTTAGGATTTTTAGAATCATATTTTAAAATATCTCCATACAACACAGCTAATATATCTGTAGAAGATAAAGATCCACCAGGATGACCGCTATTAGCATTACTAGTCATATTTAATATATCAATACGAATGCTTTTAGCTAGTTCTTTTATTTCATTTATATTCAAGCAAAATCCCATGAATAGAATATTACGGCTGAATTATTATAAATTGCAAAAATTTATAAGTCTATCTTAAAAATAAGGATAAAATAAATTTACTTACTACAAAGAAATAATGTTATAATCTCTCTAATAATATAGGAGGTATTATGAATAAAATTATTAAAGGAAAATATCTAATAGATGGAAACGGCGGCAAGCCTAAAGAAAATTCTGCTGTCATCATTGAAAACGGAAAAATAAAAGATATAACAGATGCAAATAATTTACCTAAAGAAGGGTACGAAATACTAGACTATCCTGATGCAACCATAATGCCTGGCCTAGTAGAAGTTCATACACACATGCATGTAAGCCCTGAGCCCGGAAATTACGAAGCAGCATTAAGTGACTCTGATACAGTTTTGGCAATAAGAGCTACAGATGCTGTTAGAAAAACTCTGATGAGTGGTGTTACCACAATGAGAGACATAGGAAGTAAAAATCATATTGCTTTCCCAATTAGAGATGCAGTCAACGCCGGAATTATTCCTGGACCAAGAATTTTATTAGCCGGACAAGTAGTCACAACCACAGCTGGACATTGTAATTATTTTGGAACTGAGGCTGATACTTTAGATGAAGCAGTTACTGCTGCAAGAGCAAATATGAAACTTGGAGCAGAATGGATAAAAATAATGTCTACAGGAGGTGGTTTTACTCCTCGATCAAATATGAGAGCTGCACAATACCCTGCAGAAACTTTGAAAGCCGTTGTTGATGATGCTGTTAGATTAGGAGGCAGAGTATGTTCGCATGCTCATGGAACAATTGGAGTAGTAAACTGTGTAAAAGCAGGAATGCATAATATAATTCACTGCACCTGGCTTGCTGAAGACCCAGACAAAATGTTTGATTATAGAGAAGATGTAGCCGATCAGATTGCTGAAAAAGGAATTTATGTAGATGCTACTGTAGCAACAGGATACATGAGAACATTTAGAGATCCTGATTTTGATGATGAACAAGCACGAATGTTCAGAGATCCCGGTGAAAGAGCAGATATACTACAAGACATGAGAAAACGTGGAGTTAAATTTGTTTCAGGCATTGACAGTGGAATGTTATATGTAAGATTCGGAGACATAGCTTACACTCCTGAAAGAATGGTTGATGTTATAGGCATGGGTAACATGGAAGCAATTGTTGCTTGCACCAAAACTTCTGCTGAATGCCTAGATGTAGATAAAGAAACAGGAACCATAGATCAAGGAAAATCAGCTGATATTATAGTTGTTGATGGTAATCCAAATGACGATATTAAAGCGCTTCACAATATCAGCACTGTGATGCTAAGAGGAAATATTGTTAAAGAAAATGGTAAAGAACTAATATAAACAATAAACAAAAATGAAATCAGATCATTTTACTGTTATTGCGTTTTATGAATTTAGAAAAATTAAATCTAAATTCATAAAATTCAAAAAAAAATTTGACGAATTTTGCGTCCAAAAAAATATTAGAGGTACTGTCATTCTTTCACCTGAGGGAATAAATGGTACAGTTGCAGGATTAAATGATTCTATAAACGAATTTGCATTATTTTTAAATGAATTAAATTTCAATAATACCGAAATTAAATATTCTTACACAAAAATTATGCCATTTTACAAACTAAAAATTAAATTAAAAAAAGAAATCGTTCCCTTTGACAGCAAAGTGAAAAATCCTAGCAAAACTGGCAAATTTATAAATCCTAAAGATTGGAATAATTTTATTAAAGATGATTCAGTTTTAATAATTGATGTTAGAAATAAATATGAAACACGAATAGGCAGATTCAAAAATTCAATAGATCCCGACACACAAAATTTTGTAGAATTTAATGATTTTATACAATCAAAACTATCAAAGAATAAAGATCAAAATATCGCAATGTATTGTACGGGAGGTATTAGATGCGAAAAAGCATCTGCATATATGC
>CEOQ01074504.1_pt1 | contig 62377 bp, 54 predicted proteins | sample 361351 | NCBI WGS metagenome assembly CEOQ01 (sample SAMEA2619907, study PRJEB7988) | marine metagenome | biome: marine biome (ENVO:00000447); feature: deep chlorophyll maximum layer (ENVO:xxxxxxxx); material: "saline water (ENVO:00002010), including plankton (ENVO:xxxxxxxx)" | depth 60 m | reverse complement strand
CAAGTCAATTTCTTTAAATTCGTTCCATTCAGTCAGTATCACCAAAGCGTCTGCATTTGTAGCGGCTGAAATCGGAGTTGAATAAGTTTCAATCGACTCTAAACCGGTTGGCAACCCACCCTTCTCTAAAATGTCAGAAATTGATGGGTCGTAAACTTTCAAATTTGATTCTAATTTCAAAAGTTTATTTACTACTGCTATTGCAGGAGATTCCCTTATATCATCAGTATTAGGCTTAAATGACAATCCCCATACCGCGATATTTTTCCCTTTTAATACCCATAGTATTTTTTTAACTTTATCCACAAATTTATGTATCCTATCCAAATTAATCTTATCTACTTCTCGCAGCAAACTAAAATCTACTCCATATTGGCTAGCTATCCATGAAAAAGCTCTAATATCTTTCGGCAAACAATATCCTCCAAAGCCTATCCCAGCATTGAGGAAAGATGGACCAATTCGCTTGTCCATACCAATCCCTTTAGCAACGTCTGCAACGTTTGCGTCTGCAGCTTCGCACAAATCAGCTAACATATTTATGAATGATATCTTAGTTGCCAAAAATGCATTAGAGGCGTGTTTGATAATCTCAGCGGTATTAACATCAGTAACCATGAATTTTTCTTCAAACACATCTTCCGACTCAAATAATGGAAGATATATCGCTTTCAAAAGCTGCCTAGATTTTTCGTTATCTACTCCAACTACAATTCTATCTGGACACATAAAATCACTTATAGCGGTTCCTTCCTTTAAAAATTCGGGGTTAACTGCGACATCAAACTCAAAGTCATCAGAAGTTTTCCCTTGTTTTTTTATTCTAGTGTCGATATGTCTTTGTATACTGAGTCTTAAATTAGCAGCAGTGGTGACTGGCGTAGTACTTTTTTCAACAATTAATTTATATCCCGAAATATTTTCAGCGATTGTTTTTGCAACAGTTTCTAATTGTGAAAGGTCCGCAGATCCATCTGAGTTCTGAGGAGTACCCACACAAACAAAAATACATTGAGCATCTTTAATTGCTTGGGATTGGTTCTTTTCAACCTTGAAGTTTCCTTGACGCAGATATTTTTTCAGCATTTCGCTTATTCCAGGTTCGTAAAACGGTACTACCCCTTCGGAAATCAAATCAAGTTTATCTAAATCATTATCGGTACCTATAACTTCCCAACCAATTTGAGCAAAACCAAGAGCGGTGGGCAATCCAACGTGACCAAGCCCTAATATTGTGATTCGTATTTTATTATCCAATAATCACCTCAAATTCAGCTTTTCACCATAAATTTATGATTTTTATTTTTTATTATTCTACCCTTTCCCCTAGTTCTACGTGGCAGTTTGTTTTTGAACGAATTGGATTCATTAGTGTTTATGTATTTCCAATTAACAGATGTTTTAATATCACGCCCCATAAACTTCATTAGTACTAATATGTCATCATACGGTGTAGAAGGCTCTGTTAATATTTTAGCTTTGACAGCAAAACCAGATATGAAGACTTCTACAATTTCGTCTATTTCAAATCTAGTCCAGAGTCCTCCTTCACTATTCAGTTCTTTTGAATATGACATTAAATCACTTATAACTTTATTTGAAACACTTGATACTTTACCGTCAAACTTAACCCATCCCGACAAAAAATTGATTGACCTTATATCCGGTAGTTCATCGTCATAATTGCCACTTTTTACAAAAATATACCCAGGGAAAATGCATACTTCTTTTTCCTTATGGTTGCCATTTATAACTTTAACAAGAGGCAAAAACCCTAAATGCCCTATGGATTCTATACTTTTCAAAGCTAATTTTTCGCTTAGAGGTTTCGTCTTAGCTAAATACCAATCAGAGTCATAAATCAAATCATCATATATATATGTATCTAACATATTCTATTTGACCATTTGTCCATTTTTTAAAAGCCCCACTATTTTATTCGAATCAAATGATTTTTCTTTTATTACAGTTTGTACTGATTCTAAATCCACAGACGTTACAACAATCTTAGAATATTCATTAACTTCTATATTTCTAAGGTACCGTACATCCATTCCAAGAAATACAGGTTTATCATCGTCATCGCCATACATATCTATTTCGTCCACTCCAATATCTAGCAAAGCTAAGTATGCTAATTCTGCTAATTCTCCAGTCCCAATAATCGCTACTTTAGATTCTTTATTTAAGGTTAAAGAATTTAAGTTTTCTTTAAGTATCTTCTTCACCTTTTTGTAATGACCAAGAAATGAGTCTATATAAGCTAGCGTCAGATTTACCTTCCGAGTCATACCCTTTGGAGTAACTACATATATCCAACGTTTCCAACTTAAGTGTGTGACTTTTATATAGCCTTTTTTAGCAAGGTTTTTCAATAATAAATTGCCAACACCCAAAGCAACACCCATCTTTCTAGATAATTGCCTTTGAGTTAATTCAGGATTTTCCTCTATCTCTTCAAGAGCTCTTAACTCTTTATAAGATATATCCTCAATTTTATTCGTATGTTCATTTTCCGAACGCATAGACCAAATATATTCCGAGAGTAATAATATGTCAAGATAAACGATTAAATACAATCTTCACCAAAGCATATTTAGTATTTGTGTATTAAAATAGTGTTTTACTTCCCATGTATTTGCTGAAAAATTTAGGGTTTTTGTAAAACCGTAACATGCACCTAATAATGAAGAAAAAATTAAAATCATCCCTAGTGCTGATGTGGATACCTATATTGACAGGAATACTATTTTCAGTATTGGTGCCATTATTCATATTAACTAATGCTTATTCGGTCGCCCAACATGCATCCTCTTTTGTTGACATCACATTGAAACTTGATGAAGAAAATAATTCAGCTAATTTGGAAAAATATGGCAATACTAATCAAAAACTAAATTCCAATTCCAAAGCAATCGAAAGATCAATTATCTTCACGCCTAATTTAAGCTATATACCTGTATTGGGGCAAGAAATATTTTCTTGGAAATTAGAAATTCAAAAACTCACTTCCCATCTCAATGGAGGTATCGTCTTATTTGAAAATTCATTGAGTCTATTTGAAACGATTGAAAAAGTTAATTCGAGTTATACATCTGAATCTAATTCCAAAGTAGCTTTACAAGAATCAAAATTAGAGATTGATTTTATAGAAACTAATATATCTAGATCATTGGTTAAAATGAATAAACAGAAAAAACTATCAAGGCAGCATCGCCCTCTGTTTTCACCAAGTAACTATTTAGAAACTAAGTTAGATTTAGAACAAAACGAAACCCGTATCGCTAATACAAGCTCTGTTGTTCACAGCCTAATCGGAATCTTTAATGGATATATTGATATTGCAGAAATGTCACAACCATTTAATAAAATCATATATGGTTCCTCTTCGAGTTCATATCTATCATATAACGACTTATCAGTAACGCTGCAAAAAATGTCACAAGAATCAAACATTTTAAATGTTAAGGCCCAAGGGCTTCTATCATCAATTGATTCTATAGAACTATACAAAAAATCCTCACTTGAAGAGTTTTTATTTTTATTCACTGTAGTTCTGGAATCAATTGAACACCTTTCTCTAATTAGTGGAACAATTATATCTAGCATACAGTCCGCAAATACAAATGATGGGATGATGGTAACCCAAAGACCAATTTTCACTATTTTAAAAAACATCAACAACAATCATGATTCTTTATCCAATAACCTAGAACAATTAAAAGTGGTTAAGTCAAAAATAAACTCATCTAAATCAAACTTTTCCACCAGTAAAGTTATTGACCAGATTGAAACCTTTGAAAAAAGGACCGATAAAGTAGTAGAAGGAATAAGTTTACTTACAGACATCGCCCCACTAGCCACTGAAATCTTAAATTCATCAACTACGCAAACATATTTGATATTAGGCCACTCATCAGACGAATTAAGAGCAACCGGAGGTTTTGTTTCATCTTTGTGGACAATTGAGTTCGACGCTACAAATGGGGTTCAAACCAGATACTTTGACACAGTAAGAGTTGATGACTGGAACAAATTAGAATTATACCCTCCGCCACCTGATGGATTAAAACAAAATATGAATGCTCATGTTTGGCTACTACGTGATGTGTCATGGGAACCAGATTTTCCAACCACGGCTAATATAGCTTCTGACATGTTTCAACTTGGACAAAATGTACAGGTAGACGGTGTAGTGGGTATCAATCAATGGGTTTTAGTTAAATTGATTGAGTCTATTGGGAACGTAGAATCACCTTCCGGAGGTTTTATAACACCGCTTAATTTCCTTTCAAAAATTGAAGAAGGTACAGATAATTATGGGAGAGCATATACTGACTTAGTATTAGATCGCTTTTTGGAGAAAATATTCAAATCAAACCAGCATGATTTAAACTTTTTCATATCTTCCGCAGGAAACTTAAATCAGTTATTAAATTCAAAAGAAATCAGTATATATTTAACTAATCCAGATTTTCAAAAAGTAATAAAGGATAAAGGATGGGCAGGTGAAATTAAGTCAGTACAGGATGATTATTTATTCGTCATAGACTCAAATGTTGGATGGAGTAAATCAGATAGAAACATAGAAAGAGAAACCTATTACGAGATCGATTTCTCAAAGAATCCTCCTAGAGTTAACCTAAAACTCAAATATATAAACCATAGCGGGCCTGGTTCAGTTCCATGTAATCCTCAATGGATTAATAGGGGTACTAATTATAATCAATTGAAAAATGCATGTTATTGGAATTATTGGAGAGTGTACACCGCAAATAACGTTAATATTTTATCGCACACAAATACTACCGTAAAAGACTACAGCGTTGCATCTCAAGTAGGATTTGAATATCCAAATGATGACTCATTCGGCATCGAATCTCTTTATGACTATAACATTTTTTCCGGGCTATCTGATATAGAAGCTGGAGAAAGTGAATCAATTAATCTGATTTACGACTTACCTAAAGAAGTTTTAAGAATCCAAGAAAATACGATAAAATATAGTCTTTTGATACAAAAACAATCCGGAGTAAGAAAACGATATACCAAATTAAAATTAATCTTGCCAAACAATTACCGGTTCATTTCATCGAACCAAATACATTCAATTGATGACAAAAATCATGTGGTTATTGAACTTCAATTAACAGAAGATACATATATAGATATCCTTATTGAAAAAATACCATGAATTTTCGCAAATATAATTATATGAACTACTTTTCAACAAACAATCCAATTAGCTTTATATTAGTGCTAGTACCTCTACTTTTCACAGTAACGATAGGTTGCTCAACAAGTAAAATAGATAATCAACCTATTACTAATCCTCCTATCAGTGAATACTATTACGCCACTACAACTTTGAATACCTCAGTACTAATTACAAAAAGTTCAGAAAATGACGCAATTATTGCCGATTCGATAACCATTACCCCTGAAATAATAGTGCTAAAAATAGGAGAATCAATTCAACTCGATGCAAAAACCGTTGATGAAAATTCCAAAATAGTTGACAACACCCAAGTCGTTTGGAACTTATCAGACCCTAGGAGCGGTTCAATCACCAATGATGGGATATTTACAGCGGGCAGAAATCCTGGAACATTTGACCAAGCAATATCGGTTGTTTCAGTACAAAACAATCCTAAGGGAATCCATTACACAAGTAAATCAATAGGTGTAACTATAATAGGTGAAACTAAAGTTAGAACCCTATCACATATCGACATTATTCCCCCCAATCCAACTGTAGTTAAACACCAAATACGTAAACTGCAAGCAATAGCATATGATGAAAATGGCGTAATAATACCAGGTGTTAGATTTATTTGGAAACTTGAAAACCCAGAAATTGGCAAATTAAATCAATTAGGATACCTAACTGTAGAAGGAACCCCTAGTGAATATATAGATGGAATATCAGTTACAGGAATATGGAAAAATACAGAAATTAAAACATCCAATAATCTTAATATTATTGAATACTCACGCACATTTGACACATATAATGTTCAAGCTCTACCTCAAAAATTTTATACATACCCTGAAGATAAAATTCATTTGCGAGCTATAGCTTTAAATGGTTTAGGAGAAATTGCGTCAGGGACCCAATTAAAATGGGAAATGGTCAATCGTGTTGCTGGTAGCATAGATGGTAATGGCAACTTCATAGCGGGTAACGTACCAGGAATTTACCCTGAATCAATCAAAGTCGAAGCAATGATTCCGAGTGAAAATGGATTTGTAAAAACTCATGATTATTCATCCGTCGTAGTTAGAGATATACCAAGTTTAGGACCACTAGAATATATTGAAATCATACCCGATACAATTGTAGTTGAACCAAATTCAAAAGTCATAATTAGAGCTTATGGGAAGGACGAAAATGGCAAAACTGTAGAGACGTCAAAAGTAAACTGGCGTATATCAAATCATGATATTGGGGAGATTGATGATCTAGGGATTTTTAAATCAAGCCAAAGTTCGGGAATATATCCTAAAGCCTTAGAAATATCTTTAACACAAAATATAGATTCAGGCATTGTTGAAAAAAAATCAACTATTGATGTCACGATAACTGGTAAATTAAATACAGGCAAAGTCTACCCAGAATTAGGACTATTGGAAACGGGTAAAACCATTAATTTCTCTGCAATCGGGTTTGATGAAAACAACGTTCGACTACATAATACTATAGTAAAATGGGTAGTTACTGATGAATCAGTTGGAGAAATCGATCAATATGGCAATTTTACTGCTTATGGAAAAACCGGGCTTTATAAAGACTTGATCCAAGCAGAAATATTACAAAGACGTATCTTACCCAAAGTAGCTGAATAAAACTCCTTCAATCAACATCCAATATGTAAGTATTAATAACTTGAAAATAATATCCCCTACAATCTTAGTATTATTTACAATTATATGTCTTAATGCTTGTTCACAAGATAATGGCAAAAGTGCAAGCACAAATTTCGATTCATTAATTACAAATAATAGTGAAAACACAATCCAAACTGCAATAGTAGATACTATAATCGATCCTATAACTATTCAGGTGAAGCTAGATAATCAACAAACTATTATCAAATTAATTGGGCTTACAACCCCCGGCTTTGACGTAAATCCAGAAATTTACGATTCTGCTTTAAAATTCACTAAATTTCACCTCCACAAAAATAAAGAAGTACGCTTACTAAGAGATCGGTATAACATGAGTGAAGCAATTCAATTAAGTTATTTGTTCGTGGATGGTGAAATGTACAACAAATTAATGCTAACGAGCGGATACGCTATTGTTTCAAATACCCCAGACCAATTTGAATATAAAGAAGAATTTCAATCTATAGAACAAGAAGCCCAAGATTCAAGCTTAGGCTATTGGCAAAATTCAATGAGCATAACGAATAGGCAACAAATCGAGGACAAGAAATTCAATCAAAAAGAGCCAGCTGGAACATTACCAAAAATAAATATAACAAACTCATCGAACCAAAAATGTGACTATGCTCAAAATAATACCCCAGTTATAAAAGCAAACAATGACAAAAAAACTGGAGATAAAAATTACTACCTGCCAAATAGCATTTTTTATAAAACAATAGAAATACGGGAAGAGGATGGAGATAAATTATTCTGCAGTGAAATTGAGGCGCAAAACAGTGGATGGGTTAAATCAAAGCATTAATGATTTTGTCTATTGTAATCATCTTGGATCCTAGTTATATCTTGTTCGTCAATAGTAGACCCAGTCTGCACTTCAATGATTTCAACGATATCATCTGACACATTTAACAATCGATGAACCTCTCCCTTTTTTACGTACGTAGATTGATTTTCTTTCAATACAAACTTTGATTCACCTTTTATAACTTCTACTTTCCCGCTAACAACAACCCAGTGCTCAGATCTGTGATCATGAAATTGTAAAGATATCGAAGAACTAGGATTAATTAATAATTTCTTCACTTGATAAGTTTTATTCTGGTCGAGTATTTCAAAGCTACCCCAAGGACGTTGAATTTTCAAATGATTCTTGTGTTCATTACGATGTTCAACTTTTAATGCGTTCACTATATTTTTGACCGATTGAACTGATTTTTTATCAACAACCAAAATTGCGTCTGCAGTTTCTACTATAACAAGATTTTCTACCCCAGCGGTTACAACCATTCGGTTGTTTGCAATTAATATACTGTTACAAGTTGAATCTGTGTATACATCACCTCTAACAACATTAGAACTGTTATTTTCTCTCAATATATCTGCTAAAGAAACCCAAGACCCTACGTCTGACCAACCAACATCCAAGTCATAAACACAACTTTTAATTGACCTATCCAGCAAAGAAGATTGTTCTAGTTCGGACCCAAGTTTCTCCATAACAGCATAATCTATAGCTATATTTTCGCACTTTTTAAATGCATCTGCATTTGGCCTATAAAAAACACCATCTTTACTCCCTTGCAAAACAGATTTAGAGCAATCATCTAACAAGGATTTATTAAATACATTGATTGTCCGTTTCCAAACTGAAGGTTTCATCATAAATATTCCACTATTCCAATAATAATTCCCGGATACTAAATATGATTCAGCTTTTTCGAGCAAAGGTTTTTCAACAAATTCTGCTATTTCAAAGCATATACCATTATCGGAATCAGATAATTTCCCTGGATCTGATTTTGATTCCACACTAATTTCATCTGGCATTTTTATTTGATTACCACTCCGTATATACCCATAACCAGTTTCTGGCTCATCAGGTTTTACGCCAAACGTAACGATATAATCTGAAAGAGCTAATTTAGCCGCTGATTCTATAATGCTCTCAAATTTACTATCATCCTCTATGTAGTGATCTGATGGTAAAACCAAAATCAGGTCATCGGTCTCGGAAAAATCTTCTCGTAACTCCAAAATTCGCATCGCAGCTAGGGTCAACGCCGGAGCAGTATTCCTACCTATTGGCTCTAATATTATTTCACTAACTTCTAAATTTAAATCTTTCAATTGATTCTGAATCAAGAATCTATGATTTTCATTACCTACTATAAACGGATCACGGTACAATTTAGTGTTTCTAAATCTATACATAGTTTCCTGAAAAAGGCTACTGGAATTCATTAATGGTAGAAATTGCTTAGGTTGATCTTCCCTTGACATTGGCCAAAGCCTTGTTCCAGAGCCACCTGCAAGTATTACGGGCGTAATTTTCATAATTCAATTCTCCAATTAAAGCACACTAACTTCACACCCTTTACACATCGAATCTCAAAATTACAGTATGCATTATTCTGCTGCCAACGTATCCAATGCATCGGAAATCGATTTAAATTGAAGTTCAGCAGACGGGTTGGTATCAAGATAATTATCCATAGCCTCTCTGGCTTTATCAAATTCGCCTAGGTAAAGATATGAACGAGCCAAATGACGAACAACTTCAACTCTATTTGGTGCCAATTCAGCTGCTTTTAGGGCCAAATTGTTACCCCTTGCATTATATGTAGGATCAACTGATACGCCTAAATGAAAAATAGTAGACACTGGAACATACATTCTCCAATCCTCTGGCTCTGAATTTGTACCATATAAACCTTGTTTATTGACGAATTCTAAAGCTTTGACTTTTTCCTCATTATCCAAGTCAGGCCAATCTCTTATTATCTGATTGTAGGCTATAATTCTAGGGTAATTCGCCAGCGGACCAAATTGTTCGATTGAATCTTTAAATATAACCTGCTTTGTACTCCAGTCTTTCTTACCAATCAATGTACCCAATAGTGTATTTGAAGCTTGATAGGTTTTATAATTTAATTGATATGCAATCACACCAACTAGTATTAAAACACCTACTAAACATGATGCAGTAATAAATTCATTGTATTCTGATACCTTTTGCTTGTTATCACCCTTCATATTAGATACTAAGTTATTGATTTGAATATCATTGCCTTTACCAATCTCAATCCAAATCACAAATGCCATCAATATTATAAATTGGCCCATCGTACCAGGCGTATCAAACAAAAATAGGTTCTGAACAAAATATCCAATCATTGCAGAAGCTACCAACAAGGTAAATATACGGTAACGATTATTTTGATTTTTCAGATTACTAAATAGTATATATAATGCTGCAATCCAGACACTTACATAAAAAAACAATCCAACGATGCCTTTGGTAGTTAATTCTTCAACTATTTTATTATGTGCTTGGTCAAAAGAACTCGTCGATTGAGCGGCGATTTCAGGAGTAAGATAACGGTCATACGCAACTGTAAAGTTTTCTGGCCCCCAACCCATCAATGGTTTTTCTGAAAACCCTTTCAAACCAAGGGTCAAAGAACTAATTCTTCCTTGAAAGCTTGCGTCATTTATCCCCGTACTAACAACTCTTGAGATAACGTTATCTCCTCCGCGTACACCACCTACGACACCATTTCTATTTATGATCAACGCTACTAGACCAAGGACGAGAATAACTGCAAATGAAATTCTGACCAATTTTAAAACAAGATCTTTGTTACCCCATTTTATATAGCCTAAAGAAAACGCAATTAAACCAACCATTAAACCTAAAAACGCTCCTCTAGTACCACTTAAAAACAAAGTGTAAAAAGCAACAAAAATTGATGCCACCCAAAACATTCTAGAGTACATCAGATTATTGGAAGCCGTAGATTTATCAATCTTACTTGGTCTATTCCTCCTCCTAGCGCTTCTAGTGCTATTAGAGTCTAATTCCAAATCACTACTAGGGTAATAAGATTGAATCAACAATCCTATTCCTATCAGTATATTCACCATCATGTACGCGCCAACATATGTTGGATTACCAAGGGTTATTTCAATTCTCCCACCTTCCTGCAAATATGGTAAAAATCCAATTCCATAATATTGCGTCAACCCCAATATACCCATAATCAAACTGATAAAAAGATTAAAGTTAAATAATTTCTTCCAATCTTCAAATGTCCTATAAGAGCATATTAGAACCGAAGCGTAAAGATACCAGTGAGTTATATCAACCCATCCTGACATACGTTCATAAGTTGACCAAATACTTCTCTGCGGGCTAACTCCTGTTGATGATGCTAACAATACTATTGCAACATACATTACCATTATTGTTAAAAGCCAAGACCATTTGGGCCTATATGCTGGATAACGCACCAACAAAACAATTGATAATCCTGCTATTATCTCAATCAGAGTCCGCGAATATAATGATTTCCCTACAATGAAAGGGAAAAAGGTTTGAGGTAGAGGGTCAGTCATTACAATTAAAGGTGTCAATAACACCATAAGAGATAATATTCTGATACTAGTTAAAAGAATTTTTTCCATGGATATTGTTTTTTCAATCACACATAATTGGTATTAACTATTATTCTACTAGATACTGCTCAACTAACAATGCTTTAACTGACTCAATATCAATTTGCGGAATGCCAATCCAAAGTCCTCTTGATGCCTTGACCCAAATCAACTCTTGGAACCCATCCAAGCAATTCGGTTGCTAATTTATTAGACAGAACAGAGTGCAGGAGATCCCCATACCTAACATCTTCATAATTGGCCGATATGACATTCCCACTAATTTGACTCATCAAATCGTATAATTCATTAATCGACACCGCTTCCCCTGAACTAATATTAACACTGAATGATTCGTCTTTTTTAAGTGCTTGTTTAAATGCATCTACAACATCCGAAACATATACAAAATCTCTGGTTTGTTTACCATCTCCAAATATCGTCACTGGCTCATTAGACAGAATTTTATTTGAAAATATTGATACTACACCAGCTTCGCCAAAGGCATCTTGCCCAGGTCCATAAACATTAGCTAATCTTAATATTTTGACATAATCACAAGCGTTTTTTTGCATTAAAAAATAACGTTCAGCAGTCCATTTACTTAATCCATAAGGACTGATTGGATTGATCGGATGTTTTTCGTCCACAGGTAAATATTTAGGTTCTCCATAAAGTGCACCTCCTGTATTTATATAAATGAAATTCCGGCATTCTGTTTGATGCATCGCATCAAACACTTTCATGCTGCCAATAATATTCGAATTCGCATCCAATATCGGATTATTAGTAGATATGCTTACAGAAGTTTGAGCAGCAAAATGTGATATCACACTTGGTTCAAAAGATTTTATCACATCTGAAATTCTTGATTCAGTAATATCTATATTTTCAAAATCTGCCTTAGGATTTAGATTAGATAATTTACCAGTTGATAAGTCATCAATAACTAATACCCTATGGCCATCATCAATCAAATGATTTACAGCATGGGCACCTATAAAACCAGCTCCACCAGTTACTATAATCTTCATGAATTAAATGATATCAAAAAAATTGGAATTAGTATCAAAACTGCTATATGTAAAATAACTTTGCCCTTTCCAACGTTGCCAATTTGGAATAACCCAATTAATTTGAATTTACTTTTCTCCATAAATCGTATTTATGCGCCCTCTAAATACTATTATGCTAAAAATGATTCTTGGTATATTTATTTTCGTACGTTAGTTGGATATATAGCTTTATATTAATTTTTAACTTAGTTGATTCAATACATTAATTGGGTTCCAAAAAACAAAACATTAATCGCAGTAGCAATTGGCTAGATACGCCTGAACTATATAGCTGGCTAAGGAAAGCTGCTTTCAATTCCCAAGGTTTTAATCCTCGATCCTATGAAAACAAACCAATTATTGGCATATGCAATTCTTGGAGTGAACTAACTCACTGCAACCAAAACTTGAGACAATTAGCTGAATCAGTAAAACGTGGAATCTGGCAAGCGGGTGGGTTTCCATTAGAATTTCCTGTCATATCACTTGGTGAATACCACATGAAACCTACTTCTATGTTATATAGAAACTTAATGAGTATCGATGTTGAAGAATCAATACGGGCTAATCCTATAGATGGCGTTGTATTATTATCCGGATGTGATAAAACCACTCCAGCAATGCTAATGGGTGCTGCCAGTGCGAACATACCATCTATATTAGTCACCAGTGGACCACAACTAAGCGGTAGATGGAGAACCGAACCACTAGGAGCATGCACCGACTGCCGAAGATATGAAACAGAATTTAAAGCAGGAAAAATAAATGAACAAGAGTGGAAAGAAATTCAAAACTCAATATTGAGGAGCCCAGGGCATTGCATGGTTATGGGTACAGCGTCAACGATGGCTTGCCTATCGGAAATTTTAGGTATGGCATTACCTGGAAACGGAACAATACCAGCAGTAGATTCCAGAAGACATCAACTAGCCGAACAATCCGGATTTCAAATTGTTAAAATGGTCTCAGAAAACATAACACCTTCACAAATCATGACAAATAAAGCGTTCGAGAATTCAATAATTGGTCTGCACGCACTTGGTGGATCCACAAATGCAATAATTCATCTAACTGCTATAGCAGGTAGATTATCAATAGATTTACCCTTAGATTTATTCGATCAATTTTCTAGAAACACACCAGTTATTACCAATTTAAAACCATCAGGACAATTTTTAATGGAAGACTTTCATTACGCTGGCGGAATGCAAGCAGTGATAAAAGAAATCAGTCCTTTATTAAGTCCTGAAGAAAAAAGTGTGTCTGGATTAAAAATATCTGAACTCGCAACATTTGCCCGCAACGACAATAAAGCTGTGATTAAGTCGTTAGATGACCCCATTTACCCTGAAGGAGGATTAGCGGTATTAAGGGGTTCATTAGCACCAAAAGGTGCCGTAATCAAGCATTCTGCCGCTTCTGCTAAATTACTTAATCATACAGGACGAGTTATTGTCTTCGACAGCCATGACCAAATAACAGATAACATTAACTCGGAGAATCTGGATATAAAAGATGAAGACATATTGGTCCTAAAAAATTCAGGACCTAAAGGTGCACCAGGCATGCCAGAATGGGGATTTCTTCCAATTCCTAATAAACTACTCAAAAAAGGAACTCGTGACATGGTTAGAATAAGCGACGCAAGGATGAGTGGAACTGCATTCGGGACAGTTGTTGTACATGTTTCACCGGAATCTGCATTGGAAAATAGTGCTATGGCAGCGGTAAAAACAGGGGATACTGTTAAACTGGACGTGAATAAACGAAAACTTGAATTATTAGTAGAGCCATCAGAAATTAAAAACAGATTAAAGAACCATACTAACGATAATCCAAAAAAAGAATCTGGATATACTCAACTTTATAAAAAACACGTCCTTCAGGCAGATGAAGGATGTGATTTCGACTTCTTAAGAAATCCTACCAAGTGAAATTCCAAATATGATTGTCGGATACCTTCCTAGCGGTTTAAGTTTGGCAAATACTGTATTAATATTAAAAACCAGTAATGCAGTATATCATCTACGAAATTAATTGCAGTAATCGGCAAATAACCACAAAATATGGAACTGGAGTAAACAATGTTTAGAAGATTAAAGAATTGCCATAATTCAAAAGACTTCAGATCCCTTGCAAAGCAAAGATTGCCTTCTCCGATTTTCAATTACATTGACGGAGGAGCTGATGACGAGATTACTTTACTTCAAAATACTAAATCTTTTGAAAGCTGCGACCTCGTTCCTAACATTTTAAAAAGTGTGGAAGAAATTGATACTAGTGTTTCGGTAATGGGGAAAAAAATCAATTTACCTCTTTTCTTCTCACCTACTGCACTACAAAGATTATTTCACCATCAAGGGGAAAGAGCAGTTGCTAAAGCAGCGGAGAAATATGGAACGTTTTTTGGAATCTCATCTTTAGCGACGGTGAGTATTGAAGAAATAGCAAAAAATTATAATTCGCCGAAAATGTTTCAATTATATGTTCATAAAGACAAAGGTCTTAATAATAGTATGATTGAAAAATGTATAGAGAATAATTTTGACGCAATTGCTGTAACAGTAGATACAATAGTTGGAGGTAATCGGGAAAGAGACTTTTACACTGGATTTACTTCTCCACCTAAATTAACTTTGGGTAGTATGATAAGTTTTGCTACGCACCCTAGTTGGGGTCTAAATTACCTATTGAGAGAAAAATTCCAACTGCCACAGCTACAAAGCCATATTAAAGAAGGAACTAATGTAACAGTTTCTGTAGGAGATTACTTCACTTCAATGCTGGATCAAAACATGAACTGGAAGACCATTGAAGATATAAATAAAAAATGGGGAAAACATTTATGCTTAAAGGGGATAATGTCAGTTGAAGATGCAAAAAAAGCAATAGATGTTGGCGCGTCAACAATAATGGTATCCAACCATGGAGGAAGGCAACTTGACGGTTCGCGTGCTCCATTTGACCAGTTGGCCGAAATAGTGGATGCTGTAGGCGATAAAATAGATGTAATATGTGATGGAGGAATTAGAAGAGGGACACATGTTCTAAAAGCTCTCTCAGTTGGTGCTAAAGCATGCTCCGGCGGTAGAATGTACCTTTATGCTTTGGCAGCCGCAGGAGAATCAGGAGTAGAAAGAGCTATGGGATTAATGCAGGAAGAAATAGAACGGGGAATGAAATTGATGGGATGTACTTCTATCAATGAATTAGGACGTCATAATCTTAGATTCAGATAATTAATAGCACTAAAACAAGGAAATCAGGCTTTAGAATTATTATTTTTCATGACCGAACCGACTTGACCACGTTGTCTCAAGATATGATCAAGTATAACCAATGCCGTCATTGATTCTACTATTGGCACAGCTCGGGGCAAAACACATGGATCATGTCTACCTCTTGCACTAAAAGCAACTTCATTACCATAAATATCCACGGTTTGCTGTTCTTTAACTATAGTGCCCGTTGGTTTAAAAGCTGCTCTCAAAATAATATTCTCTCCATTAGATATCCCACCTTGTACACCACCTGAAAAATTAGTCTTAGTTCGCACTACCGAATTTTTTATGTGAAATTCATCATTATGCGAAGAACCAGTCATGGTGACTGAAGAAAATCCAGAGCCAATTTCAAATCCTCTGCAAGCAGGAATTGACAAAATACCTTTAGCCAAATCAGCGTCTAATTTATCAAAAACAGGCTCTCCTATACCCACAGGCATTCCTTTAACGATAGTCTCAACGACCCCACCTAACGAATCACCATTCTTTCTAGCTTCTTCGATTTTACTTATCATTTCGTCGGCTAGTTTTTGGTCTGGACAACGTACTATATTGCTTTCAATGTTAGAGCTTTCAACTTCCTCAGGTTCTAATTCAGAAACCATATCAGCTATCTGCTTAACATAACCTATGATTTCAACTGAATATTGCTGTCTCAATATCAATTTGGCGATTGCTCCGGAAGCTACTCTCCCAACAGTCTCTCTTGCGCTAGACCTCCCACCTCCTTTCCAATTCCTAACACCATATTTCATCTGATAAGTATAATCCGCATGCGAAGGCCTAAATATATCTTTCATGTGATTGTAGTCTTTTGACCTCGCATCTTGGTTCCAAACAACAATCATTATAGGAGTACCTAATGTTCTTCCTTCAAATACTCCTGAAATTATCTGAACCTTATCTTGTTCTTTTCGCTGAGTGGTTATTTTACTTTGTGCAGGTCTTCTTCTATCAAGTTCCGACTGTATATCAGATTCGTCTAATTTTATTTTTGGGGGACATCCATCAATAACAACGCCTACCGCATCGCCATGAGATTCACCCCATGTTGTAACTGCAAACATTTTTCCAAAAGTATTACCCATTTGGCATATATGCTACCATGTAGTAAACAAAGTTGAAATCAACCCTATGGACGATAATTTGCAGAAATACCGGGTCCAGATTGAACACCTGTTAATGCCTTCTTGCAAAAGATGAGTGCAATTAACAGTCTGGGCCCCTTAATAATCTCTTAAATTCAACACCGTTGTCAAAATCGATTTTCAATAAGGCCATACTCTAATTAAAGATAATTTCCCAACGAAAAAATATAAAATTAATTTTGCTGATATATTTGCATCATTTTTGAATCCGAATTTCCTTAAGTTATGGATTGGTTTAATCTTAATAATGAGCGCCATGCAAATACAAACTGTTGCTAGAGGTTTCCTAGTATGGGAACTAACTTCTTCGGCTTTCAAAGTAGGTTTGGTAGGTGGTGCTGGTACTTTTTCTATGCTGAGTCTCAGCTTAATTGGAGGTACTTTCGCGGACAGGATTTCTAAGCAGAAAGTCATGACGTTTGGACAGATTATCGCTACCCTAGTACCCGCAACCGTAACTTCATTGCTTTATTTGGACCAACTTTTATGGCAACATCTATTTGTTGCATCAATAATACAGGGAGCAGCTTGGGCATTTATCGTTCCCGCTCGACAATCAATGCTACCTGAATTAGTAGGTAAAAGGCTTTTAAGTAACGCAATATCTCTGAATGGCGCCGGATTCAGTATCACTATTTTAGTTGGGCCAATTATTGGAGGAATATTATATGAGTATATAGGTCCTCTAGGGTCTTATTGCGCAGTAGTCGGATTATGTTTGATTTCGCTTATTTGTACTCGGCTGATTAACATTGACAAAATCACCCTACAAGCCACCAGGCCAGTTAAAAAATTCTGGCCTGATCTAGCGGAAGGAGTAAGATACGCATATTCGAACAAACTAGTTCTTTTGTTGATATTAATTGGAGGATCTTTTGTAGCATTTTCCTTCCCATTCCGTATGCTCTTACCTGCTTATATAGATTTGGTATATGAAAAAGGGCCTGTAGAGCTAGGAATAATGTCCGGAATGATTGGAGTCGGTTCATTTATCGGCTCAGTTAGCTTTGCGGCATTAGGTCGAACCAAAAGAGGATTGATGTTGATATCAACATGTTTCCTTTGTGGAACAGCTTTATTATTAATATCAAACGTGCCAATTTATTTATTAGGAATACTATTTTGTTTAATACTTGGATTTGGAGAAACCGGCAGAAGAGTTTTGGACCAAGCATTACTTGTTGATAATATTGACCCCATATACCATGGGAGAGTAACAAGCTTATTTACGATGACTATAGGCATAACCCCATTTGCAGTAATACCTCTAGGCTTGTTGATGGACCAATATGGAGGTCAAATAACTACAAATATAATGGGAATATGTATGTTAACATTTGCTTTCATTATATTCGCAACCCAAAAGCGATTGCGGAATATAAATTAGGTTAATTAAACTTATGTTTAACTCGACAAATAAAAAAGATATTTATTAATTACCAAAGGTGAAATCCAAGTGAAAGAAATAACTAAAATCGCATCTGAATTAAACATAGCCCCTAAACATGTAATGCCTTATGGAAAATACAAAGCAAAAATTCACACTGACGCGATCGGAGAAGGTGGAAAATCTGGTAAGCTGATTTTAGTAACAGGAATGACTCCTACACCTGCAGGAGAAGGAAAAACAACCACTTCAATTGGTTTAACGCAAGCTTTATCCAAAATAGGATTCAATGCAGTTGCAAATTTAAGAGAACCATCGTTAGGACCGATTTTTGGAATTAAAGGAGGAGGCAGTGGCGGTGGTAAAGCAACACTCAAACCTGAAGACGAAATAAATATTCATTTTACTGGCGATGCTCATGCGATTGCATCCGCCCATAATTTACTAGCAGCAATTACTGATAATTATGTATATCAAAAATCCTCCACAGGATTTGAACCTTATAACATAACGTGGCGAAGAGTTACCGACATGCAAGATAGAGCACTTCGAAATATAGTAACAGGTACAGGATCATCTTCAAATGGACCTTTAAGAGAGACTGGTTTTGACATAATAGCTGCATCTGAGATTATGGCAATAATGGCATTAAGCAAAGATTTAGATGACCTGAGATTGAGATTGTCTAGAACCGTAGTTGGCTATTCTGATAGCGGCACCCCAATAACAGCTGAAGATATAAAAGCTACAGGCCCACTCATGTCTATATTGAGACAAGCAATTCACCCAAATTTGGTCCAGACATTTGAAGGACAACCATCATTCGTGCATACAGGACCCTTTGGAAACATAGCCCACGGATGCAGTTCAATAATAGCTGACAAACTAGCTTTGGGATATTCTGACTATGTCATTACCGAAGCCGGATTTGGAGCCGATTTAGGTTTCGAAAAATTCATGCACATTAAAACTCGATCAAGTAGTATAACACCATCTTCTGTAGTACTTGTTGTGACACTTAGAGCAATAAAATATCACGGTGGGATTAAGTTGGATGATTTAGAAAAACCAAATCATGAAGCTATAGATAAAGGAATTTCTAATGTAACCCATCTAGCTTCAGTGATAAATTCATTTAATTTACCGGTTGTTATAGCAATTAATAAACATCCTTCAGACACTATTGAAGAAGTTTCGCAAGTAAAATCAATTCTCAAAAATGCACCCATAGTTACAGCAGTTGAAAGCTCGGTTTATGCTGATGGCGGTTCTGGTGGAATTGAACTTGCAAACAGTGTGGTAGAAGCCTCAAAAGAAATATCACCAAAATGTAATTATATGTACTCATTGGAAGATTCGATAGAAGATAAAGTATCCTCAATAGCAAAATCAGTTTATGGGGCTTCATCGGTAAACTGGACGCGTACAGCAAGTCGCAAAAGAGAACAATTTACCAAATTAGGTTGGGATAAAATGCCCATATGTATGGCCAAAACTCATTTATCAATTTCAGATAAGGCTATGAGAAAAGGAGCTCCGAAAGACTACGCTTTTCAAATCTCTGACCTTCGAGCTTCTCTTGGTGCAGGTTTCATTTATCCTACTGCTGGAAGTATAATGACGATGCCTGGATTACCAAAAGAACCTAGGCAACTTGACGTAGATTCTGAGGGGAATTTACTAGGTTTCGTTTAAACTAAGTTTGAATTTCAAAAGATATTAATTTTGGAAACAATGAGTGATTTTCTGAAAGTAACACCAATTGAAAAAGCATTAAAAATCATTGACGAGCATCCCTCGGCTTTACCTCCGACGGTAAATGTAAATACTGTTGACTCTATTTCAAGAACTATATCCAAGCCCATAAAATCATCATCCAATCTACCAAATTTTGAAAGGTCCACTATGGATGGATATGCAGTCAGAGCGTCTGACACCTACGGTGCATCTCAAAGTCAACCTTCATATTTACATGTGGTTTCAGAAATAAAGATGGGTTCTACACCCAATACCCGCCTAAATACTGGTGAAGCATCGAGGATTTTCACTGGCGGGATGATACCTGAATCAGCAGATGCAGTAGTAATGGTAGAATACACGGAGTTGATAGACCAGTCTTTAATAGAAATCATCAAGCCTGTTGCACCCGGCGAAAATATCATCCAAATTGGGGAAGACATAAAAGAAAACGATATTATATTTGAGGTTGGACATAAGATTAGACCTCAAGATATTGGAGGATTACTAGCTCTCGGCATAACACAAATACCAGTATTTCAACCTCCAAAAATTGGAGTTATTTCTACCGGTGATGAATTAATAGACCCAAAAACAGAACCCATAAAAGGGCAGGTCAGAGATATTAACTCATATACAATTTCATCTCTAATACAAAAACATGGAGGCGAACCAATAATCTTTGGGATAAACAAAGATGAATTTGAAATTCAATTTGAAACAGCAAAAAAAGCATTATCAAAATGTTCTATAGTAGTAATATCTGCCGGAAGTTCAACTAGTAGCCGAGATTTAACCTCTAAAGTCATATCGAATCTTGGAAAGCCAGGAATCCTAATGCATGGACTTGCACACAAACCAGGTAAACCTTCAATTATAGGGTCGGCGAGAGACAAACTTATTTTTGGGCTACCCGGAAATCCAGTTTCGGCAATGATAATTTTCCAATTGTTGGTAAAAAAAGCAATCAATAATATCCTACGTCGTACTCAAGAAATAATTAATCCAAGTAAAGCGATTCTTACTACAGATATCCCATCAATCAATGGACGGGAAGAACATGTACCGGTAAAACTATTCAATTCACAGTCAGGTACATTGATGGCACAGCCAGTATTTGGAAAATCAAACTTAATTTACACTTTAATAAGGTCGGATGGAATAGTCGTAGTACCCATCAACAAATCCGGGGTTTACTCAGGAGATTTAGTTGATGTATTTATTAATTAAAAAACATGAAACCAAGAAAAAGAAATCAAGATTATTACCTTAACGATATTCCTTTAGAAGATGCTATTGAGTCTTATTTCAAGACTTTATCTAAAAAAAAATCGCTTTCGCAAAAAAAGAAACTCATTAGAATAAATGAATCTCTGGCGAAGATCACGGCTGAAGCTGTGTGGGCCGTTAATTCTTCTCCAAACTATGACTCATCTGCTATGGATGGATTTGCGGTCAAAGCAAAAGAAACTGTTTCAGCTACTGAAACGAATCCCATATATTTAAACATTGGAACTCAGGCTATCCAAGTTGACACTGGAGATCCTGTACCTATCGGATTCGATGCGGTAATTATGATTGAACATACTAGTAAAACCATTAATGATGAAATTGAAATAAGACAACCAGTACCACCTTATAACCACATCAGGAAAATAGGTGAGGATATAGTAGCAACTGAACTTGTATTACCTCAAAACCATAAAATAAGGCCACAAGATATCGCAGCTTGTGCAGCAGCAGGAATCACGAATATTAGCGTTCATATACCACCGAAAGTTTTAATTATACCAACTGGTGATGAAATTATTCCTATTGGAGCAAAGCGAATACGCAAAGAACAAATAGTAGATACTAACTCAATAATGTTAGGTTCAATGATGACAGAATTTGGAGCATCCCCTACTCTTCACCCCCCCATACCTGACGATGAAAAAAAATTAAAATCAACAATAAAGGAAAATATCAGAGGCTTTGACATTATTTTAATAAACGCTGGCTCATCAGCTGGAAGAGACGATTATACTTCTAGCATCATAGACAACTTAGGAGAGGTGATCGTACATGGGATTGCAATAAAACCAGGTCACCCAGTAGTTCTTGGGATAATTAATGAAAAGCCTGTTATTGGTATTCCTGGGTACCCAGTATCCGCAGCATTAACTACACAATTAATAGTTAAACCAATCATAAATAAAAAGCTTGGTTTAATAGAATCTCAAGAAAAAATCATCACAGCTACTACAACTAAAAAGATAGCCTCGTCTATTGGCGAAGATGAATTTATAAGAGTTAATGTAGGCAAAATCGATGGCAAATTTATAGTTTGCCCGACTCAGCAGGGCGCAGGAGTTTTAATGTCGTTGGTAAAATCTGACGGTTTTCTCAAAATACCTAGGCTGACTGAAGGAATAGAATCTGGGACAACTGTCAACGTGATTTTGTTTAATAATGATAATGATATAACCAAAAGTATATTCTTAGCCGGCAGTCACGACCCCAGCATTGATTTAATAATCAGCAAACTTTACGCAAATCACGGCATAAGACTAATATCTTCAAATATAGGCAGCATTGGCGGACTAATGGCATTAAAGAGAAAAGAAAGCCACATTGCTGGTTCTCATTTACTCGATGAAAAAACAGGTGGATACAATATCCCTCATATTAATAGGTTTTTGCCTGGGCAAAAATTTATTTTGATAAACCTCGCGTACAGAAGCCAAGGTTTAATAGTAAAAAAAGGAAACCCCAAACACATCAAATCTATTTCAGATATTTCCAAACCTAATGTGGAATTTGTGAACAGACAACTTGGTTCAGGAACGAGAATATTATTTGACTATGAATTAAAATCTAAAGGAATCAATAGTAAAAGTATTAAAGGATACCAGCGACAAGAGATTACGCACTTAGGAGTAGCAGCTACTGTAGAATCGGGATTAGCAGATGTAGGGTTGGGACTTCTATCAGCATCAAAAGCATTTGACTTAGATTTCATACCAGTAACTCAGGAAAAATTCGATTTAGTAATCCCTGAAGATTACTACGGATCCGTATTTTTGGAACCATTAATTAATTTGATTAAAAGTGATGAGTATAAGCAAGATATAATAGGCTTGGGAGGATATGACACAAAAGACACAGGAGAGACAACATACATCTGAAAACCATATTTCAGGTATTATCCTAGCTGGCGGATTAAGTAAACGATTAGGAAGAGACAAGTCAATTGAACCAATTGAAAATCAAACTTTGCTATCGCGAATTCACAAAAAATTATTACAAATCACGAATGATATTACCGTTGTAGTCAACACCGAAGAAAAAGCAAGAAAAATACCCATCTGCAATATAAAAATAGTTCTAGATCAATATCCCAATTGTGGGTCACTCGGTGGTATATTTACCGGACTTAACCATGCCCAACAAAATTGGAGTCTAGTCGTAGCATGTGATATGCCTTTCATAAATACTAAATTAATCGAAAAAATGATAGAGTTACGGACAGGCCATGATGCCGTAGTACCATATCTAGATGATTTCCCAGAACCAACTCATGCACTATATTCTAAAAAATGCTTACCTCATATAAAGAAGTATCTTGATAAAAATCAATTGAAGATATCTAATTTCTTTAAAGAGGTTAATATAAAAAAATTAAACAATCAAATAATAAAAAAACATGACCCTGATTTATTGAGCTTTTTCAATATAAATAATGAAAAAGATCTAGCCATTGCGAAACAAATCTTAAACCTCAAATCAAATAATTAAGAATTGAATATATAAAGAAATCAATATTTATGACGAACACTAATCCAAAAGAATTGGTAGAAATTACAATAGAATTATTTGGACAGGCCCAACTTATTACGAATCAAAAAGAAATAAAATTAAAAATACCAAGAATTGCAAATGTCAATGATATAGCAAAACCTTTGGCTGATACATACTCCGACTTAGTTGGACCAGTCATTAAACAAAGTGGTGCCGAACTACAATCAAGCTATATTGCAAACTTAAACGGTGTATCATTCCTATCAGAAAATTCTTTTGAACTTCAAGATGGAGACCATATATTAATCTTCTCAAGCCAAGCAGGTGGATGATGCGTAATTTTGGATATCACAACAAAGCTCTCCATATAAATCTATCAAACGAACATACACAAGAAGTTGATATCGACAATAAAGTCCTAGAGCTTATTATAGGAGGGACCGGCCTAGCAACTTATCTACTACATAAATATTGTCCTGAAGGCACAGAACCGCTTGAACCTTCTAATCCTCTAATTTTCGCTTCAAGCCCATTGGTAGGTACCCGGTTAACAACATCTAGTAAATTCGCTATAGCCACAAAATCTCCTTTAACAGGATTAATAGGAGATTCTCTTTCTTCAAGTTATATGGCTTTAGAGTTAAAGAAAACTGGTTATGATGCAATAATAATTACTGGTAAAAGACAGTCAAACACACTCCTAACAATCAAAAATAATTCAGTAAAATTCATCGATGCTAAACACCTCTCATCTAAAACAACCTCCCAAACTGAATCCCAAGTTAAAAGTTTAGTTGGGAACCAATTTTCAGTTTGTAGCATAGGTATAGCGGGAGAAAACATGGTTCGATTCGCTAGTATTGCTAACGACGGAGGTAGACAAGCAGGAAGGACAGGTGTGGGAGCCGTAATGGGTTCAAAAAACCTTAAGGCTATAGCAATACATGGAACCAATAAAACAAGTATTTATGACGAATCTTCAATAAATAGAATTCGGGCAAATCTAAATAAAAAAAGTCTTGGTCCCGCAACGGAAAAATATCGTACTTTAGGAACGATATCTAATCTGTCAGTATTCAACAGACTCAATGTCCTTCCAAGTTACAATTTTCAACAAACTAAATTCGCCAATATAGCACCGATAACAGCTGAAACAACTGAACTGACTCATAAATTAGGTTCGGCCCATTGCGCCAGCTGTACAATTGGATGTGAAAAAATATTCACTTCCAGAACTGAATCAGGATCAACAATTAAAAGTAGACTCGAATACGAAACAGCGTATGCATTAGGACCATTAATAGGAATTAGTAATCCCGACATACTAATTGAGTCGTCAAATTTATGTGACCAATTAGGCCTAGATACAATCAGTACAGGAGCAACTATTGCTTGGGCTATGGAATCATATGAGAAAAGGGTCTTGACGCAAACAGACACTGGCGGATTGGAATTGTATTTTGGCAATGAAAAAATATTACCAAATCTAATTCAAATGATAGCGGAGCAAAAAGGAATAGGCAGACTGTTAAGTGAAGGCAGCAAAAGGTCATCAGAGCAAGTAGGGAAATCAAGTGATACTTGGGCAATGCATGTTAAAGGATTAGAAATGCCGGGATATGACCCACGTAAATTAAAAACTATGGCGCTTGCATTAGCAGTAAGTACTAAAGGTGCATGCCATAACCGTTCTTCAGCATATGAATCAGATTTCTCCATCTTATCTAACACCGAAAACAATAAATTAGACAAAGGTATAATAACGAAAAAAAGTGAAGATTATTCTGCAGTGATGGACTCTTTGATTTGGTGCAAATTTGTACGTAAAGTATTTGATGATTTTTATGAAGAATCATCCGAGGTATATTCATCTATAACAGGTAAAGAATGTTCACCAAAACAATTGGAAGAATCTGGAGAAAGAATAAACAACTTGAAAAAATTATTTAATATCAGAGAAGGATGGAGGACATCTGATGACACTTTACCAACAAGGGTTTTCAATTCTCCAAATCCAAATGATTCGGGTGAAACTAATAATTTGACTAGGGAAGAGCTGAATACAATGATATCATCGTATTATAACGCGAGAGGATGGACACAAAAAGGAACAATAACCAAAACAAAAATACAGTCACTCTCACTTGATTATGTACTGCAAAAATAATTACTCCAAGGCAATCCAAGTTGAACGATAAGAAACAATTATCTACAGAATTAAAAGTGAATTTCCCCAGACAGCGAGAACAATTACTTAACATACTTCATTACGTACAAGACAAACATGGATATATTTCTAAAGATTCGATGCTAGATATTAGCAATCACATCAAAATGCCTGTTAGTGAAATATATGGCACAGTTACAAGTTATAGTGAATTTAAAATAAAAAATCCTCCAAGCAAACAATTAAAAATATGCACGGGTATAACTTGCATAAATCAGGGTAACCAATCACTCATCGAAAATATAAAGTCGAGGCATTCTATAAACGGAAATTTATTTAAAAACGGTTCGATCAACAATATATCTATAGATGAGTTAGATTGCGGTTTTATTTGTGGGGTTAGTCCTATGATACAAATAAATCAAACTATGCACGGACGAATAGAAATAAATGGATTAAAACAACTGCTTCCCGAATTATTTGAAAATGAACAATAGCTGCACAAATCGACTAATTTCTTCCATTAAAACTGAAGAGATACAATCACCTATTATAATGGTGCAAACTGGTCAATGCTCTAATTCTGTTGGAGCTGAAAATATTCTATCACTGATTAAAGCATCCTCTAAATCGGCGAATTTAATTGAGACTGGTTGCGATGGTCTGTGCTTTCTAGCTCCAAAAGTAATTATTGAATACCCGGATAGAACAACCTCAGTATTCAATAATGTATCAGCAAAAGATATAAAACTAATTACAAATAAACTCAACTACAACGAACCTAAGACCAATTCCCAAAACATAGCAACTGACTTATTAAATAATCAAACTAGGATAGCGATGGATCAATGCGGGTATATTGATCCTGTTGACGCTAAATCATATATTTCAAAAGGTGGGTATCAGGGATTAGCGAAAGCTCTAGATATGAGTAGAGATGAAGTAGTTTCTGAAATCCAAGAATCCAAACTGCTAGGAAGAGGTGGAGCTTATTTCCCAACAGGGCTTAAATTACAAGCAGTGAGTAAAGCTAAAGGCAAATCAAAATATGTTGTAATAAATGCAGAAGAAGGTGAGCCAGGTGTATTCAAAGACAGACATCTTATTGAAGGTATTCCCCACAGGATAATAGAAGGTGCTATTATTTCGGCTTATGCAGTCAACTCACCTCAAATTATATTCTATATAAATGCCAAAGCTAAACTTTCGTTAACAAGACTAAAAAATGCAATTAAACAATCCTACAAATTAAACTTACTCGGCAAAAATATCTTAGGTTCTGAATATTCAATAGAAGCTTCAATCGTCCAAGGAGCTGGAGGATACGTATGTGGAGAGGAAACGACGTTATTAAACACCATGGAAGGCGATAGAAGAGAACCTCGAATAAAACCTCCATTCCCAACGGAATCTGGTTACAAATATAGTCCCACCCTTGTTAATAACTGCGAAACATTATCGAATATTCCATTTATTTTGAATAATGGTGCTGATTCATTTAAAAGAACCGGTGTTGAAAATGGATATGGCACAAAAATCATCAGCTTAAGTGGATCTGTAAAAAGACCAGGAGTATTTGAGATCCAAATGGGCACATCGATTCATGAAGTTATCGAAAAATTAGGTGGGGGCAGTGAAGATGAAAAATCCCAATTTGCTGTTTCAATTGGAGGACCTTCGAGCGGATTACTACCTCACAACCAACTTCACACAAAAATAGCACCTGGCAGAATTCACCAAACAGGTATTATGCTTGGAGCAGGCGGCATAGTAGTACTGAAAAACACAAACAATGTTTTGGAATTTATCAGGATACTAGCCAAATACAATGCCAATGAGTCCTGCGGTAAATGTACACCTTGCCGAGAAGGAACCCCAAGAATAGTAAATATGCTTGATAAACTCAAGCCATCAACTAATTCTTCGCAATATAGAGAAGAATTATCCAATTTGGCTGAAGTTGTTAGTTCTGCATCACTTTGTGGACTTGGTCAAGGCGCAGGAACTCCAATCAGGTCGTTTCTACATTTTTGGCCTGATTAACTTCTAATATTGAGTCGGAGATAATAATGGAACTAACACTAAACGGTAAAAAAATCAAAGCATCTGAAGGCAAATCAGTATTAGACGTAATAAATGATTCAAAAATATATATCCCCCAATTATGTAAAGATCCAGACATGAAACCTATAGGTGCATGTCGTACCTGCTTGGTAGAAATCGATGGGATTAATGGAGTAGTTGCATCTTGTTCAGTAAAAGCTCAACCAGACATGAAAATTTGGACTGACACAGAAAAACCTAAAAAGATACGGAAAGGTGTCCTAGAATTAACCTTGGGGATGCTTCCTAAAAACAAATCTAAATCATACAAAGAATTAACTACAGCTAAACAAATTCATCAAATAAAAACTCCAGAGTTTGACTCTAGAGTAAGACAACCAGCAGACACAAGCAATCCTGTATTCAATATTTCAATGGATGACTGTATATTATGTGGAAGATGCACACAAGCATGCCAAACAGGTCACCAATTCATTGGTGCAATCGACTTTTTAGGTGCAAGTACAAATAGTCGGATAGGTACTTTTATGGATTCGCCGTTAATTGATTCTGTTTGTACGACATGCGGTCAGTGTTTATCTGTATGTCCAACAGGAGCGATTGAGCTGAAAGAAGGAGAAACCGACACCACTAAAGAAATAGAAACAACCTGTCCATACTGTGGCGTCGGGTGTGGTATCACTGCACAAGTCAACTCTGACCAAAAAATAATAGCAATGTTAGATAATCCTTTGAACGAATCAAGTAAAGGAATGCTATGTGTAAAGGGAAGATTCGGATTCAAATATATTCATCACAAGGATAGATTAAAGCAACCTTTAATTAGGAAAAATGGAATATTAACTGAATCCTCATGGGAAGAAGCCATAGAACATGTTACAAATCAATTGAGCATATATAGAGGTTCAGAATTTGCAACACTTTGTTCTGCTAAAGCAACAAACGAAGACGGTTATATCCAGCAAAAATTTGCTCGTGCTGTAATGGCAACAAATAACATAGATCACTGTACTAGATTATGCCACTCGCCTTCAGTTGAAGCTATGCTTGAGTCTTTAGGTAGTGGTGCAACTAGTAATTCTTATATCGATTATGAAGAAGCCGGTTGCTTAGTAGTGGTTGGTTCTGACACCAATTCAAATCATCCAGTAGCCGCTGCACGAATGCGTAGAGCGGTAGTTGAAAAAGGTGCAAAACTAATAATAATTAACCCAAGAAAAATCGAAATGTGTGATTTTGCAGACCTTTGGTTAAGACCAAACCCTGGTACTGATGTAGCTCTTCTAAACACTATGGCAAAAGTTATATTAGACGAACAACTTTCGGACGAAACATTTATCAAAGAAAGAACAGAAGGTTATGAACAATGGAAGCAAATTATAAATGAATATAGTTTGTCTAAAGGTGCAAAAATCACAGGAATACCTGAAGATGACATTGCTCAAGCAGCCAGATACTATGCACGTCCTCCATTCAGTGGATCATGTTTAATATGGGGAATGGGTGTCACGCAGCATACAAATGGAACCGCAAATGCACATTCTTTGTTAAATTTAGCGTTCGTATCTGGTCAATTAGGAAAACCTGGAAATGGAATATCACCTCTTAGAGGCCAAAATAATGTACAAGGATGTGGAGATGCAGGATGTCTTCCAACCTCTTACCCTGGTTATCAACCATTTACCGATTCCAACAACGAAAAATTCAAAAACGCATGGCAAGCACCTGATTTGCCAATGGTGAAAGGTCTCGTAGTTACCGATATGATAGAAGAAGCGCATAAAGGTACATTAAAAGCCATGTATATAACGGGAGAAAACCCTCTGTTGAGTGAACCAAACCTCACAGAAGCACGCAAAGCCCTTATGAATTTAAAGTTCCTAGTAGTGCAAGATATATTTTTGCATGAAACAGCTGAAATCGCTGATGTAGTATTGCCGGCAACCACTTTTGCAGAAAAAACAGGTACTTTCACTAATAGTGAAAGAAGAGTACAAATGGTAAATAAAATCATTGACCCTGTAGGAAACACAAAACCAGATTGGAAAATAATTTGTGAAATAGCAAAAAGCATATCCAGAAAATTGGACCTGAATTTAGAAAAGCAATTTGAATATACTAACACCTCAGAAATATGGGATGAAATGTCTGCTTTAACACCTATAATGAGAGGGATTAATCACAAAAGATTAACGAATGAAGGTGGCATACAATGGCCTTGTCCAGAACCAAATCATCCTGGAACAAGATTCTTATATGCTGATAGTTTCCCAAGAGGAGAACGAGCAAAATTTGTGGGCTTCAAGCAAGGTCCACCTGCTGAAGAAATGCCCAGCAAAAGATTCCCTTTAATTTTGAATACCGGGAGAATTTTATACCATTGGCATGGAGGCACCATCACTAGAAGGTCAGAAGAATTATTGAAAAGAGCACCTGAGTTGGAGATCAATATTAATCCTAATGATGGGAATAGATATTCCATCAATGATGGAGAGATAGCAAGGATAGTTTCCAAAAGAGGCAAATTAGAAGGTAAAATAGTTTTCTCAGATAAAATGAAATCTGGCGAGATTTTCATTCCATTCGTAAAGCTAAACAAATTCGCAGCGAATTTTTTGACAAACTCTGCATATGACCCAACCTCTAAAATACCTGAATATAAAGTATGTGCCGTTAGGATAGAAAACGTCAATTAAAATAAGGATTGTTATATGACGACAATATCGCAAATACCCAAGCCAGAAGCTGATAAATTTAAAAACGGACGGAAATTATTACTAGTTCCGATTTATCCGCTGCCATACCATGCTTCAACAGAAGGAGAAAAAATTATACAAAAATACTGGTCACAAACAACGGCCCAAATAGCCACCTTACAAAAACAATTAGGTGAAATAAATAATATTTATCATGAAAGTATTTTTGAAAAAGAAGAACAAGCGTTTAACTTAATTAAATCAACCAATCCAAAGGGCGAATTTTTGATAAGGCAACTAATTGAAAATTCAGCTTCCTTACAAATAACAGAAGATAGAAATTTAGTAATGGAGAATTCAGACTGGCAAAGATGCCTTACAGTGGGTTTGATTAGTGAAAAAGTATTTAATAAAGCAATAGAAGAATATCAAAACTCCTTAGATTTAAGATATCAATTTATATCTGATCAAATAGGCAATACATTAACTGAAAATCAAATCGGTATATTGTTCATAAGAGAAGATCATAAAATACAATTTCCTAAAGACATCCAAATCTTTTTCATCGCACCGCCCGCACTTGATGACTTAAAAAAATGGTTAGATAAAACAATGTCACAGCAGCAGATGCCTGCTCAAGATTCCCAACCTGATGATAATCCAGAAGAACCTATAGTAATGGGGTGATTGAAAAGTTTCAAAAAACTTTTGTTAATGGGCTTTATTGCGATTGATTATTAGCATCCATCAGCTGATTAATCTGCAACAATAATTGATCACGGTCCACACCTAATATTACAGCCATGTCTAAATCCCTTTCCAACAAATCCATATTACCAATTAATGCATAGGCAACTGCCCTGTTTGCAAAAGCTAATCCGAATTCAGGGTCTAAATTTATAGCCTCATTTAAATCAATAATAGCTTGCTCAATCAATCCCACATTGAGAAAAACGGCAGCTCTATTATTGTATGTATCTGCCAAACTTGGATCCAATTCTATTGATTTAGCAAAATTATCTAAAGCAAGCTGTATATCTCCTGAATAATAGTGTGCCAAACCCAACCCATTTTGAACAGAAGAAGAGTCGGGATTTATCTCTTCCAATTTAAGATAATCTGCTATAGCAAGATCGTATTGTTGAGTTTGAAAATAAATTTCAGCCCTGTTCATATATGCATCTTCAAATAATGGGGAGAGTAATAACACTTCATCATAATCTGCAATCGCTAAATCAATTTGTCCTAATTGGACATATGCATTAGCTCTTAGAAAAAATACTTCAGGCATTTCTGAATTCAAATTCAATATTGAATCATAATCTTTAACAGCAAAATCATATTTGCCAGAAAGTTCAAATGCCCTTGCCCTGTTTTGATAATAGTTGATCTGCTTGGGGTCAATTTCAATTGCTCGACTAAATTCCGATGTTGCACTTATATAATCCTCATTTGCAGCAAAAGCTACTCCTTTATTGGCATATGCTTCGGCATTATTGGCATCAAATTTTATTGCTTTTTCGAAATACTGAATAGAATTACTATATTCGTATAAACTTAGGTAAGTAATTCCTATATTGTAATATGCATCTGATAGTTCAGAGTCCAAATCCAACGCTAGTTCAAATTGTTTAATGGCATTATCCATTTGTCCCAAAGACCCAAGAATTTTCCCTTTCATTATGTAATAAGAAGGGTCATCATTTTTTTCTGAAATTGCTAGGTCTAAGTCTTTTAAGGCTAACTGGAAATCACCATTGAATGCATGTATTTCAGCACGAGATGAAAGGGCTTTGAAATTTGCAGGTTCTATTTCTATTGCTTCTGAATAATCGTTAAAGGCTTCTTCAATATTATTTAATTTATAATTTGCAAAACCTCTATCAACATATGCAGAAGCATATTCTCGATTTAAATTTATAGCTTTATCATAGTGGGTTATTGCCTGTTGCCATGACCCTTTTTCTGCGAATTCAGTTCCAATCGAATGTTCTTTTTTGTATTCAGGATCGCCCATGCAACTTGAAGCCGCAAAAATAAATAAACCATAAAAAACAATCACCCAAAGTGATACCTGCTGTTTATCAATTAACTTACAAAAAAGGTTATTAATCATCATTGAAACTATTTATCCATTTCCCTAAATCGTTTATTGATTGAAGTGATAATTCATGTCCCATGGGATATTGATGAAATTCTGGTGAATAACCATAACTCTCCAAAAACTTCACAATCTTATTTAAATTACTAAACGGGACCAAAGAATCAAATTCACCGTGAGAAACAAAAACTCGTTGCCCGTTATCAGATTGAATATTCGATACTAAATAGGACTCTCCTAACAACATGCCACTTAACATAAATATACCTTTAAAAATATCTGGCCTAATTAATCCAAATGATGCTGACATCATAGCACCTTGAGAAAATCCACCCAAAATCACATTAGGTAATTTTATGTTGTAATCTTCTATGAGAATATCCACGGCCACCATTAATTTATCTATTGACTCTGTCATTGATTCTGGCATTTCTTCCGAGTCCATTGTTGGAGGAAATATCCAAGCATAACCATATAATTGGTAAGATAGTTGGAACTCGAATGGAGCGTTTGGAAACACAAATATAGATTTTCCGTCACCTATGTTTTCCGATAGAGAAACCAAATCATTCATATTGGCTCCATATCCATGTAATACGATTATCAAATTTGTGTCGTTATTCTCAACTATAATGTCTGGCTCAACAACAATAGTTTTTAATTCACCTATTATTTTTTCCTTTATATTCAAAATTCTTAATCCAACCTATATAATTTAAATTAATAACTAAAACAATTATATCAATTACATAATTCAAATATATCATTGAAAAACAACGAATTTAAGATTACAAGCAATTGCCTACACGATACTAAAGACATCGGTATTTTTCTCGGAAATTCTGCTAAACCGGGTTTCAATTATTTTTTGACTGGCGATCTAGGGACAGGTAAAACTAGTCTAACTCAAGGCATATTGAAAGGCCTAGGATATCAAGGCTATGTTCATAGCCCTACATTTGTTTTAATGACCGAATACGAATGTAACTTGCACGTTAATCATATTGACTTATACAGGCTACCAAATCAAAACCAGATTGATGACTTGATGCTGGATGAGCAGCTTGAAAGCGGAGATTGTTTAAATATAATTGAATGGGCTGATAAATCAGATTATCTAAAGAACATCCCACACATGCAAATAAATTTAAAGCATATACAACATAATTCACGTAAATTAAACCTATCAACAGATTTTGAAATGTACCACGAAACAATATCTTCATTTAAGAAGATAGATTTAAAATGTAAAGGTAGGTGTGAACAATGATTTTGTTAATAGACACATCTACTAGAAATGCTTCGGTAGGATTAGTCAAGAACGAACATATTTTAAAAGAAATCAACTGGGTTTCTCAAAAAAATCATTCTGTTGAACTTTTACCAAATATAAAAGAATTATTTGATTCATCTAGGGAAAAACAATCAAACCTTGATAGCATATTTGTTGTTAATGGACCAGGTTCATTTAGTGCAACACGCGTAGGAGTAAGCGTCGCTAAGGCTATAGCGTCGACTCTTAACATTTCGCTAATTGGGATAAACAGTTTACTGGTAGAATTTGAACCGTTTAAATCTCAGCACAAAAATTGTTGGGCAATAATACCAGCAGGTAAACTAAAGTATTACGTAGGGATATTTTCTGAATCTGATTACGACATTAATGATGCACCTGAGATGAACATAATGAACCATAAAGAATTAATTGACGAAATACCAAATAATACATCCATATGCGGAGAAGGAGCTTTTGACATCTATTCTGACCCCACATCAACGGTAAAACAAATTCAACTTTTGTCTTCAACTCGCCCAACCCGCAAATGCATCTCTATATATAATCTGGGCAATAAAAAATTAGGCAGCAATTCAGTTGATAACCCATTAACACTTGAGCCAATTTATTTGAGATCTTCTCAAATAGCAAATGCAAATAAAAATTCAAATTGAAACGGAGGTACTTGTTCATTGAATAAAAGTTTAGTATTAATTAAGCCGGATGCAGTACAAAGATTAATGATTGGGAAAATAATATCATCAATCGAAGAAAAAGGTCTGAAAATCACTGGATTAAAAATGTTGCGAATGAACGATGACTTGGCTTCAAAACATTATTCGGCACACGTGGATAAACCATTTTTCGAGGAATTGAAGGGATTTATGACATCTTCTCCATTAGTTGCAATATGTGTTGAAGGAACAAATGCAGTAACAATTATGAGATCTATGATGGGAACAACAAATCCAGTAGAAGCTGCACCGGGTACAGTTAGAGGAGATTTTGCTATAACTGTAGGAATGAATTTAATTCACGGATCCGATTCCACTGAAGCGGCCGAAAAAGAAATAAACCTATTCTTTTCTAAATCCGAATTGTCAGACTATTCACGGGAAATTGATAAATGGATCAGTTAATAAAGTAACTCGTACGCAATTTAGATTCACCAAGTAAATTAATTAGCATCCTTAATACGGTTAAAATATTCGCACCAACTCTTTAGCTTGCGGCCAAGCAGATTCGAGTAAATAATAATCTCGTTTTTCAGGACTAAATATATGGACAATAAAATCACCAAAATCTAGTAAAATCCAACCATCATTTGGATGACCTTCTTTATGATTAACTCTAACACCTAGCGACTTAAGCCCCATCGACATTTGTTCCATTAAAGCTTTCATTTGCCTACTAGATTCTGCAGTCAATATCACAAAATAATCGGCCATGGAACTAATCCCACGAATATCAAGTGACACTATATTGGTTGCACTGCCATCTTCAGCAATATCAACGGCTTTATGTACGTATTCCACACTCATGATACAACCGTACTATTTAATATTGGATTTAACAAGTACGCCCTGTTTTTTAAAATAAGTGTAATCTTATTCGATTACTATTTCATAGATATCCATTCGATATAATAGATAAGATTTCTAACATATTGTAATATTCCTATTGGCTTAAATGTTGTATTATTCCAAATAGTTGCCTGATAGTAGGCGGTTAAACTATCAGATAACTCATGCATTTTTTAATTTTAACGAATACTCACTAAAATTTGATTTATATAACGAACAGGATAAATTATGCCTACTATGAAAATAACCGATAGATTATCTAAAGGAGAAACTCTATTACTTGACGGAGGTACTGGCTCAGAACTTCAAAGAAGAGGAGCTAATGTACTCAAAGGTGCTACAACCGATAACATATGGAAGGCTGGATGGTTAAAAGCATGGTCAGCAACTGCAAACATTGAATTTTCTGAAGTAGTGCGTCAAGTTCATAAAGACTATTTAAGAGTAGGTGCTGATATTATTACCAGCAATAATTTTTTTACAATACCATCGAGAATGAATAGCATAGGTCTTGGTGACAGATGGAAGGAATATGCTACAGCCGCAGGGGAAAACGCAGTTTCTGCACGTGACGAAGAAAATCCAGAAGCTTATGTTGCAGGCGGTATTGCCGCCCCAACAATGCAAAGCCTTAAAGACACTCCTGTCCCTGACGTAGAATATATGGGAGAAAAAGCATTTCAAAAAGAGTATTATGATCATGCAAAACTACTTGCAGATTTAGGGGTAGACCTAATCCTAGCAGAGTATTTAGGTTTTGTATCTGATTGCGTCGCAGCAGTTGATGCATGTGCTGAAACCGGATTACCAGTAGTTTTAGGAATAAGGCATATAGGTAAAAATGGAGAAATGCAATACCCGTATTCACATCAAAAAAAACCGGCTAAAGAAACTTTACAAGAACTTACAGAAGCCTTGGAAGGACATCCCGTAGATGCTATCCTTTTAATGTGTAGTAATCCGGAAGCGATATCTGCAGGACTTCCATTAATCCGCGACTCGTTTAATGGCCCTGTTGGTGGATATCCCAATATAGGCTATAACCCTACCGGCCCTATTGCAAACACTAAAATGTTGACAAATCAATTACCATCAGAAGGGAAAGACATATTGCAAACACAGAATTATCCACCTTCAACGTTAGCTGAATTCGCCGCAAAATGGAAAAAGGCAGGGGCACAAATAATTGGAGGATGTTGTGCTACCGGTCCAGAGCATATAATGGCTATGAAACCTGTAGTAAAAGATTAATCTAATTATTAATTAGTCAAATTTTAATATTATTGAACACTGATTCTATATATCCATTAAGAACAAAAATGAATCCAAACAATTTAAAAATAAATTGAATATAAATATTTTTTTTCGATTAACAATCAATTAGCGAGTATTTTTAACAATCATGAATCTTACATTAAGTGTTGTCGACCAATCTCCAATGAGACTTGGAAGTACATCTGCAGAAGCATTATCAGAATCGGTCAAATTAGCTCAAATCACTGAAAAGTTGGGATATGAGAGATACTGGGTTGCTGAGCATCATAACTCATCCTCATTTTCTGGAACTTCTCCAGAGATATTGGTTGGCCAAATAGCAGCTAAAACAAACTCAATCCGCGTAGGAAGTGGGGGAGTCATGCTATCACATTATTCTTCACTAAAAGTCGCAGAACAATTTAGCGTTCTGAATTCATTTTATCCAAATCGGATTGATTTAGGTATTGGGAGAGCACCAGGTAGCGACCGTAAAACTGCTGCCGCTCTATCCCACCCTAAAACACAACCAAATTCCGATACTTTCCCTCAACAAATAATAGACCTCATAAATTATTTGTCCGAAGATTCACCTGATAGTACACATCCATTTGCAGACATAAAAGTCCAATCGGGAACAAACTCAAAAACACAACCTAAAATTTGGTTGTTGGGTTCCAGTGATTATAGTGCTAAACTCGCGGCTATTTTAGGATTACCATTTTGTTTTGCAGATTTTTTTGGAGATCTTCAACATGGTCCATTAGTTTCAGAGATATACCAATCACATTTCAAACCATCTAAAGAATATGATTCTCCTAAATTCAGTGTCGCAGTACAGGCACTTTGCGCTCAAACTGAAAAACAATGTGAGTACATAGGCAGCAGTAGGAATATAAATAAAGCCTCTAGTGTAATGAAATACGAAAATCGAGGACTATTACCTCCAGAACAAGCATCTAAATTTCCTCTAACAGACCAAGCAAAGGATTTCATGCAACAATTTACCAAAGGGTATGTAGACGGCAATCCTGACCAAGTAAAAGAAAAATTACTGAGAGTATCCGAAAAATATAAAACAAAAGATATCGGCATTGTAACAAATTGCTACTATTTTGAAGATCGTGTCAATTCTTATCGATTAATAGCTGAGTTAAATGACCAATGAGCATCCATACAGAAATAGAGAACCTATTAAAAACAGCCTTGCAATCCACTCTAAATGATTTAGGTAGTGAATCTGTCTATACAGACAATGTTTTTTTGGAAAGAACCCAGGAACAAAGCCATGGTGATTTTGCTACAAGTTTACCGTTAAAAATTTGCAAACAATTGAAAATGGCTCCAATGGAACTCGGCACATTGATTTCATCGAATATCCCTAAATCTTCAATGCTTTCAAAAATAGAAGTTGCAAAACCTGGATTTATCAACTTATTTTTCAACTACGAGTGGATATGTAAAGAATTAAACCACGTAATAAATAGCGGTGAACAATATGGAAAAACCAACTTCGGGAAAAACAAGAAAGTACAAATTGAATTTGTCAGTGTAAACCCAACCGGTCCATTACATGTAGGACATGTTAGAGGAGCCGTTTTTGGAAGTACTCTAGCAAACATAATGAAAGCAGCCGGATTTGACGTTCAAAAAGAATACTATGTAAATGACGCTGGAAACCAGATGTCAAAATTCTTTGAAAGTGTTTATGCACGATGGTTACAAATCAATAACCAAGAAGGAAACTTACCAGAAGATGGTTATCATGGAGAATACCTGATAGATACAGCAAAAACTATATCTAAATCCATTAGCTATAATCAACATTCAAAAGAAAATATAGTTGAAATCATAGGAAACGAAGGACTTAAAATCACAATTGAAACCATTAAAAATGAATTAGATTCGTTAGGAATAAAGTTTGATAATTGGTTCAGTGAGAAAAGTCTTTATGAAAATGGCCAATACAAAAAAATATTGGCCATTTTAGATCAAAAGGGCCATTTGATTTTAAAAGATGGAGCAAAATGGTTTACATCAACTGAATTTGACGACAACAGAGATAATGTGGTTGTAAGGTCATCTGGAACGGCTACATACTTTGCAACTGATATTGCTTATCACTACAACAAATTCAAAGAAAGAAAATTCGCGTTTGTAATAGACATCTGGGGTGCAGATCATCAAGGGCATATCAAAAGAATGAAAGGTGCGATGCAAGCTTTAGGAATAAACCCGGACAAACTGAATATAATTACAACTCAAATGGTTTCGATTAAGAGTCAAAATCAACTAATTAAATTATCTACAAGGAAAAACCAATTGGTTACCTTGAATGAACTTATTGATTTAGTTGGAAAAGACGCATGTAGATATTTCTTTATATCACGTTCTCCAGAAAGCCAAATGGAATTTGACATGGATTTAGCAACTAAATCATCAAGTGAAAACCCCGTTTACTACATACAATACGCGCATGCTAGAACTTCAAATATATTGCGTACTGCAGACAAACAAAACTTGGATTACTCAACATATAATTTGACTTTATTGAATTCTGAGTCCGAAATATCACTTGTCAAAAAAATACTGATGCTACCTGAATTAATTGATGCTATGGCTAAATATCAACAACCACACCATTTGCCTCATTACACATTAGAATTAGCAAATATATTTCACAGATTTTATGAAAAGTGTAGAGTCATATCAAATGATACGAAAGAAAAAGATTTAACCAAAGCGAGACTTCAGTTAGTCAATGCGACCAAAATCACTCTAAAGCGTTGTCTTGAACTTATGGGTATGTCTGCACCAGATCAAATGTAATTAGGTTTACATCAAACCTTCTGATTTATACAACTTACCTTTTTCAACATAATGCTCAGCTGTAGATTTTATCAACTCGATATGCTTTTCTTTAATCTCACCCTTTACCCGCCCTGGGACACCTAAAACTAAAGATTTTGAGGGAATCTTCATATTTTCTATAATCATTGCTCCAGAACCAATAATGCTTTCTCGTTCAATAACCACACCATCATTAACAACACAACCGTTGCCTAATAACACATTATTTTTCACAACTGCAGCATGGCACATAACCCTATGGCCAATTACCACGGAATCGCATATCTCTACATCAGCATCACCATGGATAACGCTATTATCTTGAACGCATGTGTTTTTACCGATGGTTATTTTACCTGAATCTGCTCTAATGACCACACCAGGCCATATGCTTGAATAAGCTCCTATTTCAACATCACCAACTAAATAAGCAAATTCACTCACAAAAGCATCTTTATGAATCTTTGGAGTTTTACCATCAAGCGACTTTATCAACTGCAACTCCTTTTTTAGTTATATTAATTTTATTTACCTAACTTTGAAGTTTAAGTATACTTTATTAAGATTAAGAAATTCGGTCATTGCTAAATGATTTTACGCAAAAAATGTTTACAGTAAAAAATCTTATATTACCAATTTTAATAGCATCTTTATTAACCAGTTGCTCACAAACAGACATTACTGAAGATAATATTTCCAACAATCAACCGTTAAATTCAAATATTTCAGATGTCCAAGCAGAAGAACCTGAAGCTAGTGGATCTGAAACAACTGTAGACCCTCTTTTCCCTTACATGTCCGCCGTAAACTTACTATCCGCTGCCCAATATGAAGATGCAATTAACCAATATAATAAAGTCCTTCGACTAAAACCTGATTTAGCTTTAGCCTACCATGGCAGAGGTCTTGCTTATCATCATTTGGAACAACACGATTTAGCAATGGAAGACCTAAATAAATCCATCCAATTAGACCCTGAATATGCTGATGCATATAGAAATAGAGGAATAATATTTCTGAATCAAGGAGATCTAAATAAGGGTATATCAGATATCAACAAAGCCATCGATTTATATGAAGCTAGAGGCAATCAGGAGAAATTAGAAGCATTGGAAAAACTTTTAGGTAACCCAACAGATTAATTCAATTAATGCGAATTTAGCCAAAGTTCCTTTTGCTTCCTTCTAATTGATTCATCAGGAGGAGTAAAACGTTTCATGAAATCTTCCCTGAATTTTTTGAAATCATTATCGATTATGGCTATTCTTATATTTTCCATTAATTTCAATAAGAAATGGAGATTATGAATGGTGGCTAAACGATAACCCAACAATTCCTTAGTTTTGAATAAATGATTTAAATACCCTGTAGAAAAATTGGTACATGTATGACATTTACAATTTTGCTCAATGGGCGATTCGCTTTTTCTATATTTTGCATTAGTTATATTTATCCTTCCAGACCCAACAAATAAAGCTCCATTTCTCGCTACTCTAGTAGGAAGTACACAATCAAACATATCTATACCTCTAGCTACACATTCAACAAGGTCTTCAGGCGAGCCTACTCCCATTAAATATCTTGGCAAATCATTGGGGAGAATCTCAGTGGTGAAATTGACAATATTATACATGTCACTTTTAGATTCTCCTACACTCAAACCTCCAATCGAATACCCATCAAATCCCATCTCTATTAGTTGGTTTGCAGAACGTTTTCTTAATGATTCAAATAAACCACCTTGCACTATACCAAACAGCATATTTTCTTTTGTGGTTTTAGCCTTAAGGCTTCTGGAAGCCCATTTTGTAGTTAGTTCAAGAGCTTCAAGAACATCCTGTTCATTATCTGTTGGTGCTGCACACACGTCTATAGGCATCATTATAGTAGAGCCTAATCTTTCTTGATGATTTATAACATTTTCTGGAGAAAAAAAATGGATCGACCCATCTATGTGTGATTTAAACTGTATCCCATCATTCATTATTTGCCGAAAACGTTCTAAACTAAACCCCTGAAACCCACCACTATCAGTCAATATAGGTTTATCCCAAGACATGAATTTATGCAATCCGCCATACTCATAGATAACATCAATCCCGGGCCTTAGGTATAAATGATAGGTATTTGACAATATTATTGAAGTACCAATTGCACTTAAATCAAATGGGTCTAATGATTTAACAGAAGCTAACGTTGCTACGGGCATAAATACCGGTGTTTGTATACAACCCCTGCTAGTACTTAAACTTGCAGCACGAGCTTTATCTTCAATAGATTGAACTTTAAAATGTGTACTCATATTGTGAACATCAACCACATTTAAAACAATTTACCCAACCAATATTAATCTAAATAATAACAGAACCAAGTGCTTCACTTATGAGTTTTTCAGGTACGTCATTTTTTACAATTGAATGCCCAATCTTATCCAATAAAACCCACCTGATAGAACCATCCAAAGTTTTTTTATCCAACAACATGGCATTTTTCACATCTGTTAAATTAATCCCTTCTACTTTAATTGGTAACCCATACATTTCCAGTAAACCTTTTTGTCTTTCAAATTGAGAAGATGTCAAAATACCCAATGCATTACTTATGTATCCGGCTGCCATCATACCAATACTAACTGCTTCTCCATGTAAAAGTTTTTCGTATTTACCTGCGGTTTCTATAGCATGACCTATTGTATGTCCATAATTCAACATTATCCTAGTACCCAACAATTCATGTTCATCAGAAGATACTACCTTAGCTTTAATATTTAAACTTCTTTTGATAAGTTCAGTGGTTATTTCTTTATCAAGATTCAATACATTTTTTACATTTTTTTCAAATTCATCGATTAAACCTTCATCTTTGATCAAACCATGTTTTAAAGCCTCCGCCCATCCAGAAATCAATTGCCTCTGGGGTAATGTTGTTAATGCTTCAACATCAGACAATACAAATTCAGGTTGATAAAATGCTCCAACAAGATTTTTACCTCTATCCAAATCAACTCCAGTTTTACCACCAATAGAAGAATCCATAATCGCTAGTAAAGTTGTAGGAACCTGTATGAATTTTACTCCCCGCAGATAAGTCGCAGCGACGAATCCAGCTAAATCTCCTACAACACCTCCTCCTATAGCCATAACTATATGGGATCTTTCTGCTTTCAATTCGGCAAGCCAATCATAAATCATACTCACGGTGTTAAGGGTCTTATGTTTCTCCCCTGATTCCATCACAAACAAATGAGTACGAATCCTTGCCGATTCAAGTTCAGCTTGAACTCTCCGAGCATATTTATTAGCACCTGAGTCTGTTACCAAGTAAACAACTGAGTTATTAGTCATACTATTTATTTTTTCGGATATAGTATCTAAAATACCCCATCCGACACATATAGGATAAATAGTTTCAGGAGTATTAACTAAACTTGCAACATCCCAAGATGAATATAGTATATTTTTCTTTTGAAAATGTCTCCAATTCCTATAAATAATAGTCGAAACTTCATTTATTGCTAAATCATCTGTATGTACTGTATAGTCAGACATTGAATACACCGATTGTCTTTTGGATTTCAAATCAATTATTTTAGATTCCAAATCAGAACTTTCAAGCAATGGTCTAACTTCTTTGGTTTGGGGATTTAATGAAGTACCACCTAGTCGAGTTAAGAGTGTATTAAATCGGGCTTCTAAACAAACTATAATCCCATTTTGGCCCATCAATTTCCTGTTTTTTTCCGATATAACCAATCCACCCCCTGTAGCCACTACTTGATACTGTGAACTGCAGACTTTTTCAATAATTGCGGATTCTATTTTCCTGAACTCTTTCTCACCTAATTCTTCAAAAATATTACTGATACTTGTGTCTTTTTCTTTTTCTATACACATATCGGTATCGACAAAAGTCCATCCAAGCATTTTAGCTAAATGCCGACCTACAGTACTTTTACCGGTACCTGAAAATCCTGTAAGAAATATGTTTGTTTTTTTCATTTTGAAAGCTTTATTTAATATTTAAAGTTTTATTTGCAGCTTCAAACATTAATTCTACAGGAGCTTCACAACTTGTCCACATTGTAAAAGATGAAGCACCTTGGTAAATAAGCATCGGCAAACCTCCAAGTGTCTTTGCTCCAGCAGCTTTTGCCTGTTGGATAAGTGGTGTTTCAATAGGAGAATATACTAAATCATATACGTAAATATCTCTTCTCAATTGATTAGAAGTCAAAATCGATACGTTCTCTTCAGGGTGTTTTCCCATTCCAATTGGAGTCGAATTAACAATTAAATCAGATTGTTCAACAACACTTTGTAAATCTTCGTAATCAAGTGCTTGAGCATAGCAACTAAAACCATTATTTCTTAATTCGTTTGAAAGTAATCGCGCCCTTTCATAATTACGATTAATTATTGTCATTCTATCAACGTTTTGATTCGCTAGAGCAAAAGCTGCTGCTCTAGCAGCACCTCCTGCTCCAAAAATCATGGCTTTCTTTCCAGTTGGTTTAAAGCGACCATGTTCAATTAATCCCTTAGTGAATCCAAAAATGTCGGTGTTATACCCTATCAACTTATCGTTCTGTTTTACGATTGTGTTCACTGCCCCTAACTTTGATGCTACTGAATCTATTGTATCCAACATTGGAATAATTTTTTCTTTATATGGTATTGTCACATTAGCCCCCAAACATCCATCTTCTCTAATTTTCTGCACTTCATTTGGAAGCATGGATTCAGAAACTGGACACGCAATATAGTCTGCTTCAATACCACAAGAATCTAAGGCAACTTTTTGAAATATTGGAGAAATAGAATGTTCTAATGGGTATCCAAGTAATTTGATTTCAAATCTCAAATCGCCTCCAATTTCTTATCTAGAATAATCTAAATAACTTTGCAAAATTATCGAAGCTGCTAATGCATCATCAGTCCACTTGCCAATCATTTTTTTTTTGCTTTTTATTTTATGCTCACTTGTAATTCGTTTAGCTTCTTGGGTCGTAAATCTTTCATCTATTTTAATCACCGGCAAATTTATGGCTTCATTAAGCTTTTTTATAAACTCCTCAACTCTGTTTGCCTGAGCACCAATGTTTCCCGATAAGGTATATGGCATACCTACAACTATCTCCCTCACATTATATTTATCTATAAGATCCCTTATTTCTGTAATATTGTCACTAGATGAAGTTAGAGTATCCAAAGGAAAAGCGATAATCCCAGACTCATCACTTAATGCAACACCTGTCTTCTTATCACCTACATCTAAACCTAAAATGGTCATTTATTTCCTTTTAGTTTCAACAATTAGTCTAGGAATTTCATCTATTGCAGAATTTAAGGCGTCTGGATTTTTACCTCCAGCCTGTGCTGTTGCTGAACCACCGCCACCACCACCGTCCATCAATTTTGCAGATGCACGAGCAATCGAACCCGCATCAAATCCTTCTTTTACCAAATCGGAACTAACCATCACTACTAAACTAGGACGCTCATTTAAAATCGCCCCCAAAGCAACAATTCCTCTAACCATTTTATCTCTTAACCAATCTCCTATTTCACGAAGTTGGTCGGAATCAGTAACTGCTAATATGCCACCAATATATGGTATCCCATCAATATCTTCAATTTGATCGAGTAAACTCTCGGCACTCGCCTTTGACAATTTCCCTTGCAATTCGCCATGGGATTTTTTTAAATCTTCAAATTCTTGAAGCACTGATTCTATTTTATCAGGTAAATCCTGTTCTGAAATTTGCAATAATCTAGCAAGATCTTTTTGTCGCTTAAATGTTTCTGCCACCAATTGTTCAGCTCTACGACCGCTAATCGCTTCAATTCTACGCATACCAGAACCTATACTTGATTCATTGGTTATAAAAACAGAACCAACTTCCCCAGTATTAGATACATGAGTACCACCACAAACCTCATAGCTAAACCTATCGCCGTTAGCGATTTCTATTAATCTAACTTCATCGTCATATTTGTCACCAAAAAATGCTAATGCTCCATTTTTTACTGCATCAGTATATTTATCTGTGCTTTTCAAAACTCTCGCATTTTGACGAATCTTTTCGTTCACCAATCCTTGGACCTGATTTATTTCATCATCGGTCATTTGTGAAACGTGCGAAAAATCAAATCTTAATCTATCCGGAGCAACCAACGACCCTGCCTGTCTTACATGCGGACCTAATATTACTCTTAAAGCAGAATGTAACATATGCGTCGCCGTATGGTTTCTAGCATTATCTTGTCGCCTTATTGGGTTTACATTTGCGTCAACTGTTTCCCCAAGTGTAATTTCTCCTTTAGTTACAATCCCGAAGTGGGAAATAAGACCAGGGATCACTGTTTGAGTATCATTTATTTCCACAATGCAAGATTTCGAATTTATCTCACCAGCATCACCAACTTGTCCACCTCCTTCTGGGTAAAAAGGCGTTTCAAGCAAAAACACCTCAACAGAAGTTCCTTCGGATGCTGCTTCAACAGCAACGTCATCTGCTATCATCCCTACAATTACCGAAGAAGTTTTTAATGTTTCATATCCCAAGAACTTGGTCGAATTAATTCCTAAATTCTCATACACTTTGATTTTAAACCTATCTCCGCCAAATTTAGCAGATGAACGTGCTTTTTCCTTTTGCATTTGCATGTTTTTGTCAAACCCATCAATATCTACATTAATATTCTGTTCTTCAGCTATTTCTTGAGTGATTTCAACTGGAAATCCATAAGTATCCCAAAGTTTAAATACTATATCCCCAGATAAAGTGGCATTATCTTTTAATGAATCATTTAGCATGTTATAACCTGTAAGGTATGTCCGCTGAAAATTTTGCTCTTCCAGTTTCATTACGCTGAATACAAAATCTGCATGTATTTCCAATTCAGGATAAGCAGGTTTCATTTTATCAACCACTTCTTTTGCAATTTCACTCAAAAATGAACCCTTTAAACCAAGGTTAATACCATACCTTATTGCCCTTCTCAAAACACGTCTTAAAACATAACCTCTCCCTTCATTTCCTGGTACAACTCCATCAGCTATAAGAAAAGTAGCGCTTCGAGCATGCTCAGCTAAAACTCTCATTGCATATGCTTGTTTTCCATCTTCACCATAAACAAGCCCAGTCAATTCAGAAACTTTATTAAGAATAGGAACAAACAAATCAGTTTCGTAGATATTCTTCGATTTTTGTAATATCACCGCCAATCTTTCTAAACCCATTCCTGTATCAACGCTAGGCGCAGGCAAATCTGTACGTTTACCATCAAGGTGATGATAAAACTGCATAAACACCAAATTCCATAATTCCACAAATCTGGTGCAAGTCATTTTCTGTTTTTCATCAAAATTACTACAATTAGGACCGCAATCTGTTTCTTGGCAACCATATTTTTCGCCAAAATCATAATGCAGTTCACTACAAGGTCCACATGGACCTTCATCTCCAGCAGGTCCCCACCAATTATCTTCATCTCCGAACTCAAATATTCGTTCAAAAGGGATACCAGCTTTATTCCAAAGCTTTCTTGCCTCATCATCAGAATGATGTACAGTTGCAACTAGTTTTTCTTTAGTTATCCCATACGCATCATTTAAACAACCTAAAGCAAATTCAACTGCTCCACTTTTGAAATAATCTCCAATACTAAAATTACCCAACATTTCAAATAATGTTAGATGCGTATTATCGCCGACCTCCTCAATATCAACAGTTCTAAAAGATTTTTGAGAAGAAGTTAATCGTTTATTAGGGGGGATTTGTTCACCAACAAAATATGGCTTGAACTGCACCATTCCAGCAGTCGTAAGAAGCAAAGTAGGATCTCCTACCGGTATCAATGAACCACTTTGAACTCTTAAATGAGATTTGCTTTCAAAATAACTTAAAAATGCTTCGCGTATTTGTTCACTATTCATAGATATATCCTATCCTTAAATAAAACGACGACTCAGAAAATTTGCCCGAGTCGTCGTTTTCGATAGACTAATTAGATTTAATTTACTTTACTTCGTAAACACTATCCAAGAAGTTCCATAAACTGTCAGCAGCTGACTTAACGGCGACGATAGTTTCTTCTTCAATTTCGTCAGTCACCGCCATAGTATTAATTATTTCTCTCTCAGCCTCTGAATGTTCTTCATCCAAAGTACTATGAACCTTAAAAAAGGCTACCTCTGATGATTTTGCCATATTGTAATGCTTACTCAACCCTTCCAATTTTGATACAGCGACTTCTGGAACCTGAGATTCAAAAGCATATAGGCTAGCGGTTCCGCTAGCTACTGATTTTGTAGAAGTCAATCGAGTAAACTCATCTATTAAGTCTTGAGTTGCCTGAGAAGCTTCACCATTTTCAACTTCTTCTCTATCAAGACCTAATGCATCACAGAATCTAAGCCATAATTCAACATGATTTTCATCACCGTGTTCCTCATCCCACAAGTTATCTAATATAAGCTGTCTTGCTTTTCGGTCGGAACAACGAGAGTGAACTGCACTAAGAAAAGTTGGATACATCGCCTCAAAATGAAAATATTCTTTGGCATATTGTTTCAAAGATTCTTTTGGCAATTCTCCTTTACTCCATGACTGGTAGAAAGGATGTTTTAAAAGACTTTTACTGCTAATTATTTCATCTATACGTTCAATCAATTCGGTAGTCAAAAGAAGCCTCCTGGTACATTTATACAGGCTGATATTATAACCGATTATTATAACTTTTCCTATTATATTAGTATATTATTGTCATAGTTCAAATTTAATATAGGTAACAATAAGTAAATTGGACAACCAAAACAATATACTAATAACTGGCAGTTCTGGACTTATAGGTCAAATCCTCTTACAAAATCTTCCATCAAAATACACCCTATCCGGTATAGATTTAAAAACGTCATCTGACAGCAGAACATCGGTAGCAAACTTACTAAACATAAATGAAATCAACCATTATTATACAAATATAGACACGGTTATTGACCTAGCAGGCATATCTAATTTAAACGCAGATTGGAATCAAATATACCATAACAATATCCCTGTGACCTATAACAGCTTCGAGGTAGCAAAACAAAACAATGTAAAACGTATCATATATGCTAGTTCCAATCATGTGACTGGACTTTACGAACTTGAAACTCCATATTCGGATATAATTACAGGAAATTACCACAAAGTAGATTCCTCTAAATTAAATCATATAAATTCTACTTCCAAAATCAAACCCGACAGTCCATACGGAATCGGTAAATCCTTTGGTGAATCTGCAGCTAAATATTATTCAGAAAAGTACGGTATTTCAGTAATATGCTTAAGGATAGGGACCGTAAATAAATTTAATAAACCGATGGATATCAGGCAATTTGCGACGTTACTTACCCACCGTGATTTAATCCAACTAATATCAAAATCGATTGATGCAAAGTCCGATATCAAATACGAAGTGTTTTACGGAGTTTCAAACAATAAATGGCGAATTTGGGATTTAGCCGAGCCAGCAGCTAAAATATCGTATAAGCCGACAGAGTCCTCTGAAGTTTACCGCGATAGATAATAAATACCTAATTAAATTATTGTTTTAATATATAATTTAAATTCAATACCAAAAGGAATTCAATAATAAATGGAACAGAGCAAATTAACAACAAACCTAATGATAAAGGAACTAGAAAAAAATGAGGTAACACACGTGGTCTGGTTACCTGATACCGAAACAAGTTTCCTTTACCAATCAATTTCAACAAACAATCAAATCAATATAATTCCAATTTGCAGAGAAGCTGAAAGTATACCATTAGCAGCTGGACTTTGGATCGGAGGTAAGAAACCAGTAGTGATGATTCAAAATACTGGTTTATTTGAATCTGGTGATTCAATACGAGGTTTAGCTGTAGATATAGATTTACCTTTAGTGATAGTAGTTGGTTACAGAGGTTGGACAAGACACGGAATCACAAAGGATTCTGCTGCCATTTATACCGAACCAACTCTTAACGCATGGGGGCTAAAATACTATCTAATTGACGGTGATGACGATTTAAATCGCATCAGTATTGCATTTGAAGAGTCAACTAAAGAACAAAAACCAATCGTATGTTTAATAGGGGCTGAATATAACTAATTCAAGCAATCACTGATGGTCAACCTCATTGATTTTATTCAATCTTCTTAAATGTCTATCTTCGCCAGAAAAACGAGCGCTTAAAAATGCCTTTACTAACATCGACGCATTAGGTTCATCGATAATTCTTCCTCCAAGACATAATACATTCATATCATCGTGTTCTACACCCTGTTGAGCCGAATATAAGTCATGGCAAACACTAGCACGAACACCTTTTATTTTGTTAGCAGCAATAGACGCCCCTACTCCACTTCCGCAAACAATTATGCCTTTAGACACATTGCAGGACGATACCTCTTCGGCAACTTTCAATGCGAAATCCGGATAATCATCATCAGCATCTAGACGATACGCACCTTTATCCACAACCTCATTTCCCGAAGCTTTTATCACTTCACAAATAATTTCTTTTAAATTGTATCCACCATGATCAAAGCCAACAGCTACTTTCACTAAAACATCCTATATTTCTTAATAATTACTGGGCAGTATAACCACCATCTACGGGCAGCGCAATTCCCGTCACATATGAAGATTCATCGCTAGCTAAATATAAACAAGTAAAGGCAACTTCTATCGGATCTCCTAGTCTTCCCATAGGATGTCGATCTTCCAAAAACTTCAATTTTTCTTTATCGGTCCAATAGGCTTTTGTAAGGTTAGTCTTCAAAAACCCAGGACATATGCAATTCACTCTTATTTTATATGGAGCTAGTTCTACAGCCATATTTTTAGTTAACTGAACTACTGCACCTTTCGACGGAGGATAAGGATTAAAAGCACCAGCATTCAAACCAGTCGGATATCCAACTAAACCAATAATCGAAGATAGATTAATGATAGACCCTCCTCCTTGTTTCATCACAGGCACCGCAAATCTAGACATTAAATAAGTTCCATTCAGATTAACATCCAAAACGTTATTCCAAACATCAGTTTCCGGTGCATTTTCAGGCGCAGCATTCCGAGCACTTACCCCTGCACTGTTTATAAGGATATCTATACCTCCATACTCTTTCACAGCAACATCAACGATTTTTTGTACGTCATCTTCTTTTGTTATATCACTTTTTATTGATATGGACTTACCAGCGAATTCCTCAATAGATGCAACAACTTCGTTTAGCATATCTGTATTGATATCAGTAACAACCAATTTTGCATTGTTTTTGGCAAAAAGAATAGCTGTTTCCTTACCTATACCAGACCCTGCTCCAGTTATTATCGCTACTTTATCGTTTAACCTTCCCATATGATTTGAGCCTTACACGTACTTAATTTCATTCAACGACCGAATCATCCCAGTCAACCCAATCAAATAAACCCCCTTCTTTGAAAAGCTTATTTGTATATTGCCTTACAGCATCAGATGGCATTTGTTGCGAAGGGAAAACAGGACCTGATTTCAAACCCAATACTTCCCAACGTAAAGTTCCAAAAGTTCCATCTGCCACCCCACTAAATCCAGGATTTTCGTCAGCCAAGCGTTCAGATGGACCTACATGAATCTTGTAAAGCAAATCATCTAATTCATCAAATTTCTTATTCTTGAATAACTCCCATGTTTTCCTTGACAATCTAGGCGCTACATTACCATAAAAATCTACAAATCCTGCCATTCCATTCCTTGCACCTAAAGCTGATTGCATACCATTATCAATAAAATTAAATCGATTACTATACTTATTTAACATTCCAACATAATGTTCTTTTGTAGCTGAACTCCATTTGAAGCCATCCATATTTTCAACATCTACTAAACGCTCCATTAATTTTTCCGATATTTCAAATCCCGGAGATGGCATAACCCAAAAATTGTTATAACTCATTATTCCTATATCAGCATGGTCACTAACATATTTATGGTGTAAATAAACATCTTCTTCAGAAGGACAAGAGTAGTGGGGCAAACCCAATTCTATAAACTCGACACCTGCATCCGCCGCATATTTTGCTCTTTCAGCTGCTTTTCGGGCACTTAAATCAAATATACCAATCATTGATGGTACTTCATCTTTAACCTCATCTTTCAAAACATCTATTAATGCATGATATTCATAGTCATCAAGAAAATATCCTTCTCCATAACCACCTGCAACCAAAATTACCCCTTCTCCATTTTTAAATCCATTGTCAATTAACCACCTGATGTGTTTTCGTTGCTTATCAAGTAACAAATTATGGTCTTCATCAGTAAAAGTCGGCAATGATACAACCGGGCCTACTAGTTTCGATTGACGTTCTTTTGACATTATTTCCTCCACTCAATAATTTTGATTTTCTTATGTTATAACCTAGACGGATATGAACCATACTTTATAACTAGCTCAACATCCTCAAGTAATATGTCAGCTTCTAATTGATCAGGGCGACTAACCAAGGTTAATTCTAATGTATTTTGACCTTTAACTGGCATATACTCCATTAAATTAAAGTTGACCCATTGACCCTGATAAGGTGATGTTACATTAGCATACTCTCTTACACATGGCTGGTCATCTAAAGATTTACCGTTTAACTTAATTATTAACTCATCTTCAGAAACTAAATCTCTTATTTGCAATTTCAGTGTGATTTGATTCAAAACCTCAGTTGAAGATTCAAAATCATCGCTCAAATAAAATTCTAATTCTTTCGAAAGTCCTAAATCATCATATTTTATTTCCAATGGTAACGGCGATGTATAACCCAAGTTACTTGCCGATAATCCGTTCTTATTTTGATCGGGATCTCCTCCATCTTCATTACGGCGTACCACATAATGTTTATTCGAATGTTTTAACAACTCTTTATCACCAATTTTAGATAAAGTTGACCTCTCTTTATCACCTAATGGCCATTTCATAAACCATGTGCACAAACCATCCACACCTTTATCATAAAAATTTGATGCTGCTGCATTCATCATTTCTGGACTTGCATTTAACCACTGTCCAAATAATGACCTTCTACCTTCTTGAATCTTATGAGGCATCAACATCCCATAAATTTCCACATCAGTGTGTTCCGACAATTTTATTATCCAATCCAAAGGCATATCCGGATCAAGTTCAAATACTTGGTACCACATAGGCATAAGAAAATCCACTAATCCTGATTTAATCCATGTACGTGGATCTAAACCTCCATTCATATTTGTTCGCTCAGTAGGTAAAATCCTCGCGCCTAATTGAAGGTTTTTGTTATTACTCTTAGCTACCATTTCTCTTACTGATTCGATTAATTCTGTCATTATCCCTACATTTTCTTTTGCTTCATCTGGGTGAAAATAGTGAGGTACAAAAGCAAAGTCCATTTCGAGACTATCAATGTTGTAATCATTTGCGAGCTCAGTCAATACGCCTAATATATGCTGCCTTACTTCTTTATTACTATAGTCCGCTCTACCAGTAGGCATATCAATTTTCAAAGAGTTATCCAATCCACCCCAGTTGGCCATCCGCAAACTTGCCATAAATTCAAGCCCTTTATCATGTGATCTATCTATTAAAACTTGAAGTGGATCAAGGCCTTTTTCTTCAAGGCTTTTCATGTTTTTCCAAGCACGCCACTCCAAAGCTTCCCCTTTAAATGGCCTTCTATCTTCACCAAATTGTACGGTTTTCTTGGATGGATAAAAAATACCATCTTCTCTTTCTACTCCATACGAAAGAGTGGTCACAGAAGTACCAAGAATTTCATCTACCGGTGTCCAAGCTTCTTCCATACTCATCGGTGGCTCAAATACATACAGATAATAATGTCTTGCATCATTGTAATAAATCAACTTAGATGTCATCGTTAATCTCAACCTCTATATTTTTGTTTGTCCGAAATCAACTGTCCAATTTATCAAAAACTGTCTCCCACAACCATTCATCGCCTTTCCCATAACCATCTCTATAAACAATCAAACCATTCTTATCAATAGCAATTTTCGTTGATTGTGAACGGACCTTAAAATCAGACAACATTTGACCCAATGGCAATGCGATGTTCCAATCGTCATTTGATGTATCTAGGTAAGTAAACATCTGTCCCGACTGGTTACTAATTCTCAGGGTTACAGCTTCAGAAAATTCGTCTATATCTTCCAGTGGATTAATCGCAACAATAATAAATCCAACTTTGGAAGATTTGTTTTTCGAAATCTCAGACAGGCGCCGCAACTCGGCGTGACACGTCATTCACCAATCAGAATAAAATAAAATAAATAAACCTTCATATTCATTCAATAATTGCCCGCTAGTAACTGAAGACTGCTTAGATGTCTTTAGCGTAAATTTTGGGGCTATATCACCCTCTGAAAAACCTACTAGTGCAAGCTTCGCATCTTTTGTTTCAGATGGTAAAGGGGTTTTCAATTCAACGGGATTATCTTTACCTAGATTTGAATCGTCTCTGCTAATTGACGTATCTGCCACAGATTTTAAATCGACACACGAAACCACAAAAATCATCAATAATAACCATGATAGTATCAGAGTCCTTACAGCGCTCATTGTTTTCCTTATATTTTGATTATTTGGTTCCACTCAAATCAATAATAACAAAGTGTAAACGGATTTGATGATATCATGATATTATCAAATTAATCGATTCAATTGTACTAACAGAACCAATCATTCAAGCTATTGGTTAAACTAAGAGAACCCTATTTTAAAATGCGGATTTTTTTGGACAAATAAATTGCAAATACATATCCCAAGAAAAAGAACATTCATCATATTATTGTTAAACATATATTTATTGATTGTAATTTTTGCTGGTTCATATCAAATTTCTGAAGCTGCTTTATCTGTAACCCAAAATAATCCAAAGGTAACCTATTTGGCATCACAAGATTTCGAGTGGTACCAAGATACTGCTATATTTATTTGCCCTTTGCATTAAATTCAATCTATATTTAAACTACAATATATCCACTGGGTTTCGGGGAGGAGATTTGAATAACAGAAAAAACAAAACGGTACTAATCACTGGTGGAGCTGATGGGATTGGTTTCGGACTTGCTACCAAATTTGGAAAAGAAGGGTGCAAAGTGATGATTGTTGATATTAATAAAGAACAAGCAGACATAGCTAAATCTTCACTTGAATCTCTTGGAGTGGAAACTATGGTCCACATAGGTGATGTTGAAGAAATCAAAACTTCAAAATTAAGTATCGCTAAATTAATTGATTCTTGGGGCAAAATTGATATCTTAATCAACAATGTAGGAATAGCAGGGATTGCCGGCAAAATCTGGGAACAACCAATTGAAGAAATGGACAGAGCCTATAACATAAATTTAAGAAGTACATTTTTATTCTGTAAATATGCAATACCTTATATGCTAGAAGAAAAATATGGAAGAATTATCAATATATCCTCTATATCTGGTAAAGAAGGAAATCCCGGGATGGTACCATATTCATCTACTAAGGCTGCAATCATAGGATTAACTAAATCTCTTGGAAAAGAACTCGCTACCTCAGGTATTACAGTTAACTGCATCACTCCTGCAGTTGTAGAAACCAAATTACTCTCTCAAATAACACAAGAACAAGTTGATTATATGGTAAATAAAATACCAATGGGTCGAACCGCTAAAATTGAAGAACTAGCCGAATTGGTATGGTGGATAGCGTCAGATGAATGCTCTTTCACTACCGCAGCTACTTTTGACATCAGTGGCGGAAGAGCTACTTATTAACAGTTTAATATCTATCAAGATTATCTAATAGGAACAATAGTACATGTTTGCAAAAGAACAAATCAGATTTTTTGAAACATTTGGATTTATAGTCCTACGTGGACTGATGAAACCGGATGAAATGGACCTTATGACAAAGGAATCTGAAGGTATCATGCGTGAACTTAGAGGGGATAAGGATTTTGACGGTAAAACACGACAGGCTGTGCAGCCATTTTTTGAAAGACGTCCTTTTCTACATTCCTTATTGGGAGATGACCGTATAAATGATATTGGAGAAGAATTATGCGGTCCCGATTTTGTTCTAGATGGAACTGAAGGAAATCTACATGTAGGTGATACCCAATGGCATGGTCCATTTGGTGGATGGGAACCTTTAAGATGGATAAAAATAGGTTTTTACACTGAATCTTTAAAAAAAGACACCGGTTGCTTAAGGTTCATACCTGGTTCTCATCTGATCGGAGACCCAGATTACTATTCAATCCTTCGTGAAAATCCTAAAGATCCTGAAACTTTCAGGCCTTTCGGGGTAACAGCTTCAGAAATACCCTGTTATCCAGTTGAGTGTGAACCGGGAGATGTGATTGTTTTTGTTGAAACTTTATTGCATTCTTCATTTGGCGGAAGAACAGGCCGTCATCAACACGCAATCAATTTTTTTCAGAAACCCAAAACCCAACAACAGATTAATCACGTAAAACAAATGTATGCACAATCAACTTATTCCCTAAGAGCACCAATATCCAACATAGACAGTAGTGTCCCTCGAATCAGAAGAATGGTTGAAGGATTACTTGAACTAGGTTTTGACAGTATAGACGTATGATTTCAGTGTTCATTCTAAAACTTAATAGAATTGCAAAAAGTCTTCTATCCTTAAATAGGAGAGAGGAATACAAATATCTAGCAAAAATGTTGTCAATCACTCACAAAGATATTGTTTTAGATATTGGAAGCGGCGACGGATATTGGTCGGCAAATATTGCAAATAATTGCAATACAACAATAGGCCTAGAACCAGATTATAAAATGATGGAATATGCTATAACTTTACATAACAAGAATAACCTATCCTATTTTCTAGGCACATCAGAAAATATCCCTTTCGCGGACAAAGTATTCGACAAAATTATAAGCATTAGTTGCTTGGAACATTTTAAAGATCCTAAACACGCAATAAATGAAATGTACAGAGTACTTAAACCAGGAGGTAAATTAGCAGTTTCAGTCGACAGCCTACTTCCAGAAAATTCTTCTCTTGATTTTCGTAGATGGCACAGTAAAAGGCACTTCGCAAACCATTATTTCAATGAATCAGAATTATGTTCAGTTTTGGCAAATACAGGGTTTAAAGTTGACTCAGAATCTACAAAACACCTTATTAAAACACCGATTGGAAGTTCCCTTAGACAAACCTTTATAAGACATCCAAGATTATTATTACCGCTGTTTCCAATTTTCTACTTCGGAATACGTGTTTTAGACCTATTTTTCAATACTCGCCATGGCCAAATCATCGTTATTAAGGCAACACGGTAGTGTAATCTAAATGAAAAATACTACCTTCCTCACCTAAGTGCTCCGCATTTTAAACACGTATCAACATCGAAGTCTTCGTATTTATTTCCACAAGCCGGACAAAATAAAGCAACCTCTTCATCCTTTGTTTTAGAGTCGTTTATGGTTTCAGTGACTCTAGTGATACTAATGTTGTCTTTTTCGACTTTTTCAGTTTCAAAAACACCCGGCCCACCAATCACAGAAAGTACTTCATCAGGTAAAGTAATGTTCCCCGTTGCATCGATTATAATCTTGCGAGTATCTGCCAAACTGGACATATCAATACCTGTACCATGCTCAGCAACAAAACGACCATCAACAAGCTCCAAAGAACGATCAGCAAATCCTGCAACTTCACGACTATGAGTAACTATAAGAAAAGATACACTCACTTCATCAATGATTTCTCTGAATAAATTCAATATGCTTCTACTAGTAACCGGATCTACGGAACCAGTGGGTTCATCAGCCAAAATGATTTTCGGCTTTGTTATAAGAGCTCTTGCTATAGCGGTCCTTTGTTTTTCTCCACCAGATATTTGATTGGGAAGCATCTTTGCTTGGCCTTTTATACCCAAACGTTCCAATAGGTCCATAGCCTCACGCCTTGCCTGTCTTGGACTTACCTTCATATATTTCAAAGGTAGCGCTACATTATTTAACACATTCATATAGGGCAATAGATTAGAATCCTGAAAAATAAACGAAACAGTATGTTGACGAAGGTTTAATAGTTCAGCAGCGGTCAATCTGGAAATTGACTTTCCTTCAAAAAAAACGTCTCCTGCAGAAGACTTCATCAATCCACCAAGACATTTCATCAAAGTTGATTTACCAGAACCTGAAGGTCCTACTACTGAAACCACTTCTCCCCGCTTCACCTCTATATAAATACCACGTAAAGCAACAATATTTCCATCCACTGCTTCAGTATCATAAACGTGATACAAATCATCAGCTCTTAATATTTGATTTTCGCTAATCGTCATAATGTTTATTCCTCTTTCAGAACAGTTGGCAAATCACTTCTGATAGCTCTGAATGTAGTAACGAAAAGAGTTAGGAACACTAGAGCAAATATCACTCCATTTACAATCAGTAACTGTGTCCAAGGCCATACTAATTCTCTCGCTATAATAACCTCCGACCCTAGAACCAATTGAAATAAGCCTCCAAAAATACTGAATAGTCCTGTAAACACTTTGGCTAAACCTAGCCCAAGAGTACCTCCAAGTAAAAGACTAAAGGTAAATACAGAAATGACTTCGAATATTACCAACCTGCTTAATTGCGACACGCTTGCGCCTATCGATTGCAAAATTGCTAGCTCTCTTCGTCTATGACCTAAAATCAAGGATAGAAAAACCACTGATGATGCTAGAGTTGCAAATACTGCTACTACATATTGAAGACTCAAAATACCAGGGGTACCAAATATCAAACCACCATTACGTTTCACTTCATCATATTCTTCTTGCCAGTTTTTAGCAGAAACTACAGCATTATTTATTATAATCTGGGAAGTCAGGTCCTTAAGATAGTCACCACATTTTTTTGATTTTTCATCACAAAACTCTACAAACCAATCTTTTGCTTTATAATCCTCATCACCATTAAGATTGCGAAACGTCGATTCTTCAATCAATACAACTGAATCCGCTAATATACTTTGAGGCCTTCCAGGAATCCACTTATGTCCACCTTCGTAAGAAACAGTGACACTTTTTTGATTTTGGCTTTCAGAAGGATACATGATAGTTATGGAATCAAAACCTCCCTCATCAGCACGTTCGAACTCATCAAATCCAGAGAAAATATTATTGATAGTCTCCCCTGACGATTGAACTGCTAAATCGAGTTTCCTCGATGCATTTGAACCTGAGGTGAATCCTAAATTAGAAAGATTAAACAATCCTTCAAATCCCTGTTGAAATGCCTGCTCATGCCAATTAAGAACCTGACGGTGATTTTTGGATACTACTACGATGTCTGTAGTATAACGCTGGTCTTTAATACCGACGTTATCTTTATGCAAAGAAGCTAGTGCTTTAGGTGCAAATGTGTTTTTTACACCCATTTTATCAATTGAAGAAGATAATAATTCTTTTACTTCTGATTCATACATAGGCTTAGCTAGGTTTATCTGGATATCTGCACCTGCACTCATTTCAGCAGATCTTTGATCTACTAAAGAGCCGGTATATCCTTGAAAAACAGCCATAGTCACAATAGATGTAGTTAATATAACTATAAGACCTAATTGGTTCATTGAGCGGTTTAATTCTGAGCTCCGAATTCCTACCTTGACATCTTTCAATAAAGGAGTTTTGCCGAACAATAAAGAAGCAAGCCTTGGACCATATCCACTTACCCTACCAAGAACATTTGCTCCACCAATCCATAATAAAAATGGACCAATAATATAAAGCGCACCGTACGTGATATTTAACTTTGGATTAATAATGCTCACAACAATCGCACCTATTCCTACTCCAAAGATAAGAATATTTATCAGGAACATGACCTTGTTCCTTTTTGGTTTTGTTTCCTTCTTTATACCTTCTTCAATCTCGATAGAAAGAAATCTTTTGGTCTTAACCCATGCAACTATCATTGCTAAACCAACAGTTATTACAAATATGACTGCAGTTGAAATAATTGAGATTCGCAACTTCAAATCAAACTGGTTAATTTCACCACCAAACTCCATAAAACCTATGGCATCTAATACGTAGCGTGCAGAAAAAATACCTATGATATATCCAAGGAGCCATCCAATTACACTGATTATGAAGACTTCAGCCAGAATAACTCCTAGCAACGCTCTGGACGTTCCTCCATACAACCTATGAATTGCTATTTCTCCTCTACGTTGTTCCAAAGCTAAATTCAATCCATACAAAAGGACAGCCAAAGATAGAAGTATTACAGGAATCATTAAAACATAATCAAAAATCTGTATCCCAATAAGAAACCATGTCAATCCAGACAATAAACCTCTTATATTATCTTGATATCTGATTTCTATTTGGCCATATTTGATTGGGCTAGAAGGAGTACCTTGCATAGCATCTTCAATATTCCTAAGCCGTTTTTTTGCAGCGTCAATGCTATTTGACGGAATAAAGGACCGATCCATTTTCAAACCCAAGACGGCATAGTCATTACGCATCAATTCATTAATATGAACAGATTCTATAGATGCGGTTGTGAGTAAATGGCGCCTACTTAAGTTACTATCTCTTCCGTCAATACCTTCCATTTCAGGTAATTCATATATACCAATTACCAATAAATCATTAAGCGGTATGTTTTGATAGCAAGCCTCAAACTCTTTTTCTTCTGACCAATTATTAGCAAAATAGTTGATATTTGCTGTGGCTCCTTCGGTTATAGGCACACATTCTGATTCTGTTAATGTATTTTTTTCTTGAATATCACTTGCATAGGCAAAAGTGAGGTCTATTGTTTTTCCAACCCCCAAATCAAGTTTACTTGCAGTTTCACGTGACAAAATTATTTGTTTTGAAGTTTGTTCAAATTTATCTGAAAACCATTCCCCATCAACTACTTTACTCGAATAGTCATTGCCAATTGCACCATTAACAATAGAATCATCTAAGAACATCACCTCCAGTGGTATGTCAATTTCAAAAGATTCAGACTGATTAATAAATACAGAGATACCTTTGGAAAATTCCGTTGCCTCCCATTGATTATTATATTTATCAGGATAAAATCCTGTATTGGAAAACATCAAACCACAATCTTCGTATTCCGGCTTTTCAACAAAAGTGTCACATATCGCAGAAAACCTCGATACATCATTCGTTCTTGTTTCAGGTTTATATCCAGGTTCATTTTTGAACTGAACCGTCACGTCAAATAATACTTCTTTAATGCTTTCTTGCATTGCTATCTGACCTAGACCAGAACTATAAGCGAGTACAGTACTAAGCACTAATGTAGACAACAATACTCCAGAAAACACAGCAAATCCCCTTCCTCTTGCCAACCAAGCACTGCGTATACCAATAACAAAGTTGTCGATTATTGTACTAAATATCATCTGGTTAATTCCCCGACTGTTCAGACTTAACTACCCGGCCATCTTTTAAAAGCAAAATCCTATCTGCCTTAGAAGCTAAAACTGGGTCGTGGGTTACCATCAACACTGAAAAATTATTAGATGAATCATGACATAATTCTTGAAATAATTTAATAATCTCTTCCCCAGTATTCGTATCTAAATTTCCAGTTGGCTCATCCGCTAGCAATAGAGTTCGGTTACCGGAAATTGCTCTAGCGATTGCAACTCTTTGATTTTGACCACCTGATAGTTGCCCTGGATAAAAACCTATTCTTTCACTTAAGCCAACCCTTTCTAAAGCCACCAGCGATTTTTTTTGCGCCTCTTTCAAAGAACATCCTGATATTGTCAAAGCAAGCGTAATATTGTCTTCAATGCTTAAATGCTGAAGTAAATTTGAGTTTTGGAAAATCCAACCAATACGTTCACGCCTAAGTTCGTTAAGATGTATCGGATTATCTATCCCATACCTATAATCACTTAATTCGATATAACCATCATCGGCTTTTAACAAACCACCTACGATATTTAAAAGTGTGGATTTACCGCTTCCTGAGGGACCCATCAAAGCGACCAATTCACCATTTTTTATATTTATTTCAACATCTTTTAAAACATCAAGTTTATTTCGCCCAACCTTGAAACTTTTTTTGATACCGGAGGCAAAAAGCATATTATTTGTTGAAAAAAGTGGGGTATTTGTTGTTACTGACATAAAATGTTTCTTGTATATTCTAGATTATATAAAAATAATTTAACGAAAATCAAAAATAGAGCTTTTGAAGTGAGACAATATTTGCAAGATGGCTAGCCAAGATTCACATAGACCTTCTGGATGTCCAACAGGGTGTTGGGTAGGTTTTATCATTGTAATTATTTTGATTGCTACTGTAGCATTAGTTGCTGGATATTTGTCAGGAGATTGGTGTTACATTCAATCAGGAATAGAAGGCATTGACCTTTGCAATTAAAAACTAGCCGATATATCTTTATTGATTGGTACATATTATGAACAAATTATTAAATACAAAAATTCTTATATCAACAGTCATTATTTTTGTTTTAGGAATATTACTGGGAATTTATATACCAAAAATTCTTTCCAGCAATACACCCGACAATATGGGTAGTCAACTGTTGTTGAACGGCAACCCACAAACATCTGGTCTTAACATACCTCTTTCCACTATTGATGCCT
>CEOQ01044863.1_pt1 | contig 63208 bp, 54 predicted proteins | sample 361351 | NCBI WGS metagenome assembly CEOQ01 (sample SAMEA2619907, study PRJEB7988) | marine metagenome | biome: marine biome (ENVO:00000447); feature: deep chlorophyll maximum layer (ENVO:xxxxxxxx); material: "saline water (ENVO:00002010), including plankton (ENVO:xxxxxxxx)" | depth 60 m | reverse complement strand
ATGAATTACGCGATATCCAACCGCACCAAAGTACAACGTAAAACTCTACTTAGTCGTTAATCTCACATCAATTTCACGTGTTTTCAATTCCACTAGAATATATTGCTTATATCATTAGCGAATCGCCCCAACCAATGAACCGGTGAACAAAATATTTTTCGAGCGGAGTAATAGATGAAAATTGGTGCGTTGCGGGAGTCCGAATCTGATGAACACCGCGTAGCACTTGTACCGGAGACAGCTGCACAACTGATTAAGGCAGGTCACAAGGTATGCATAGAACAAGGTGCCGGTCTTACCGCAGGGTTTCCTGATATAGCGTATTCGCAAGCAGGCGCTGAAACATTAACAGGAAATGAAGTCAATGAAACAGTTGATGTCTTCGTTCATGTCCAGCCACCAACCGTAGATGAAATACAGAAGTTAAAACCTGGTGCCCTGGTAGTGAGTATCATGAACGCCCGTAATGATGCCTCCCGCATATCGGTCCTTGAATCAGCGGGCGTCACTGCTATTGCAATGGAGTTAGTTCCCCGTATAGCGCGAGCACAGCGAATGGACGTACTTTCATCCCAAGCGTCAATATCAGGCTATAAAGCCGCTCTCCTCGCTGCGAATGCCTTAGGGAAATACCTACCCATGATGATGACTGCTGCGGGAACAATCCCTCCAGCAAAGATCTTAGTGCTCGGAGCCGGTGTTGCAGGACTGCAAGCAATAGCCACGGCGCGTCGTCTAGGCGCAATAGTCGAGGCTTTTGACGTACGAACTGCAGCTGGAGAACAGGTGGAAAGCCTAGGCGCTAAATTTATCCACCCACCAAAATCCAAAGATGGTGAGGGATCCGGAGGTTATGCAAGAGAGCAGACCGAAGATGAGCAACATCTTCAACGTTTATTCATCAAAGAGCATCTTGGCGACGTAGATGCACTGATCACAACTGCTGCAATCCCCGGGCGACCCGCACCGATATTAGTCACAGCAGAAATGATCGACGCCATGCAGCAGGGTAGTGTGGTGATCGATCTTGCTGCCGAATCTGGCGGAAACGTCGAAGGCACAACACCGGGAAAGATAATTAATATCAACGGCGTATCTATCCACGGACCAATAAACGTGCCAAGTTCAATGCCATTTCATTCAAGCCAACTCTATTCGAGAAATGTTATGGCCTTGCTTGATTTGATCATCGGCAAAAAAGATAAAACGTTGAATTTAAACTTAGAAGACGACGTCATAGATGCGACCTGCGTCGTGCATCTTGGCAAAGTCCGACATAAATTCAGCTCATGAAATTCTGCCGGTTATTGACTCAATAAGCGGCAGCAAAATCCTGAAACGAGATGAAAGGAATTTTGAATTAAATGTTTGATCTTGAAACGCTGATAGTAGCGCTAACTGTATTTGTACTTGCAATTTTCATCGGATACGAAGTAATTACCAAGGTTCCGCCAACGCTGCATACACCACTGATGTCCGGATCCAACGCTATATCTGGCATCGTGATCGTGGGTGCCCTACTAGTTGCCAGCAAAGCCGACGGATTGATTAGTCAAATTCTGGGAGCAATCGCGGTCGGCTTAGCAATGATCAACGTTATTGGCGGATTCATGGTCACGGACCGAATGTTGAAAATGTTCAAACGATCTGACGGAAAAGAGTCATGAACACAGAGGCATTATTCGATTTAAACGCAGCGGGTATCGCCTATATAGTCTCGGCGATTCTTTTCATCCTAGGGCTGAAGCGTCTAGGTTCCCCCGCCACAGCCCGCACCGGGAACAGATTATCCGCACTAGCAATGTTATTGGCAGTACTCGCAACCGTTTTCAGTAATGACATTGCATCATGGGAGTGGATCTTAGCTGGTGTAATGATAGGTTCTGGTATTGGAATCTACTCCGCTAGAAAAATCCAAATGACTTCGATGCCGCAACTCGTGGCAATTTTCAATGGCTTAGGCGGAGCAACTTCTGCTGTTGTGGCAGCTGCAGAGTTGATACGCCTAATAGATCTCGACGAATCAATAGCACAAGATGTTTCGATAACAATCATGGCGAGCGTCATAGTAGGTGGGGCAACTCTCACTGGCAGTCTGATTGCATACGGAAAGCTCCAGGGTGTTGTCCCCACTAGACCATTGTTGCTACCAATTCGAAACGTCATAAATATTTTCTTGCTACTTTCCATGATCGCCTCAATAGCATGGTTCGTGATAGACCCCTCGATCGAACCATTTTTAACAGCAGCGATAATGGCTTTAACCTTGGGAATTCTCATAGTGATTCCAATTGGCGGGGCAGACATGCCAGTGGTTATAGCCTTGTTGAACTCGTATTCAGGCATTGCTGGAGCTGCCACAGGATTTGTTCTAGGAAACAACATCCTAATAATTGCAGGTTCGCTTGTTGGAGCATCCGGACTGATTCTGACAAGAATTATGACTAAGGCAATGAACAGATCACTTTTGAGCGTAATGCTTGGCGGATTCGGTGTTGAAGACGGAGCCACCGGCACAGTTGGCGATGATGAGCGTCCAGTCACATCAATATTTCCTGAAGACGCCGCCATGATGTTAGGCTATGCACAATCAGTAATTTTTGTGCCTGGCTATGGACTGGCCGTAGCACAAGCACAACACCAAGTAAGAGAACTGGCTGATCTACTAAAGCTAAAAGGAATTAGCGTTAGGTACGCTATTCACCCGGTTGCCGGACGAATGCCAGGCCACATGAATGTTCTTCTCGCCGAAGCAAATGTGCCTTATGACGAATTGAAAGACCTAGACGAAATCAACGGCGAGTTTCAAAGCACAGACGTCGCCGTGGTCATCGGTGCCAATGATGTCACTAACCCGTCTGCTCGCAACAACAAATCGAGCCCTATCTTCGGGATGCCAATCTTAAACGTGGATCAGGCCCAATCAGTAATAATGATGAAACGTTCTATGTCATCGGGGTTCGCAGGAATCCAAAACGATCTTTTTTTTCTGGAGAAAACCCAAATGCTTTTCGGAGATGCGAAAGACTCTGTGGAAAAGATCGTCCGCGAAGTCAAAGAACTTTAGGCGCATTAATTAATATCAATTAAAACAAAAGATCAGCGGTATCGACCGACACTATGGAGAGTTGGTTAAAACGCTCCATGCAGATTATCAGGCGGGGTACGAAAATCTTTGTTCCACAACCCCTCAACCTGGTATCGCGGCTTCCAACCCAGCACCCGCTTAATTTTTTCATTATTGAATTTTCCATGAGGCAAGTCTGGAAAAACAAAAAATGTCTCACAACGAGTCGCCAAACGACTTTCTGGAACTTCGACAGCAGCCTGAACCGCCGTACCACAATCAGGCCATGCCGTACTATAGGGAACCATATCTTGGTGATACTGAGGTCCTCCAGGCTCCATTCCACTAAGATCCCAAGAATGCTTCATGTTGTAGTACAAGAGAGTTATCACTTGTATACCATGACGCTGGCTAAAAACTCGACATACTTCCTGACCTAGTGCCTTAGTGTGAGCATAGAGACGCGTCCCTGCCGCAGGTGGCATGTCAGGGTTAAGATCGAAATCCCAATCCTCATACTGTTGTCCAGCCATTTGGTAATGTGGCCCAGAATTTATCACACGTTTGATCCCGTGCTTTCTGGCGGCAACCATCATGGCGTAATTACCCATCGTGTTCACATCAAACGCGTCCTGTCTGTGTGGTCTCAAAACAGATAAATTAACGATCACATCCATGTCTTTAGCTGCTTCTACCACACCATCAACATCAGCCACAGAGAGCTGAAGATAATCACCCTGGTAATCAGGATGGCGTTCATTGATATCCGTCAGCAGTATTTCATGTCGGTCTTTCAACGCACGAACCGCCCATGGTCCGAGCATTCCATTTCCACCTAATATGAGAATTTTCACTGGGACAACCTACCCGCTAACTTCGGAAAAAATTTGGCAGCTGTATTAGTAATAAAGCGCTGGTGTTTTACCGGTGATTGCACATGGACATCTTGCCAAGGGCCAAGTTGGTCACTTAGCAAAGACTCAGATACAGTCGCGGCTATTAGATCATACGTAGTTGCTGCGGTATAAGATGAATCCGGTAAAACAGCTTCTACAAAAGGCCAACCGAATCTAAGATTAACCACGTCGACTAACCGGTCTCTCGCGAACTCTTTGCAAACAACCTCTGTCATGTGCGCTCCTAAAATGGCAACATCCTCGGCCGATGGATCCGTACGCCAGCGCTCAGTGACCACAAGATTTTCTTCATGGTTTTGGTACAAGCGAAGAGTGCTGATATTGATAAATTTCGATACACCAGAACCAGATGCAGCATATAAAAGGTTGTAAGTACACCGAGTGTGGTAATCCATTAAATGGGTATCCGTGCCATCTTGCCCCTCGAAACCAATATTGATAATCGCGTTGATACCGGAAACCAAATCGTCGGTCAAAGCGCCATGATCAAGATCGTTGGCAATCATGTCACCTTTTGCATTGTGAGAAAGGTCAGTCAGACGAATCATATGATTACCAGAAAGCGAGTCGGCTATGATACGTGCTGTAGCTGACGACGCCGCGGTTATCAAAATATTCAATATTCAACTCCTGCAAAAAAAGAGTTTTACAAAACTCAAAAGGTTCCTTCACCCAATAGCTAAATACTAACCCTGAAAAGACATCGAAGTGTGATAGGGAGACCCTAATTAATAGAAACACAATTTACTGACGCGGTATCTCATCAGCAAAAAAGTCTAACTTACTTATCGGGTCACACCATAATGTTTGGTACGCTAATCACAACTTTTGTTTGGAGAAGGAATCATTGAAAATTCGGATAGCGAACCATCTACACAAACGACCTCTAAAAGCCCTATTAGTTGTAGCTATCATTGGTGCTATCACCGCTTGCACATCACTTACAACCGAAGAAGACAACTTCCCGCAGATAAGTGATCCCGGGCAGGTCTTCACTTTAGATGACCTGCTAAAAACAACATTCAAAGAATCGAGTAACTACCCAACTGAAGGCCTACCAGGCTCTTCAGCTGTCAGTTATGGATTCCTGCGAATACCAGGCGGTGATCCTTACGAATATGAAGTACGGTTTTACGAATCACACCAAAAAGCAGTCGATCTCGGTACAGCGCTAGCCATCGAAGGCTCTGGCGATACCGCTATTTTGAATAAAAGCGATTCAACCTACAAGGAAGGGGTTAAAAATCGTCGAATGGCGTGTGGCAGCGGAGTCGGTGGCGGTGCCCGAAGCGGAATCTGTTCGAAGTTCGGAAGTTACGCTATCTTCGGCAATGTATTGATGCTCTGTGAGGGTGCAGATAAAACCCAGTCTGTTGAGCGATGTGGATTACTGGCAACCGAATTAATGAAAAATGAATAAGATAAGAGCCATCGTCGTTAGCTTTTTGATCTTACTAACCTTATTTCCCACCTCGGGCATTTTAGGCTGCACTTTAAATTCCGGGGTTGCTGAACCGGAACGGTCCATTGCCAAAATTGAAAACATCGATAGAGTCCTAACCATAGAAGATCTAGAAAACGCTGGATGGAAGCGAGGGAAAAAATATGACGTTGACGGCCTGACAGGGGCCGAAGCTGCGTATGTTGGATTCTGGACTCCACCAGGTCTAAGCAGTTTGAATTATGAAATAAGGATCTATCCAGACCACAACTTAGCAGTGGAACAAGGGACACCTTTCGCTGAAGATGCCTCAGGAGCAAACGCATCCCTCGGCTTAAACGATACATTATGGAGTGAAGGAGTCCGGGATAGAAGAATGATCGTCGGAGGCGGATCTCGAGGGAGTCAAAACCCTCGGTACGGGGATTATGTAATCTTGGGCAATGTAGTAATACTTTGCGAAGGAAGAACTTCGCAACACGCCCTTGACCACTGCGCACCGTTGATCTCACGTTTACGAGGTAAAGGTGGATAATTACGGTATCTGAATATTACGAGATGACTATCGAGCTATAAAAAGGTATATTTGACGTATCTACCGCACACTATATTTTTCTACACTACGCTTGCGGTGGGATTCGCGCTTATAACGGGGAGCTTCTTATGAACCAAAGAAAAAGCAGCATGTTCCAATTACCGTTGCTGCTGTTTGCGGTAATAGCGTTGGCAGTTGCTGCGATCGCATGTGGTGGCGGTGGGGATGGAGAGGTTTCAGAATCTGAAGGACCTATCGCAAAAATCAACGATACTGACCGTATATACACTACAGACGACATCAAGAACGCGACCAACTTCAAACTAGATGACGACTACGATGTAGAAGGCCTAGACGATGCCATCGCCGCAATCTATGGCTTTTACGGCTCTGACCCGTACTCTAGACTTGAATACGAAGTGCGCTTTTATGCGGATCACGCGACAGCCATGAGCACAGGAGTAGACTTCGCTGACGAAGCCACAGGGGCTAATGCCGTCATTCTCAAAGATATCCAACGATGGGACGAGGGACTTAAAGATCGCAGACAGTGCGCGGGCAATGGTGGTCATCATTCTGGCAAATGTGACAATCCAAAGTACTTTGACTACGTGGTTGTTGGTAACATGATCATGCTTTGCCAAGGGAAAGACAGTTTGACATCGCATCAGGCATGTGCTGACTTAATGTCAGTGGTGCAATAGGTGATGTCCAGCCAACTCGTTTTAAATCGACCAATTACCAGACTACTAATCGGATGCGTGATTACGCTCATGTTGGTATTAACTGCCGCATGTGGCAGCGGTTCCGATAATGATTCAGAGTCATCCATCGAACGTGTGCTAGGCGGTAATCGGACCTACGCAATCGAAGATATCGAAGCCATAAAGGCCTCCGGAGTCAAGATAGTCAAGAAATACGAAATTGAAGAACTTCCGGGTGCACTTGATGCCAGAAATGTTATCTACAACAAGCTTGACTATGAAATCCGCTTCTACGCGACTCATGAGGATGCTGTTGAACAAGGAACACTTTATGCGGACTCAATAACGGGCGATGATGCGGTAGTGATCGGCGATGAGGTTTTGTGGGAAGAGGGTGAAAAGGATCGTAGAAAATGCAGCCGGGCTGCAGGCACCCCTCATTCAGGCTGTTCATATTCCGCACGGTATCTTGAGTACGTTATTCGAGGAAATATGATTCTCTTCTGCGAAGGAGATGAGTCTTCTGCAGCATTTGAGAATTGCAATAACTTGATAACTCTCTTAGAGCCTGCGTGACCCGACCAAGTAAAAAAATGATTGAAAAGCCCGATCAGAAAGAACACGGGCTTTTCAGTTGACATTTTGATGGCGTACTCATCATTCAGTCCAGTGCTTCGATCAATGCCTCGCAAGTGGAAAGCTGACGTTCGCAGAGCATAACTGTATTCCCAACCACAGCATATGCGGGATATAGGTTGACTACTGGTATGAGAAAATCTCGTTGCCCTGCCTTCTTGGCGATCACCTCTTCGGCCAGTTCAACGCCGAGTTCGACAGCCGCAGCATGCGAGTCATAGAACCGTATCTCGATATCTTTCTGTTGAAAAAAGCCGTACCAGATGTCATTCGCTCCTGGAACTTGATCCACTTCGAACTGTTTATTCTTCTTGTAACCAACAGCTACAAGATCATCAATCGTATATATGGCACCTGGCCGAACTGTAAGTCTTAAACCGTCTTCATCGATTGTCTTACCATCGACCAGTGTTTCTCGCTCCGTGCTACATCCAAAAAATGAAAGCAAGGTTGTGGAGAGCATGAGAAATAGGCACCAGTGAAAAAATGGTGAGTTCCAAAGACCGACTGACCCCAGTTGTGAATCAGATGCGGACCTCAGTTTTATTACAAATTGATGCATAAACTGAAGGATAGCCTAATGCAGCATTCTAAAGTTGCCGTTAACTAAGAGTGCCCCGCCAATTTGTTTGGCGGGGCACTCCGATCGCGTCTTTTATCTCAAGTAGCAAAAACTACATGAGTCTCGCTACTTAGCCTTAAGTGCATGCAGAACCATACCCCACGTGAGGTGCCAAGAGGCCTCATTCACGTAACCGTCGGTCTGTCCACCAAGAGGCCAATTTGTCCAGCGCTTCTCACTCATGACGATACGGTGGTAGAACTCTAGGATTGGTACGTCCGGAAGTTCGGCCAGCCAGATCTCCATGGCCTCATGCCACAGTTCCTGCATCTTGTCGATGTCGTCAGGGTGAGTCTTCGCCACTTCGTCAGTAAGCTCATCCCACCGTGCATTCTCCCAGTGGTAGAAGTTAACCTGGTGACCACCAGGAATGTTTACTGACGCTGACTGGTAAAGCTTCATTGTGAAGTAAGGGTCACGGACCGATCCGCCGTGTCCGAACATCAGACATTCGAAGTTACCTTCAGCCATTCGTGAAGAAGCATCGGGCGGCTGTGAGTAAGAAGCATTTATGCCCTGACGTCGCAGCTGCTCAGCAGTGATAGGACCTAGGTCCACCCACGGGCTGAATCCAATGATTTCACAGTTGATGCCATTACCCTGGGCGTCTACCCAGTTGCCATCGCCGTCCTTAGAGAATCCGGCACCTTCAAGCAAACCGTTGGCTTTTTCAACGTTGAACTCGGTGGTGTCGTAGACTGCAAGTATGTCGGCTACGGAATCAAAGTACTTCTTAAGTGGCGGGTAGCCAGGCATAGTCAGCGGGTTGAATGCTGCTGCACCGTCGTAGGCCACGTCACTCAGTTCCTGCCTGTCAAGGAAGTAACTGAATGCCCATCGTACGTCTTTGTTGTCGTAAGGGCCGAACTTACCTGAGTTGTTGAATCCAATGGATACGGGCCACCAGTCAACATAGCCGTAAGGGCTTTCTGTACCAGTGTGTGTCACAAGGTCTGAGTTCTTACCTAGAGTCTCAACAATAACAGCTGGTGTCGTCATTGCCGAGTAGTCTACGGTGTCAGAAATCAAAGCCTGCGACCTGACTGTCTGGTCAGGAGTCGGAAGGTAGACCACACGTGCTGGTCCAGGCATCTTACCGAACTGACCGAGGTCAGCCAAGCCATCGCCCCACCAAGAATCGCGGCGGTCGATGATCTTCTGTTCTGGTGTTCCAGATGTAACCTGCCATGGACCTGTTGTCAGAGGGAAACCCTTTGAAGGGTCATAGTCTTTGAAAGTGGTCCAGTCTCGACCGTTGTAGTGGTGCTCAGGCACCATGTATACGCCGATGTCGAACTTGTAGGTCAAGAGGAACATGAATCGTGGGTCTGGTCGATCCAGTATCACCTTTACGGTGTGACTGTCGACTTTTTCCGCACGGTTCATGGCGTTGTCAATGTCTGTACCCCATCGAACCTCTTCCTTGAGGTCCTTGAGAGTGTTCAACGTGTATACAACGTCGTCTGCGTTGAACTCTTCACCATCAGACCAGTTAATTCCGGTCCGCAGGTTAATAGTCAATTCTGTATAGTCGCCGTTCCAGTCCCAGCTTTCTGCGAGCCACGGAATCGTCTTTGAGTCGAATGCACTAAAGAATGCAAGAGGCTCGAAGATGATGTTTGGACCGGATTGGTGGTTTGCACCAATCGCATAAGGGTTCCAAAGTTCGTGGTCGACAAACCGGCCTTCAGCACCACCGAGATACGCCATAAGAGTGTCGTCTCGTGAGACTTCCTCTACAGGCAACGCCTTGGGAGCTTCCTCTGCGGGTTTAGCCGTGGGTTCGGGAGCGGCAGCCGGTTCCTTAGCGGCCGGCGCTGCTGATTCTGCTGGAGCATCGTCATCGTCTCCACCACAAGCAATCGCAGCTACAAGAGCAAACGACAACATGGCGAGGAAGAGGATTCTCCAACTCTTAGTAAAAGTCAATATGACCTCCGAATAAATGTCAGACGCGAATTACGAGCAGCCCCCACGCGGGAACTACTATTAAGGCAATTTTATATCGGAATTCATACATACAGTCAATATAAAAACGTTCTACGCGCAGCATAATATTTGCCTGGCTCAATAGGGCTCAGCTAATGCTGCACACCCGAAAACGTGTATTTATTCAGCAACGTATCACTACATCACGTATGGGTTGAAGCGCGACGCAGTGTTGAAGAAATACATTCACAAAGAATGCAAGAGAGTTAAGGTCACCATTCGTACAATAACCCCAAAAAAATGCCCTAACAGACTGAATACCGCCATAGCCACAAGCGTTAACAATTGTTACCTTTGGACGCCAGCCATAGTAATATTAACGTTATTAGAACTAAATAATTGTTGAATTGAGTTTGTGCCCGTGACAGAGCAATCAGAGGTCGCTGAAAACTCTTCACCATCGAAACTAAGTTCCTTTACAGGAACGTCCCTCCGTATCCTCTCAGGTATTCTGGGCAATTTCGTCGTGAAGCGGTTCTTATTTTTCCTTTTCGTCGTATGGATAGCAGCAACGGTGATTTTCATAATACCGCGCCTGTCCGGACAGGATCCCGTAAAGGAAAAGCTCCTCCTCGAAGCGCAGCGTGGCGGAGCAATGCAAACAGGACTCGATGAAATGGCGAAGACCTATCAAAAGAGATTCGGTCTAGACCAACCCCTTTGGACTCAATACACCAACTACATGATCGACCTGTCGAAGCTCAATCTTGGCACATCAATCGCCTTTTTCCCTCGAACCGTCAATGACATCGTTTTTGAGTCTTTGATGTGGACCTTGGGATTAATGGGAACAGTAACAATTTTGGCATTCATACTAGGGACACTGGCTGGAGCTTTTTTGGGTTGGCCCAGACGTCCGGGGTGGCTCCAATACGTCTTTATGCCTCTCCTCACCCTTTCCGCTATACCACAATATCTATTAGCGATGATCTTGATTTTTATCATCGCGTTCAAACTAGGGTGGTTACCGTTATTTGGAGGCTATTCTCCTTCGACCCTTCCAAATCTAAGTTGGGATTTCGTCGTAGATGTGCTCCGTCATGCAATCCTACCTGCTTTCGCCATCATCTTTTCAGCAATTGGATTCTGGGCAATTGGCATGAGAGGGATGATGATTAATACACAGGGTGAGGACTACATGATTCAGGCAGATGCCAAAGGGTTGAAGGGATCACGGATATTTATGAGATACGCAGTTCGTAACGCCCTACTTCCACAGGTAACCGGCCTCGCCCTCGTCTTAGGAACCATTGTCACCGGTCAGGTCCTTGTAGAAAGGGTATTCTCTTACCCAGGAATCGGAGACATACTATTTCAGGCGATTCGACTCTCTGACTTTTTCGTAATACGAGGAATCGTAATAGTCATAATTCTAGGAATTGCCGGGGCGACCTTCCTGCTCGACGTGTTATACCCATTGCTCGATCCTAGGATCAAAGTGAGGAATACTTAAATGACTGACTCAGTTGCCTCACCAACCCAAATGAACAAAGCTCCGAGCGGCGGATGGGATCAATTCAACGAAGAACGCATAGTTCCAATTAAAAAGTACGCTGTACGTAACCCATCCCTAATCGTAGGACTCGTATTGCTATTCGGTATGTTGTTTCTTGTTGGGATTGGGCATTTGATATGGGATACAGAAATGTTCAGACCACTTTCTACCCCGACACGCCTTGCACCCACCGCAGAACATCCGTTTGGGACAGACACTCAAGGACGTGACCTACTTGCGATCGCTATCTTGGGGACGCCGCTAACACTACGTATCGGGCTAATCGCAGGAGTCGTAGCGATCGGCCTTGGCACTGTCGCAGCATTCCTATCCGCCTACTATCGAGGCGTGATAGACGGCGCTATCCGTTCAATTGTCGACGTAGGCTTGGCGATGCCGGCCTTGTTGATACTGATTCTTGTCCGGATCAACGTTGGGCGAGAGCTATCGACAGATGAAATGGGAATCGCGATTGGTCTAACTAGTTGGGTATTCCCTGCAAGAACCATTCGATCACAAGTACTTGTAATGAGAGAGCAAGCCTACGTCGAACTCTCTCGCTTATCGGGCACGAGTGGGATGGGGATCATATTCAAGGAAATGATGCCCAACCTGATACCGTACATAACAGCAAGCCTTGTAGCATCGGTTGCGGGAGCAATCCTGGCTTCCATTGGATTGGAAGCCATAGGGCTTGGCAATTTGAGCGACCCTACTTTGGGGATGACGATCTATTGGAACATACAGTTCTCATCAATCACGCTGGGAATGTGGTGGTGGTGGGTCCCGCCTCTGGTGGCAATTGTAATCGTATTCGTAAGCCTGTTCTTGATTTCATCAGGACTGGATGAATGGTCCAACCCACGATTGAGGAAACGCGTTTGAGCACTGAACAAGCAATCAAAACTTACCGAGAGGGTGCTCGGATTACCGACGCCGATGCTCTCGTTGTAGAGGATCTTTCGGTTTACTACGAAACCGATAACGGAACCGTCAAAGCCTGCGATGACGTCACTTTCACTCTGAAGCAAGGTGAACGTTTTGCACTCGTGGGTGAATCTGGATCTGGTAAGACAACACTGGCAATGGCTCTCATGCGATTAACCCGACCGCCGGGACACATAGCAAAAGGCAGCGTCACACTGAATGGGCGCGACATTACCAAACTCTCGGATGATGAAATGCGTAAAACACGCCTTTCTGAACTAGCACTCGTCCCCCAAGGAGCAATGAACTCCCTGAACCCGGTAATGAGGATCGAGCGACAAATTGTCGATGGGATTATCGACCACCTCGACGATGATGATCCCAAACCCACCAAGGAAGAATTGCAAGAAACGGTGCGGGATCTACTTACACGCGTTGGTCTCAGACCATCTGTAGCCCGATTATTCCCTCACGAACTATCTGGCGGGATGAAACAACGTGTAGCAATGGCCATTGGCATTTCGTTGCGTCCCAAACTAATAATTGCCGACGAGCCAACTTCAGCTCTTGATGTCGTCGTTCAACGACAGATAATGCAAACGCTGGGCCGGCTGCAAGAGGGCCTAGATGCCTCGATCATGTTAGTAGGTCACGACATGGGGTTGGTCGCCCAGTTTGCAGACACAATCGGTGTTATGTACGCAGGTAAACTCGTCGAAATAGGTCCGGTCGAGGAAGTGTTCAGCGACCCTAAGCACCCGTATACAAAACTTCTGATCGGTAGTCTGCCATCTCTGCAAGAAAAACGGGAATTCCTTGGGATTCCCGGTCTGCCCCCCCAGTTGATATTTCTGCCAGAGGGATGTGCATTTGAAGATCGATGTCCATCTCGTTTTGAAAAATGCCAAGCTGAAATACCTGACTTGTTCGATCTTGGCGGCCGTAGAGAAGTAGCTTGCCATCTATACGAAGAAGAGGCCAAATCATGAGCACATTCCTCGAATTAGAGCACGTCACCAAAACCTTCGGAAGTGAAGGCATGTTCGGCAATGGCTCGGTGACAGTTGCAGTCGATGATGTTTCACTCTCGATTGATGAAGACGAATCTTCCATCACCACAGTAGCTGGCGAAAGTGGAAGCGGCAAAACCACCCTCGCCAGGCTTCTTTTGGGCAGCCATGTGCCAAACGCTGGCCGAATGCTATATCGGGGCAAAGACTTCACTCGGCTTACTCGACGCGAGCGTCGCAATTTCCGACGTGAAATTCAACCGATATTTCAAGACCCGTTTGAGTCTTACAACCCGTTTTACAAAGTCGACCATGTTTTAGACGAGCCAATCAAGAATTTCAGACTTGCTTCTTCCGCCTCTGAGAAACAACAGATGATCGAAGATGCCCTTGAAATGGTCGGGCTGGTACCAGAAGAAACTCTAGGCAGATTTCCGCATCAACTCAGTGGAGGCCAACGCCAGCGCGTAATGGTAGCCCGTGCTCTGCTTCTAAAGCCGAGAGTGATCCTAGCTGACGAGCCGGTTTCCATGGTAGATGCATCACTTAGGGCAACTATCCTTGATTCAATCCGCAGACTCAATCGAGATTTAGGAATTTCAGTCATTTATATAACGCACGATCTGACGACTGCCTACCAGATCAGCGATAACATAATGGTGATGTACAGAGGAACAGTTGTGGAAGCAGGTACCGTTGATGCGGTGATTCCCGACCCTCAACACCCGTATACCAAATTATTGATCGAATCGATCCCACAGCCTGACCCGAAAAATAGATGGGGCTCAGAACCACCCCAGCAAAATTGGGACACATCTGACCTGCAAATCACGGGTTGCAGGTTTGCCGATCGGTGCCCTGCTGTAATGGATCGATGTCAGGACACAAAACCTGCGCAATACCTGATCAATGATCACCAGCTTACGGCATGCCTCTTACACGAAGAAAATGGTGAGATGACCGACACGGACATCACCAGCACTTTCCAGACGGAAAAAGAGACTATTAAGGCCATCCCTGCCAACTCATAAATTCTGAGAACTAAAATCACAAGCCCAGAAGGCTCCGAAGGTCACTATATAAATCGCAGGTCCTCCGGGATTTCTGTTTTAAACTCCATAACCAGTCTTGAGTCGGCAGAGTTAAAAGTGCCCAGCCGAATGGAACTCAGCGCTGTCAAGATGACGGCACAGCGAAATCAGTTATAAATTCTGGTTTCCCCTGAATGTCCAGTTTCACCCGGTATAGGTCACCACCACGATAAGTGCTCATCTCGAACCCTTCGGGCTCCCAGCCCGTCTTCCCAGGATCGCCAGTCCCAAAACTGGCAGTTGTAACATAAAGCTCGTTCAGGTCTTTACCACCAAACATTGCTGACGACGTTTGGGCAGCGGGAATCTCTACACGACGCTCTTCCTTACCGTCAGGGTCAAATCGCACCACCATCCCTCCATACCATATCGCCGACCAAACAAATCCCTCCGCATCGACGGTCATACCATCAGGAATACCCCAGTTATCAGGAATGGTTGTAAACACTTTTCTATTAGTAATGCTACCGGTGGTGGGATTGTGATCCCATCTGTAAATCTCGTGTTTGGGTGAGTCAGTAGAATAAAATGTCTTCAAATCTGGGGAAAATCCCATCCCATTGCACAGGTCCAGACCGTCATCAATTATTTCAGCCGAACCGTCAGGCTTAAATCTGAACAAAGTGCACGAGTCCAAGTGTCCAGTTCCACCATAAAGGCTCCCGTCTGGACCGACACTGATGTCGTTTAATTTGATCGGACGACCATCAATATCTCCGCGATGCAACCAATGGAAATCATCATCAGAATTCCATAATTGCACTCCCTCCCACGTCCCGACAGCAAGTCCACCACCCTTGTTACGGGTAACACCGGCAACGTTGTAGCCTTGATGAAGTAATTTGTTCTCTCCATTAACGGGATCGTAATTCCAGAACTTACCGCCCTGAATATCAATCCAATAAAGTGTCTGAGATTCCACATCCCAAACAGGCCCCTCGCCGACCAGTGCATTCTCAGCCGCGAGTTTCTCTACTTTTTCTGCCATCGATAGCTCCTGTTGTCAGTACAAATACGCCCAGAGTCGAATCCCCGTTGCAATCACTTCTACCCATACAGTAACAAATGTGACCCAAGTAATGACGATACTTGGCAAATTAGCCCCGCGCAAAACGGTTAATATCGGTTATATTTTCGCAGCAAGACGATTTGGTTTTCAGAAAATTAGGATCCTGTAATGACATCTGACGTTTACTTCATGGACGCGCGGAGCGACTCGGCCGATACAAGCTTGATTGCAAAAACAGTAACTGTTTTCGACGCTGCGGGGCTAGACGAACTAGTTAAGCCCGGAGATGTAGTCGCGATAAAGCTACATTGCGGCGAATGGAATTCCAGCGCCTACCTGCGACCTGTTTATGCCAGAGCAATTGCTGACCGCGTAAAAGAACTTGGCGGACGACCATTCGTATGTGATACAACCACACTGACTTATAGTCCATTTTCTACTCGGGCAACGGAGCTTGACCTCCTGCAAACCGCCGAGCGGAACGGCTTTTCATCTGCAGTCCTCGGCTGCCCATTCATCGTTGCAGATGGTTACGTAGGAACAAGCGACTACCTAGTTGATATTCCTGAAGGCTATTTACTAAAAGAAGCGTACGTAGCGCAGGCAATCGCCGCAGCAGACGTGCTTATCGCCCTGACGCACTTCAAAGGTCACGGCATGGGTGTTATAGGCGGAGCGTTAAAGAATCTTGGAATCGGAGCACAATCAAAACGTGGTAAGTTCAACGTCCATATGGGCGGTCATCCAAAATACGGAGTAGGAGCCGCAGTAGAGTTCGACGAGAAATTCGTTGTGGACAAAGAAAAAGATGTCGAGTGGGAGTTGATAGAGGAAGCCTGTCCGATTGGACTCTTCGAGATACAAGAAGATAACACTATCGCCTGGGACCGAGACAAATGTATGACCTGTCTCGGTTGTCTTGGCGTAATGAATCCTCGAGGTATTTTCCAACCAAACCAGATGCTATTTGATGCTACCGATATTGCTATCGGAGATGCGGCTCTTGGAGTAGTGAAAACGGTCCCAAAAGTCGGATTCGTTACGCTCGCTATTGACGTTTCACCGAAATGTGATTGTGCTGGCTTCTCAGATATGCCAATCGTTCCTAACTTAGGTGTTTTTGCAAGCAAAGATCCTGTGGCAATCGATCAAGCCTGCGTGGACGCAGTTACTGGTTCGCCGGGAATCCCTGGATCTCTCAGCGACGAGATGGGTGTCGGAGATGCTGGTGAACGAAAATTCGATCTTGCAGGAGCAGCCATAGAAGGTCTCTCCGAACAGACCACGATCAACACAGCAGTAGTCAATGGCCTCGGTAGTAGAAGCTACGAATTGCACCACGTAGAACCTGTCGGGAGGGATAAATTCAGATTCCCCTACGATGAACGACCAACCCGGCAACGATTCGCGCGGATGTTTGAAAAATTCCAGCCGTTCCCATACGACCGTCACGACGGCCATGGCTACGATCGGCTACCTGAGGTGGATATCGAGGCAGTCAAACCGCACGACGGACCAACCGTTGGGACTCATTCACACGCACCTTACCATGGTGATGGAACGAGTCACGGGCCCAACGGTCACAGCGCCCCAGGAAATCAATGGCATCCCGGAGAAGAAGGGACGCGTTCACATTCAACCACCCACGAACGCTAATAAACAACCTTAATAACAATAAGATCAAATTAGGAGACCTTTGTAACAATGGCAAGAGCACAAGATATGCTCGATGAAGCAATAACCCTCATTTCAAATGCAGGACATAACGAACTCGCGGATCGTCTCTTGGCTCAACGCGAGAAATTCTTTTTTACCTCGCTTGCCGGCGTTCCACTTGCGAACAAAGTAAAAAAAGCCGGCACAGCGCTCAGTACTGATAGCTCAGACGCAAATGTCGCAGCCGTGGAAGCTCTTGTAGTGGAAATCGAAGACAAAGCCGATGCGCCTGGAACAGTCCTCACCTAATGGCATCCGTATTGGTCACAGGTGGGGCCGGCAGCATGGGCAGATTGGTCTGCCATAGGCTTGCTTCCAAAGGACACACTATAAGAGCTTTCGATCTGGAAACGGCAAATTTCGAACGTCTTCCCGATGGTGTTTCTGCACTGACCGGAGATTTGACATCCAAAACCAGTTTGGATTCCGCTATCGACAACATCGATGTGGTCGTGCATCTGGCAGCAATACTGCCACCGGTTGCCGATCAGCAAATCGAATTGGCCCGACTGGTTAACGTGCAAGGGACAGAGACTCTCATTGAAGTGATGCAATCTAATAACCCCACGGCAAGACTCGTGTTTAGTTCATCTGTGAGCGTTTACGGCAAGCCAACTACTGACGATGAAGTAACCACTTCCATGCGCTATAACCCAGACGACAACTACGCCAAAACTAAATGTGAATCTGAGCAGTTAGTCTTGAATTCCGGCATAGATTCTTGTGTATTAAGAATCTCAGGTGTTTCGGTTCCTGTATTCCAAGAGCCACCAGAGGCATGGCCCTTTCTGCCAGATCAAAAAATTGAGTTCATACATCGCGATGATGCGGTCACCGCAATCACATCAGCCGTGACCGCAGAATTGACGGATGCAACTAGAGTCATCAATGTCAGTGGTGGTGATACGTGGCGCATGCAAGGTTCTCAATACGTCACTGATTATTTCAAAATGATCGAAGTTGATCCTGATCAAGCTGTATATCAGTCATCTGAAGGTCACTTCGCCTGGTATTCAGATGAGGGAGGGAATAACGCACTGAAATATCAGAACAATTCTTATCTCGACTATCTTGAACAATTACAAAGCGATATTAACCGCCTAATGGCCGAATAAATATTCTGAACGCCTTTATAGGCGATCATACGCTCCTCTGTGACAGAAAATCGCAGCTAAATGACAGGAGCGCTAACAGTCAACCTTATCGAAGATGAATCTCCTGTGGTAACTATAGAATAACTGACACCCTTTTCGACATAAACGACATCACCTCGATCGGCAACGAATGATTCCTGACCTTCGACCGACCAGACTATCTTGCCTTGCAACACAACCCACCAGAGATTTTCATCAGGATTCATTTCCACACCAGAAGAGTGACCCGATAATTCATGAGTGTATGTAGCGTAATTCCGATTGTCAGAAACAACTATTTCAGTCCAGTCAGTGGATGTACCGTTACTATCAACAAAGGACTTCATTTTTGTATGTATCAAATTAGGATTGGTCTGACCGTCATCCACAGGGATTAATCGACACGGGGTCACCCCTTTTATATCGTGGTTACTGTTTGGATGAGTTACCCCTAGACGAATAGCCTGCACACCCTCTTTTGGACGAATATCGTGTGCAAATCCGGCAGGGGCCATGATTATGTCCCCCCAGCTGGAAACAACCGGTTCATACTGACCAATTTGCCATTGGGTACGCCCATCAAGGGCTATCCACCACTCATTGAAATCAGGATGGATATGAGGATCTGGCGGAGTACCAGGTGGCCCAGATATCCAAACTGCACGATTTCTTCCATCTTCGAGCAACTGTTCTGCCCAGGGGGTACCTTCAGCATGTCGTCCCATAATTTCTGAGTGACGGGCTATGCGCGAATTCATGGTCGGTACAGAAATCATTAGTAATTCTCCTACTTCAAATCTTGAGCCTGAGTCGATATAGCCGCCTGCATCATGGCCCTAGCATACCCGACAGTGTAGGCGAATCCTGTATATGTCGTAGCTGATATTCCGTCGAAAGGAAATTCTGTATCAGCATCGTTTGCAGGAGGATGTTCGGGATAGATTAGGCGAGGATATTTCTGCCTAACCAGTTCACTCATCACAGCGAACATATCTACCTGACCTTCGTCAATCCAAACTTCCGTATAGTCAAGATTTGGCACGCGCGAAACAACATTGCGGAAGTGCACATGGTTGATCTGATCCCGCTCACCAAAGTACCTACATACTTCAACAGGATCGTGCCCCAACTCTTTTGTCACTCCACAATCAAAAGTTATCCCGTTGTATGGGCTGGGGACAATATCTGTAAGTTTCTTCCATCCGTCCAAGGTACTCATTATCTGTCCTGACCCTCGGCTTAACGGAGCGGGCGGGTCATTTGGATGCAACGCGAGACGCACATTAGCCTCTGCAGCTACCGGAATCACAGCCTTTAAAAAATAAGTGACGTTATCCCACATATCAGATAATGAATGCTCACTCTCCCCAACGAGAGGCGGTAAATTTTTCACCCGTTCATAATTGAAATCCATCAACCCTGAACCACCCCTTCCAGCCACGACGCGATAACCCTCAACTATCCGATGAGCATAAAAGTTATATTCCATCACTGGTAGGCCCTGCCTGCCTGCGATTTGAATAGCGCGGTTTATGGTTTCAATGTCCTCGTCGCGTCCTGGCTCACCAAATCGGACCCTCGGTGAAGGGTTAAACATAACGTTCCGTAACTGAAGATCAGCAGATGCAGCCCGTTCTATATGTCGCTTCAAGTTATGATCAGTCCAAGTCTCGAGTCCGCCAGTATCAAGTCCGGCCATGCTAACGCCAGTCACCCCCAGTTGCTTTACGCGACGAAGAGAGCGATTTTCAAGATTCTGAAGGAACAAAGTGAGTGTTGGAGTATCAGGGGATTCAGGCCAGTGGCCCTGATTTTTTATTGAATCATCAATCCCGGCAGCATCGTAAATCATTGCTTCATCCTAACCTCAAAAAAATGGAGTCTCGATAACCACGACGCGACAGAATAACCTAATAAACAGCTAAGGACGCGGTAAAACTGTCCGAATTTATAAAAGCCCGAGTTTTCAAAAAGATTGATTCAGGATTTTGTTCTAAGAGTTAAATAATTTCTTGAATCTCCTAAAGTGAGCATAGTCGGAGTTTTATTCGGGGTACTCTTAAATAACAATTCCAAACATTGGACGAATTTATCACTAGCAGCAGAGGTATAAATGCCTGAATGGTGGATTGAAGCAACTTTACCTTCAGCCGTTTTCATCTGCCTATTTTTATTATGGGTGCTAATACCGGCTCCTGATGGAGAATCTGATTTTGCAAGCAGATTACGGGACAGGTTCCGTAAATAATGTTTGCATCAGCTGATCGCAAGAGACTTATAGTAGGCTTGGTGATATTAGCAGTCGTTCTGGGCTTGTTTTTGGCTTTCAACCGTCTACCAAAAATTGGAATAGTTGGTGAAGACTTAGATGCCGTCAACTCCCCTACCAGCCAGTGCTTCCAGGGATTCTGTATTGAACGCGATCCGGGAGTGAGTTTTGTAAGTCGGTGGCTGAATTTCTCTATCTCATACTTACGGCTCGTAACCGTTGGTATGACTTTCGCATTCGTCACTGCCGGTTTAGCTGAAGCTTTTCTTTTTTCAAAATCTGTAGGAAAAGGCCTACCAACAGCTGGGGTGTTCCGTCGAACCGTCCAGGGAGCTGCAGCGGGAGGAGTAATGAACCTCTGTTCTGCATGCATCGTCCCTGTGTCATCAGCCTTTCACAAACGAGCGAGCGTTGAGGGTGCCGTGGCAATGGTCCAAGGATCGACCACATTAAATATTCCGGCACTTGCAATGGTATTTTTTGTATTCAGTCCGGTACTTGGAATAAGTCGACTTGCTTTGGCTGTGATCGGTGCTCTAATCATCGGACCGATTGTTGTTTTAAGTATCAGAAAAGATCGAGCTAAAGCTGTAGAAATACCCGATTCCTTTGTAGACATCCCGGATCATGCAGGGTGGAAAGAAACGCTGGCACCCGCTTTTAGGCACTGGGGAAAAGCAAGCATTGGATACGCAATCAGGCTTTCACCTATCATGATCGTAGCAGGCTTTGCGAGTGGACTAGTCATTCAATGGCTAAATCCTGAAGTGGTTGCCACCTATCTAGGAAACGATGTCCGTGGCATATTGATCGCAGCAACATTTGGAATATTGATAAACGTCCCGTTGCTTTTCGAAATTCCTCTGGTCGCCTTGCTACTGCTACTTGGCATGGGAACAGCACCAGGCGCAACATTGCTTTTCAGCGCTGCCGCGGGAGGGCCTGTAACCTTCTGGGGTCTCGCAAAGTTAATGCCAAAAAAAGGGCTCGTTACATTTGCTACCGCGACTTGGGCAGTGGGGGCTTTAGGGGGTTTACTAGTGCTTTTTGGAGGCAACTATTTCTGGGAGAATGCAGGTCTCAGTGACAGGATTAAGAAACCTATAGAACAAAGATCAATCCAACAGTTATTCCAAGCATCTGGCTACGTCCCTTCCGAAAATACAATTAACCCTGAAGTTTTCGACGGAATTCCTGCCAAGGACGAATTCGCCCCATTCCAAAATATCGCTCCACAAATTGGAGATGACGCGCTGATCGAAAACCGTTACCCGGGAGTGGCGATTTTTGATTTCGACAGAGATGGGGACTTGGATTTCTATGTAACATCCGCCGAATCGAATGCAGTGTTCCAGATCACTCGCGGCGGGGCCAATAAGCTATTCAGAAATGATGGAAATATTTACACTGATGTTGCCGTCTCAGCCGGGGTGGCGGCTAATGCCCACAACTCAACGGCAGTCGCTGCCTGTGATTTCGATAATGACGGCTATCAAGATCTTTATGTAGGTGCCCAAGGTCGTATCGGAGACAACCTCGATTACCGTTCTCTGGCGCAGCATCCTAATCTTGCCGTGGTAATGCAAGATCGATTATTTCATAACAACGCTGATGGCACCTTTACAGATATCACAGCGAGCGCCTTCTCTGAGCACGTGAATATACGGTCAACTGCGAGCGTAGCTTGTGGTGACTTAGACAACGACGGCTGGCTTGATGTATATGTCGGTAACCGAGCAGATCAGGATTTCGTACGATTCGACACTTCGCGTCATCACGGACATTACAACACACTGTTCCAAAATAACGGTGATCTCACGTTTTCTGATCGTACCGTCGAAGCCGGATTGATATCGCCAGAAATTCGAATGCTTGACCAGGAAGGTAATCCAATTACGTTCCCACGGGCGGATGGAGCATCTCTAGAGGGATTTGATACCAATATGGTGGATGGAGAAGGGAATATAGTAGGAGATCCTGCCGGGCAAACTTGGGCAACTGCAATGTTCGATCATGATTCAGACGGAGACCTCGACCTTTGGGTTGGAGACGATGGGGACAGGCTCAAGGTCTATCGCAACGACTCTACGGACGACGGTATGCTGTTCACCCCTATAGCAGAACAACTAGGCATCGATCAGATTGGTCAATGGATGGGTTTCGCAATCGGTGATTACGATGGCGATGCTGATTTAGACGTGTTTGTGACCAACATGGGATTCCAACCACTTACTCGACCTCGACCGACGACACCTTCGGCCGATTGCGCCTACTATCACCCGACTGACTATGGGACGTGTTTCCATGCGCTTATAGAGAATCGGGTTAACGAAGGTTCCAACCCCGATCGACATGGAGCATTCCGCTTTGTTGCCGGAGAGACAAAAGTCGTTGCTAGTCCAATTCTTCCACCAGCCTCTCTAGGGGAGGAATTTCAAGCAGCCAACAATAACGGCATAACCGGCATTGAAGCCTATGAATTCGGTTTCGGCACGGCCTTTTTTGACATGGACAATGATGCAGATCAAGACCTCTACTGGTTAGGGTCATTAGGATCCAGAGGAGAAGGTCCAAATGGAAACATAGCAATTGGTTTTGGAAGGATGCTGCAAAACACCGGAGATAAATCTTTCAAAGACGTGACCGTCGAATCTAGAACTATAGACGCATTGGCAGTGGACTATTCAATTCTCGATTCAGACAACCACAATTTCAACGGTTCCAAACATCGACTCGGACCGGAATACCACGAAAACGGTAAAGGCGTCGCTGTGGGCGATTTGAACGCTGACGGCTTTATCGATGTGATCGGAACCAACAGCAATGGAGAAACATTTAATCATCATGGAGAACTCGAAGTAGCAAGCGGACCCTTATTTGTATGGATGAACGGAGGCGGTGATAACAATTGGGTTTCGTTCAAACTTCAGGGACGTATGGCTGTGGATGGAACCGGCTCAAACGCCGATGCGATTGGAGCTAAAGTTACCGTCGTTCATAGATCTGAAAATGAAAACCTAATTACCCAGACGCGGGAAGTGATGGGATCGTCGAGTTTCCTCTCAATGAGTTCACTAGATGCTCACTTCGGAGTTGGTTCATCCAATTCCGTAGACGTATCCATCGAATGGCCCAGTGGTCGAACCACAACAAAAGAAAAAATCACGGTTAATCGCGTGCATGAAATTACCGAGGATGCGAATTAGTTAATCGGTCAAAGCAACACGCTCAGGTTTCGTAAAAATCGCTAATGCCAATCCCATAAGTGAAAATACCATCACCAGGATATAAGCAAGTTTCCATCCATCTAAGAATGATGCGCTTGCAGCATCGTTGCCTGTGATTTCACTCAAAGGGATATCAAATCCGTCAGCTGCCATAACTCCTACTACCACAGCCGATGCAACAGCCTGCCCTGTCACGTTCCCGACATTACGTGTGAGATTCGTCAATGCACCGACCACTCCAAAAGCCTCTCTAGGAACACTGCCAAGAATCGTACTGTTATTCGGCACTCCCCAGAGTCCCATGGCCAGCCCGTTTATCAAAAGCACGCTCATGACAATCCACAGCGATGTATCTCCAGTAAAAAACGTGAAACCAATGGCGGTAATTACGACAATCGAGAATCCAGCGATAGTGAACGGTCTTTCTCCAATGCGGTCACCCAGACGCCCCGAGGAACTGGCTGCCACAGCCATCCCAAGTGAAGTCAGGAAGAGCATCCCCCCAACGGCTGCTTCCTGGATATCCCTCAAACTGATCAAATAAATCGGCATTAGGAATCTAACAGTAGTTGTTCCCAAAAACCCTAGAAACCTTGTCGCTACCGCCATGGACATAACAAGGTTTTTGAACATCCTTAATTGCAACATTGGAGAATCGGAGTTGAGCTCCCACCATACGAAAAACGTAAATAAGCCTATGGCAGAAATACAACCACCAAGAATAAAGGGAGAGAATATTGCGACGCCCAAGGGGTTGTTAATCAAAATCACTAAAACCGTGATAATCATTGCAGAAACAACAGCACCTATCCAGTCAAAAGGTTCATGAGAATCTTTCCTGTGTCCACTTACGATTTGTTCATTGAGAATGAAATAACCGGCAACAAATGCAATAACAATTGGTACCGTGAGCAGCAAGAAAAGTGCTTCCCAAGGCAAAAATTGCAGGACTAAGCCTGCAATAACCGGACCCATCGCTCCCCCAATTGCTACAGAAGTCGTTTGAGCACCAATACCTTTACCACGTTCATGCGGAGGGAATATTGAAAGAACCATAGCGGTCCCAACTGACTGTCCCATGGAATTACCAATTGCAGCGACAATTCGTGCAACTATAAGCAGGCCAAATGTCGGGGCAAGCGCAGTGAGCACCGATCCAGCAGCAAATAAAACCAGACCCATGAGATGAACTTTCTTTCGGCCGATGATGTCGGCCATTCGACCCATTGGCAGCATAAAAGCCGAGATTGTCAGACCTTGAGCAATAACCACCCATGATGCTGAACGAAGGGTGACACCAAAAGTTTCTGCGATCTGAATAAGAGCAATAAACACCATACCCATGCTCGCCACCATGGTGAAAAATGAAATACCAATTGCTGAGAAGGCTAACCACTTATTGGTAGAAGAGGCACCCGGGTCAAAATTTGGGGTTGCCGGCATATGATTGAGATCGCTCAAAGCGGATAGCTCTGATCTGTTACAGCGTTAGATCTCAACACGACAGAAATATTACCCTCACTACTTAAAACAAAAAACAAACGTTGGTGGAATCTAAAAAATAGGCTTCCTTACGTCGATCGCTGTTCGATCCAATCAAGTTCAAATTCAAATCCAAAACCCGGAGCATTGGACGGAGTCAGATAACCGTCTTTAATAATCGGTGTACCTGGAAGAACTACTAACTCTTCTAATGGCACACCAGGGGGAGCAACCCCTTCGGAACGTTCAGCCCACATCACAGCGGGCATGGCGTATGCGAGATGTTGTCCATAAGGATAGTTTGTCGAAGCATGTGGAATAACTGTCAAACCATGAGCTTCCGCTAGATGGCAGATCTTGATCCCGGCCGTAAGTCCACCGACCCATTGCAAGTCTGGTTGAAATATATCAACCAGACCATGGCTCGCAGCCAGAGCAAAGGGATGTATGGAATACCAATGCTCACCGGTTGCTAAGGTCTGATAAGGAACCCTCTGACGCAGATTAAAATAACTATCCAGATCCTCAGGAAGCATATAGTCCTCAAGCCACTTTATACGATACGGACGCAGTATCTCAGCAAGCCTCACCATGTAATCGGTATTCATTGACATCCAACAATCAACAGCAATTTCGATGTCGCTGCCCACTTGCTCACGTGTACTTGCAACCAACTCCTCTGTCCGATTAAGTCCAGCTATACCAGCATCCGGACCTTCTCTCAAAAAAAGTTTTACGGCTTTAAACCCAAGTTCCAAAAACCAAGCAATTGAGTTGTGAGTGCCATACGACAGGTCTGTGTTACTTGCATAACAGAATATTTTCTCTTTCTGTGGCCCACCGATCAATTCGTAAACAGGTTTGCCTAATAATTTACCTTTTAAATCCCAAATGGCATTGTCCACGGCGCTAATTGCAAAACTGGAAATTCCAGCCGTGCCATAAGGAGAGGTAGCTTTTTGCATCAGATCCCAAATTCGCTCCGTGGCCATACAGTTTTCCCCTTCAACCATCGGACCAATATGGTCGTTAATCAAGGAAACCGTGACACCACTATGCAGAGTCAATCCGAAGCCCCAAGTGCCGTCATCCGCCGTTACCACGCAGGCAGTCCGCTTCCAATCATTAGCCCAATCTGACCGGTTCATCTCGGGGTACCTCTGCATAGGACTCACAAAACCATCTGTCTCAGTCTTGGGAACACGTGGCACAGTCTTGACTTGAGGCGTCGCATCAATTTCGACTGCTTTCACTGATCTGATCTTCATTATGTTTTGTCTCGTATGTATTTATTCGGCATCAATTAGTTGTCGGCTACGCAGAAATTTACATTCTTCTAATCCCCGCAAAACTGCTTATCAGAATTTGATCGCATAAAGTCCATGTTCATCTCAATCCCAAGACCTGGAGCATCAGATAAATGCAACTTACCATCTCGAACGTCCAAGGGGGTTTGAATAAAGTTGTCATATGCAACTAATCTGTGACGAGCTGTTTCGAGTTTGTAGAAGTTCGGGACAGTCATCATAACCTGAGCTCCAGCGAGTACATTAATTGGACCACTGGCATCATGAGGTGATATCGGAACATAGTAGGCCTCAGCCATAGTGGAAATTTTCTTCAACTCCGATATCCCGCCGGTCCAAGTGACATCTGGCATTAGAAAATCGGTTAGATCCTGCTCGAGAACGGCTACAAATTCCCAGCGGGTATGAAGCCGCTCACCGACAGAAATCGGAAGATCGATCTGATCACGTACATTTTTCAGCGCGTGCGTGCTTTCGACGGGGACGGGTTCTTCCCACCAGTGAATGTTCGAAGAGGCAACGCTACGTGATAAACGAACAGTGGTAGGCACATCAAAGCGACCATGTGCATCAATAAGCAGTTCCATTTCAGGACCTGCGCCTTCACGAATCGCCGCTGTTATTTCATTGCCCTCTGCCTCACCTTGGGCCGTCATCTTTCCACTCAGATAACCGTTACTCTCCTCCGGCATATTCGGATACGGATCAAATTTCATAGCTGTATGCCCCGAATCTGCAATCTCCTTCGCCTGCCTCTTTGCTTCGTCAGGTCCGATATTGGGATCGGGATGCGTGTAAAGTTCTACGCTTTCTCGTACAGGTCCACCCAGCAAATTGTAGATAGGCTGATTTAATATCTTTCCACGAATGTCCCATAGGGCTATATCAATACCACTGATGGCATTGGTGGTAGCTCCTCGGGAACCCATATAAGTAAACCGCCTGAAAATTTTGTTCCAGATCATTTCAATGTGAAGGGGGTCATCACCTTTCAACATGGGTTCCAATTGTTGAAGAACGGCACAAACTGCCCGATTAGCAGCCGGGTAAGTGGTTGTCACTTCCCCCCATCCGGTAATTCCCTCGTCTGTCTGAACCTCTACAAATATGTACTCACCCTGCCTACCAAAATTATAAGCAGCTGTAGCCAGAAGGAGCCAAGGGGTTATCTTTGTAATCTTCATAACAGTTTTCGAGTATAAAAATAATGTTTGTGCATTTGCATTAGTGAAACAAGTTTCACAAGGAATCAATCGTGCGACAAGAGGTTCATCTCTGTGTTTAAAACCCCAAAGATGCAAATCCTTCAATAGGATTATCAGCAATTACAGTCTAAATTGCTAAATAATTACTAATAATCACGTAGTGGTCACAAGAGAACGATCAAACCGAGATGACACAAGTTTGCCTAAGCCAAAACGTAAACAGATGAAAACTGAGAATATTGTCGTTGTGGGTGCAGGGTCGGCCGGTCTAGCGACAAGTTACTGGCTCACGAGAATGAAACTGGACCACGTTGTCATCGAGCGAGGCGATATCGGTAATACATGGATCAAGGAAAGATGGGACGGATTTCACCTTGTGAATCCAAATTGGGCGTTGCGTCTACCGGGATTTCACTACACCGGATCTCAACCAGAAGGATACTTGTCTAAAGACGCGACGATCGCATATTTACATGATTACGCGAAGTATTTCGATTCGCCAGTCCTCACCGATGTTGCAGTCGAATCCTTAGTGAAAAAAGATCACTACTACCTCCTTAATACCTCTAAAGGACAAAACATTAGTGCTCGATGCGTAATTATTGCAACTGGTGCATTCGGCATACCAAAGATCCCCGATTACGCGTCGGAGATTAGCGCGTCCATAAAGCAAATGCACTCATCAGAGTACAAAAACCCTCATACCTTGCCTCGTGGTGGAGTATTGGTAGTTGGCTCTGGCCAGTCTGGCGCTCAAATAAGTGAAGAGCTTCTAGAGGCAGGACGAAAAGTTGTTTTATCAGTTGGGAGGGCTGGCAGACGACCACGGCGCTACCGGGGGCGCGATTCATCTTGGTGGAATTACGCCATGGGCAATTTTGATAAGACTATCGAGGACGTCGAGTCGATAAATAAATCAAGATTCGGTTCCTCAGCCCACACTAGTGGAACTAAAGGAGGGCACGATATCTATCTGCGCCAAATGGCCAAAAAGGGCATGCAATTAGTAGGTTCTGTAAGCGGGATAAGCGGAAACAATCTAACGCTCGAGCTTGGACTAATAAAAACCCTAGAGAAGGTCGACGACCATCCGATCACTTGGAAAAAAAACGTCGATGAATACATTGAACGATTTGGCATCAAAGTTCCGCTGGACGACACGGTCGAACCCAGCGGAATCCAACAGTGGCCTAGATCCGACGGCCCAACATCATTTAATCTACTTGACTTTGGCATAAAAACAATCATCTGGTCAACGGGCTTCAAGTACGACTTTGATTGGATCAAATTACCCGTCACAGATGAATACAATTTTCCGGTTCAGCAACGCGGCGTAACTGAATTCCCAGGTTTATATTTCATGGGCCTGCAATGGATGTACGGATCGAAGTCAGCACAGTTCATCGGCGTCGGTGAAGATGCAAAGCACGTATGTCGGCACATTGCTGGTATCTTCAAGTAACGGCTAAAACCGATTACACATTGCAAAAGGATCAGGCCTTTCAAGTAAAAGCCTCTTTTATTTTGTGCAAACAGCAGCATTAAAGTTTGTTAAGAAAACCGCTCGTTGAATACATCAGGTAAAGTGCGCCACAAATTACATTCAGATAGATTACGAGGATCATCTCAAAATGACACAAATGTCTGGCGCCGCCTTTCTTGCTGAAACCATGCATGGCTATGGAGTTACGCATTTCTTCTTTATGCCGGTCATCGTCGATGATGCCATGCCGCACATGGAAAAACTTGGAATAACCCGAGTAATGGTCCACAGCGAAAAGCCTGCGGCTTACATGGCCGACGGTTATGCACGGGTTAAAGGATCTGTCGGTTTCTGCGGGGCACAATCGGTTGGAGCTACAAATCTTGCTGCAGGTTTGCAAGACGCATACCTGGCAAATTCCCCAGTTATTGCTCTGACAGGTCGCCTGGCACAAGAACAACAGGATCGAAACGCCTATCAGGAAGTCGACCACAGTAGCCCATTTTCAGCGAATACTAAATACAGTGCGAGGGTAGACAAGACCGATCAATTACCCATGTACTTGCGACAGGCCATTCGTGAGGCGACCACAGGAACACCAGGACCAGCTCACCTTGACCTGGCAGGTATTGCCGGTGGAGAAATCACCAAAAACAGCGCTGACATGGAAGTGGTGATCGAAAATCAATTCTCTAGTCTGCCTCCGTTCAGACCTGAACCGGATGCAAGCTCTATTAATGCTGCACTCAGCGCTCTCGGAAGCGCTAATAAACCGGTGATTATTGCAGGTGGAGGCGTGAAGACATCGGGCGCTAGTAAACAGCTGATTGAACTTGCTGAACGGTTGAATATCCCTGTAGCAACAGCATTGAATGCTAAAGATACATTCCCCGCAAACCACCCACTCGCGATCGGCGTCCCCGGATCCTACTCACGAGCCTGCGCGAATCAAGCGGTTGCTGAAGCCGACTTAGTTTTCTTCATTGGCAGTCATACCGGCGGACAGGTCACAAATGACTGGAAGCTTCCACGGGCAAATACAAGAATCATCCAAATGGATATCAATGCCGCTGAACTGGGAAGGTCATTCCCCATTGAAGTAGGTCTTCAATCGGACATTCAGGCAGGACTTCAAAAAATGCTCCGTTCGACAGGCGAAGTTGGAAAAGCCAGTGATGAACAGGATCGGGCGGCATGGGTAACCCACGTTCAAAACTTGGTGGATGACTGGAAAGCTAGCGTAGATCATCTGTGGAACTCTGATGACGTGCCTATGCGAACTGAACGATTATCTAAAGAACTAGCCGATCACCTTCCTGACGACGCAATCCTGGTGGCTGACACGGGTCACTCCGGTATATGGACAGGAACAATGATAGATTTCTCTAGTCCCGATCAGTCATTCATCAGGTGTGCGGGCTCCTTAGGTTGGGCATTCCCTGCTGCCTTTGGAGCTAAAGCAGCGGCCCCTAACCGACCTGTAATCACGTTCGCTGGCGACGGAGCTATGTGGTATCACTTCATGGAACTAGACACCGGCGTCCGTTATGGCTTGAACACGGTAACAGTTGTAAACAACAATGCCTCACTCAACCAAGAGCGTGCATTAAATGAACGCAATTACGGCGGCCCTCTTCCAGGTTCAGACGAACTATGGAAGCTGACCAACGTTGATTTTGCAGCTATGGCAGAACAGATGGGTGGCTTAGGCATAACAGTAACTAAGCCTAATCATTTTGAAGGTGCGCTGGATCAAGCATTAAATACTGGCAAACCCGCAGTAATTGATGTGAAAACCAATATAGACAGCATCGCACCAAAGGCTTGGGACTAGCGATCTTAGCGAGAACTACAATCAGGCACCCATATGGGTGCTTCACAGCGTACTGTTCTCATAACCTGATTTGACACCACAATGACTAGTAACATCACGGAGAAATAAATGCTCGCAGCTGGAACAGGACGAGCCGACATCACACCACCAATCGGAATAGCTCACGCCGGCTGGGGGGCACAATCCCATGAAGGTGCCGAAGGTATCGACATGCCTCTCACGATCACCGCGCTAGTAATCGAATCAAGTGGCAATGCAACGTCATCAGAGCGCATCGCAATTCTTGATATCGACACTTGCATGCTTGTAGATACCTATGACGACATGATCAGGCGTGCAGTGAATGAAGCAACTGGGATTCCCGGCTCCAATCAACGCATAGCTTATACACACACACACTCCGGACCGATCGAAGGTCTATCGTGGATAGCTGAGGGGTCAGAAATGATTAAGCCCTGGTTTGACTCGATGGGGCCCGCCTCAGTCCAAGCAGTCGAAGAGGCGATATCAAACCTCACTGATGTCAGAGTCGATTCAGGTGCCGGACACTGTGAAATCAACATTAATCGTCGACCTGTCAGTGATAACGGTAAGGTTTTCACGGGTCGAAACCCCAGTGGATTTGTTGATCATGAAGTGTTGGTCACCGCGATCGATAATCTCGACGGCAAACCGATCGCGACTTTAGTTAACTACGCCTGCCACCCAACGATCATGGGACCTGAAAACCGTCTAATTACCCCAGACTACCCGGGGGTAGTACGAGAAACTGTCGAAAATATAGTGGGCGGAACATGCATATTCCTGCAAGGGGCTGCCGGCAACCAAGGACCAATAGAAGGATTTACCGGAGATACTGCAGTTTACCGACGACTTGGAAAACAACTAGGAATAGAAGCTTCCAGAGTTCGTCTTAATATTGATCCCGTACCGAGAGAAGAAAATCTTGAAACGATTTTGCCGTCTGGAGCTGACATAGGCATCTACTCCTTCAATCAGGTCGGTGAATCGGATGATTCTCTTGCCTCGGTCAGTTCTGTCGCCTCGCTAGCCATCAAGGAAATGCCTCCAGAATCAGAGGTACAAGCCAATTTCGACCGTATAACGGCAAACCTTAATAGCGTGAGGAAAAACGGGGGCACCATTGACGAAATAAAACAGGCCGCATTCCCAGCAAAACGCGAAACGCTTCTACTACGCCATACCCAAACATTTGGAAGAGGGGGTGGAACCCACGATATACCGATCCAGGTCATTCGGATAGGTAATACCGCTCTGGTTGCAATTCCAGTAGAGCCTTTTGCCGAAATCGGCACAGCGGTCAAAGAGCGATCTCCTGCTGACTGGACATTATTTTCTGGGTATTCAAACGGATATTACGGATATCTACCGATGGCATACGCCTACGCGGAAGGAGGATATGAAGTTGGACCTACTGCACCTTTCGAATCCGGAGCCGCGGAACAGATGATTGAAGACTGCCTAGACGCAATTAACAAACTATGGAATCACGGCTAACACACTTAGGAGTCCTAATCAAACTATGACCGACACTTCTGATGGACCAAAAATCGGAATATCAATAAGTAATTTCGATGATTCAACCCTCAGGCGTGTGCGCCAGTTGGGAATAACCACGGTCCACTCTAGTGGCGGCATTCCGAGCCCAAATACAAACTTTGGACTTGATAAGCACCTCCCATGGACGGAAAAATCGCTTAGATCCGAAATCCTGGCCCTTAATTCACATGGCATGAGGATGGGAGCTAGGATGATCACTGGGTTCCCAAATACCATCTACGGTCGCCCTGGCAGAGACGAGGAAATCGAGGCGGTAATACAATCCGTCAAAGTTGCAGCAATATTAGGTATACCAGTGATCGAATATAACTGGTACGCCCATCGAGCTACCGAAGGTTACTATCTCGAAGAAGGTCGTGGCGGAGCTAAGTATCGGGCATTCGATTATCAAATGGTCGAAGGTTTACCACCACTGCCGGAGGAGGGCGCCCACACAGCAAGTGCGATGTGGGACAACATCACATACTTCCTCGAAGCTGTAATACCAGTCGCATCGGAAAACGGTGTTCGGTTCGCGTTGCATCCCAATGATCCACCGGTACCAATCAGTAGAGGATCCGAACAAATTATGGGCAGCGTTGCTGGCTGGAAGAATCTGGTAAACATCATTGACAGCCCTTCAAATGGAATAACTTTTGATTGCGGGGTCACTCGCGAGCTAGGTGAAGATCCTGTAGAGACAGCACGATATTTCGGTGAGATAGATCGGATAAACCACGTGCACTGGCGCAACGTGATTACTCAAATACCGGGACAAAAATATACCGAGGTGTTTTTAGACGAAGGTCAAGTTGATATGCAGGCCGTAATGGAAGAATTGGTCAGACAATCCTACCCACGAATGGTCTACCCAGAACATCCGCCGATCATTGATCACGACGAAGAGTTCAAGCCCAAACAATCCAGTGAGGGATACGCCGGTTTGGCATACACAGTCGGTTACGCTAGAGCTTCTTTGAAAGCAGCACTACGGGCGTAATCCGCTTCTTTACGTTCGATGAATCAAAAAGATAGTATCCGCTTTACACAATTAACAACCAAACAAGAGAGTCGACGATGTATAACCTCAATCACATCCATTTAAAATCCAACGACCCAGAGAAAACAGCAAAATGGTGGGTTGAAACGTTTGGATTCGAGATAGTGGACGACTCGACACGGGAAACAGGCGACCGATTCATCAAATGCAGGTCGGGTAACGGCATTCCAGTAAATATATCTGGACCTTTAGACGGTCAGGTCCTACCTACAAGTGACTCAGGTCCGAACTTAGGCCTGGAACACTTTGGATTCGATGTAGAAAACATCGATGATGAACTTAAACGTCTTGCAAAACTAGGTGCTCCTCTGGTCGATGGTCCAAATAAATTACCCGACGGCACTCAATTTTGCTGGGTTAGCGCTCCCGACAATGTACGAGTCGAACTGATCCAGTGGCCTAAATAAGAGTTCAATTGGTCGGAACCCCTTGCATTGTCAACGGCGCAAACAGATACCGTGCCACAATATCCGGTTTACAAGAAAAATCCTCAAGGGACAACGAAATTAGGTCCACACGGGGTAGTTTTTGATTAGATAGCCCAATGCTTTGTGATATACAACGGCAAGCAGAGATAAACATTCGAATATCGTGACCCGGTTTCCAACAGGTTGAACAAAACGTAAATACATAAAAGGACATTGCATTGAAAGCGGTTGTATACAAAAAACCATTTGAAGTTGCAGTAGAAACAGTACCCGACCCTCAAATCGGCCATCCTAACGATGCAATTGTAAAAATCACATCTTCATGCATATGCGGATCGGATCTGCATATGTACGAAGGCCGAACCGCCGCAGAGCCTGGAATTGTATTTGGGCATGAAAATATGGGTGTTATAGTCGAGATAGGATCTGCTGTAAAAGACCGAAAAGTTGGTGATCGCGTTGTCATGCCATTCAATGTCGCATGCGGCTTCTGCAAAAACTGCCTTGGCGGTTACACCGGTTTTTGCACGACGGTCAACCCCGGTTTCGCAGGTGGAGCCTATGGATACGTTTCCATGGGACCATGGGTCGGCGGTCAAGCAGAACTAATGCAGGTCCCGTTTGCGGATTTCAATTGTCTCCAATTACCCGAAGGCACTGATTATGAAGCAGATTTCGCACTGCTGGCCGATATCTTCCCCACCGGTTACCACGGTACAGAATTGGCAGGAGTTACCCCCGGCGAAAGAGTCGCAGTATTCGGGGCAGGTCCGGTAGGATTAATGGCAGCTTACAGCGCCATTTTACGCGGGGCATCCATAGTTTTTTCAGTAGACCATGTCCAAGAGCGTCTAGATAAAGCGGCCGAAATAGGAGCAATTCCTATCAATTACGATGACTCAAATCCTGTAGATCAAATCAAGTCTCATCTGGACGGTGATGGCGTAGACAAAGGAATTGACGCGGTCGGTTACCAGGCCACATCGGCAGGATCATCAGCCGCCGGTGGTGAACAGGACGAAGTTCCCAACATCGTGCTAAATCAATTAATCGATGTGGTTAACCCTACCGGAGCTCTGGGAATACCTGGGCTTTACGTTCCATCAGATCCCGGCGGTGTCGATGAGCGTGCAAAACATGGTGCGCTAGCAATCAATTTCGGACAACTTTTTGAAAAAGGTCTTCGTTTAGGAACCGGACAATGTAACGTCAAACAATACAACGCGCATCTAAGGGACCTGATTATCGCTGATCGTGCAAAGCCGAGCTTCGTCGTTTCCCATGAGATCTCTTTAGATGAAGCTCCAGCTGCATACCAAAAATTTGATCGCCGCGAAGACGGCTATACAAAAGTTATCCTGCATCCATAACGCACTTGCATGGTCAGTACATGTGCCGCGACCTTACTCTGATCCTGGTTAAGGTTGTAGCGGTTTAACGCGATTTCGCCAGCTTTGTATAGCGACCGCCTATCAGCCACTCTCCGGAATATATATTCCCATCATTATCAATTGCTATGCCATGAGGGCTGTTGAATTTTCCAGGTTGTAAGACTCGGCTTCGTACGGGGTTACCATTATCATCAAGATTGTTTGGCCAACCAGGAATGTCGCCGGGGCTATTACGTTCGACCCTTGATATTGACTCATTCTCACCTATATATGTAACAAAGTTGTCGTCGAGATCAAACATAGCAAGCCGTGCTCGTAACTCTGCAACAATCATGTATTGTCCATCGACAGCGAACGCGCTAGGGCTTGTCAGTACTTGTTCACCAAATACGCGCTTGTGAACACCTTCTAGGTCATAAACTTGTACCCGCCTATTTGCACGATCGGCCACGTATAGTTCAGGATCGGCCTTGCGGTAGTCAACCCAAACTCCGTGAGGGCAGTCAAAGCGACCCGCGGCGCCCTCATCACCATTGATCGACCCAAGTAGATTTCCACTTGAATCGAATCTGTGCACAAAACTCTCACCATAACCGTCAGCCACCCAAAGGTCTCCATTACCGCCAGAACCAGTGTCAAAAACAGTCATAGAGGTAGGCGCAAAATTGCCATGCTCATATACGGGATGATCTGGTGTGGCAATAGTTCTCTTAACCTCCCCATTCAAAGAGACGCACAGTACCTGGCCTCCTCTTTCACCAGGCACAGGGTCATATCCGCTGGACTTAAGATTCTTTCTCCCTGGGTCCGCAATCCACAAACACTGCTCTCCATTATCCGTTGACAAAGCCAACTGATGCCCTTCTCGTACTGGAACGGTAAAGGAACGCTGCAAATCTCCTGATGGGCTAAACACTAAAATAGTGGGATTCGCAGGATGTACCCCTATTATTTCCCCAGTTTGCGTAACAGCCATACCATGATGGGCCCATCCGAATTCTGCGGAATCCGAATCAGGAATCGCTGCCCAATCAGATAACCAATCGTATTCAAAAGGTGGGGTTCCAATTTTCAAAGCTTTCTCCTCTGGCAAAGCCGTTCCGCATCAGATAGCCATTTGCTGTACCCACTGATCCTAAACCAATTGGGAGCCTCAAATCGCACGAAATAAAATTCTCTTCACAAAAAGATCTAACGCCAACCTATGCCTAGTCAACTATCCCAAACATTGTGGCTGTTAATTCTCAATTGTCGCAAAATCTTAACGACATAGCGCATGAATTCGTTATATTATCGTGCGATCGTAACAAACAACTGTTTAATCTGGAGTTGAATACCGTGGTCACTGCTAGTAAAACCTTTACAGAAGAATTTCTTGAAAACGGGTTTGTAATAGCTGAAGGCGTACTTGATCCTGAAACTGTTCTTGACCCAATCATAAACGAGTACCATGGCGTATTAGATAGGCTCGCTTCCGAACTCTATGAAACGGGGAAGATCAGTTCCAAATTTGAATCATTATCATTCGATGAAAGACTGATAAAAATCTATCAAGAAACTGGTCAAGCACATAACCAGTACTTCGACTTCTCACTGCCTTTCCAAGATGTCAAAGAAGACACTCCCTTCTGGGCGGGCCCAGCAGTTTTTAATGCATTCACCAACGAAAAGCTTTTGGATCGCGTAGAACAACTAATCGGACCTGAAATTTACTCCAACCCGGTGCAACATGTCCGAATTAAACCACCCGAAAAGCACCTGCCAACTGACGATCTAGGAATGCCAGTTATTGGAGCCACGGTGTGGCATCAGGATCATGGTGTCGTGACTGAAGAGGCAGACGAAACCAACATGATTACGACGTGGTTTTCACTGACCGATACACCCGTCGAGTCTGGCCCCCTTCGGGTGGTGCCTGGCAGTCATCGAGATGGCCTACTAACCCATTGCAACGACTATGAAGGAAATGGGCCAGAATTTAAAGGACGCCAAATCCCAGAGCGATTATTCGAAAACGATGAAGCAGTCCCCTTGCCCACTCGCAGAGGCGATGTTGTATTCCTTCATCGACAATTGGTTCATGGATCGTTACCAAACGTCGGTGACAACATCAGGTGGAGCTTCGATCTGAGATACAACCCAACTGGACAGAACACAGGTCGTAAGGCCTTCCCCGGTTTCGTAGCACGGAGTCGAACAAACCCTGACAGCGAACTCAGAGATCCAGTTAAATGGCATCAGATGTGGTCGGATACCCGAACCCGTATGGCGAGAATCAACCAGGCGGGTACAGATGAAATTCCTTTCAGTCGTTGGGAAGATGGACATCCTGACTGCGAAATGTAGTCACCCAAATAGTCTAGGAAATCGCTGATACTGCCCTTTAAAAGAGTGCCAATAGGACGCTGTCTGTAGATCTATCTGATTCTGTGTCTAAGACTTGGGTAACTAGGTATTCTTGTCAGCAAAAGCTCGCGGCTTTTCAAAATCAAAGAAATTCATCGCGGTAAATAGGTGTATTTCCTGACACTTGATAAATTCGTATATGTGCTTATCGACACGTCTGACCTAGGATCAGGTCCGCGAAGACTAAGTCAACGACAAGAATCGCGTATCTCGTCAAATCAAAGACTCGTCTACTCCACTCATCGCATACTTCTTTTGCGACGCCATCGTTGGTAACATGCCACATACAAACCAATGTGATATTTGTGAAGGAACATGAAAAATGGTGACCGCATCACGCAAGCCCTCACTAGTAGTGATCCAGTTGTCTGGCGGAAATGACGCGATGAACACGGTGGTACCGTATACCAACGGCATCTACCACGATTCAAGAAAAACCATACACCTCACCGAAGAAAATGTGATCGACCTAAACGGCACATTGGGTCTCAACCCAAGCATGGGTCCTATGAAGATTCTTTGGGACGCCGGCAAAATGGCAATTATCAATGGAATCGGATACCCAAAACCCAATAGATCTCACTTCCGATCGATGGATATCTGGCACACGGCTGAATCGGATCACATTGCTGATAGCGGTTGGTTGGGGCGCGCAATTAGAGAGTTAGATCCTGCCGGGCAAAACGTTATCACGGGCATTAACTTCGGCCGAGGACTACCGAGAGCCCTCCATTGCAAAGGTGTACCCGTAGCATCAGTTGGCAACCTTGAGACATACGGCCTGATGCCGGATATAGCAGATCGCGCCACTCGGGATCTGGCAGTTGACGTATTTGCCCGGATGTATGGGCCTGATGATTCCCGGGATTCAGTCCTGCAGGCAATCAGTGAAACCGGTATGGGAGCGTATCTTGGAGCCGACATCTTACGAGCTGCTCCTGAGGCATACTCGTCGACAATCGAGTTCGAAGCAGATGTTCCGATTGCACAGAACATGCGGGACATATCACAAGTACTACTCGCTGATTTGGGAACACGTGTGTTTTACACTCAGCATGCCGGTTATGACACCCACGCGGGTGAGCTTGAGAACCATGCCCAATTATGGCACGAACTATCAACTGCCGTGAACGACTTCATGGCTGATCTGGAAGAGCATGGTCGTGGAGACGACGCCGTGATCATGATTTTCTCTGAGTTCGGGCGCCGTATCCAGGATAACGGAAGCGGTACGGATCACGGATCAGGCGGCGTGTCATTCGTCATCGGTAATGCGGTCAAGGGTGGTTTTTACGGTGAATATCCATCACTAGAATTAAGTGAGCAGGTGCAGGGCGATATGAAATTCAACAATGACTTCCGAGGCCTTTACGCCACACTACTCGATCAATGGATGGGTCTCGATTCGTCGACAATCCTTAACGACAACTACGAGCAGTTCGATCTATTCAGGCGGTAAATTATGAGTGATAAAGACGTCAACCTAATGGCCCACCTGATGCGCAGGGCGGGATTCGGTGCGACTAGGAAAAGACTTAATGAGATGGAAGCTCAGGGGTACGAGAATTCTGTTGAAGAACTTTTCAAGGCCACTGAAAACCCAAATCGACTCAGTGACAATCTCATACGCCGGTACCACCCTGAATACTCAGGAATGATGGGCAACCAGTCGCCTGGAGCAAACTGGATGTATCGCATGGTGTCCACTGATGCACCGCTTCGAGAAAAAGTCGGCCTCATGTGGCATGGGATCTTTGCAACTGGATATTCAAAACTAGCAAATGGCAAGGTCCTGCACGATCAAATCCGAATGTTCGAAAGACACGGCATGGGCAGCTTTAAAAATCTACTGATTGAACTGTCAAAAGACCCGGCAATGATTGTGTGGCTTGACAATTCTGAAAATCACAATGGCTCTGTAAACGAGAATTACGGACGTGAACTTCTTGAACTCTTCTCAATGGGCGTTGGCAATTACAGTGAAAAAGACGTCAAGGAAGCTGCCCGGGCTTTTACTGGCTGGACGATCGGCAATACCGAGTACATGACTCTAAAGTGTATGCGCGATTCCGTCTGGCCATATGGTCGCCTCTCATTCCATTTCGAATACAAGGAAGACGACCACGACAACGGCGAAAAGGAATTTCTCGGTCACAAAGGAAATCTAAACGGAGAGGACATTGTAGACATCATTTGCAAGGAGCCAGCAACAGCAGCTTTTCTTTCACGCCACATGTACAGCTTCTTCGTTGCAGACGAAGCCCCAGTCCCAGAATGGCCATATAAACCACCAAGAGACCCAGATGCTATAGACGCCCTATCTAAAGTTTATTTCGAATCTGGATATGACATTGCGGAAATGCTCAGGTTTTTGTTCAATTCAGATTTTTTCAAAGCTGAAGAAGCGCGGTATCAGCGAGTAAAAAGCCCAGCTGAATTAATGGCAGGGGTTTTAAAACTTACCGAAGAATTTGAACGACCCAAAAACGAAATGAATCCCACCCATCTTCAAGCCACGTATATGGGCCAATGGCTTTTAAACCCACCTTCAGTTGAAGGTTGGCACTGGGGTACAGAATGGATCGATTCAGGGGCACTTGTCGAAAGGGTAAATTTCGCATCGGAGCGACTCGGAAACCTCAGCAGCCCGGGTGTCCAGACAATAGTTGACCACATTGTTTCCAATAACAATGAAAGTGGATTAATTGCAGAAGACGTGGTCGAAGATGCACTAAGCGAACTATGCATTGACCAGGTTTCCGAGAGAACACGGTCAGCGTTGGTTGCTTTCACAAAAACACAACTGGATCAAAACGGCAGTTCAACATCAAATGGCAACTCAGATCGTGAAAAAGTTGCAAGCGTACTAAAGGTGATAGGTGCGACTCCTGAATTTCAAAGGGCTTAAATAGAAACGATGACCACTGTAATCACACCCTCAAAGACACGACTGAAATACAACCGCACAATTGGCGTTGCAGCAATGCAGGGCCGTGGCTTCTACTATCCCTGGTCAGGGGCTGTCGCAGAGAACGGCAAGATTTTTGTGCTGGGTCGAGGATCAGACAGTGACCCTAGAGGTGTGCGGGTCACAGTAATGAACTTGGAGGAAGAATACTTTGGAACTTTTGGTTCCTTCGGTAAAGGAGAGGGTCAGGCAATCTGGAACGCATCGATAGCAATCGACAGTAACCAGCGCGTATTTACCAGTGACGATTATCTAAACAGGATATTAATTCGCACGCAGGAAGGTGAACTTTTAAACACCTGGGGTGAATACGGGACTAAAGAAGGACAATTAAACGGTCCAAACGGAATCACCTTTAACTCCAAAGACGAACTAATCGTTAGTGACCATTTAAATGGTCGAATCCAGAAATTTAACTGCGACGGAGAGCATCTGGCTACCTTCGGAGAGCCTGGTTCAGGCGATGGGCAACTGAACTTACCATGGGAAGTTTGCACCGATATCGAAGACAATATATACGTCGCTGACTGGGGGAACGACCGCATCGTCAAGTTTTCGGTGGATGGGCAGTTCCAGGCTAACTTCGGTTCATCAGGTCGTGGCAACGGGGAGTTAAACGCTCCGTCCAGCGTTTGTGTGGACGCGGATGGCTACATCTACATCGCTGACTGGGGCAACCAGAGAATCCAGGTTTTCGATTCCAATGGAGATTTCGTTCAGTTACACAGAGGGCAGGCAACAATTTCCAAGTGGGCTCAAGATTTTTTGGATACAAATGTTGAGGAAGGTCAAGCACGAGCTAATGCAAATTTGGAACCTGAGATTGAATTCAACACTGATGACCCACACGAGGAATCAGCCCATATAGAAAAGTATTTCTGGGGTCCCACTTCACTGGCAATGGACAAAGACAATCACTTATTCGTGATCGATAGTAATCGACACCGACTACAGGTTTTTGACATTCAAGGGTGACGCTAAACAGGCTCACGTTATGTCTCGCATCTCCCCCTACGGCGCATCGTGAATCTGGGATGCTAGGGTAAGTCTCCCCTAAATAAATGTCCGTCGCTTTGGTCAACCCAAGAAATCAGCAAATACCGGACTGATCCATGCCATCTCCATATCCTGTTGCACAACCTTGACCCAGTAAGGATTGACTCCGGGTTGTACATCTTCATCAATTACCCTGAATTCAGATCTGTCCGAAACCGCTTCAGGTGCCAGTTCTAGAGTCACATTTCTATTCGAGTGGCCGAGATTGACTCGCATCGGACCATTTTGAAGCTGCGCTAAAGTGCCACTGACCCTGACCGAATCTCCGGTGGCATGTGCCATACGCCTAAGTGCATGCTTTTCGCCGTGATCTGCGAATGTTGGCCCTACAATCAGGGACGAATTCATCGCGAATGATATTTCTGAGTCCGTCGTTTTTGATAAATCAAAAACCAAACCGCTAGGATAACCACAGGCCCATCCATTCAAAGCAAGTTTAGAGGAGCTAATCCGCTGATAATTCGAACGAGGGCTATCAAACCTAATTGGCCTGACGTCTCCGATTTCTCCGCCTGTAACATCCACACTACCGTCCCAACGAATACCTGAATAACTTGACCAGCGACTTGCTCCATCCCACAGAACGCGAATTTTGTTTCCAGTCGGAGGTCCTGAAATTACTTCGGTGTGGATCAGATTCAGGCCTCGGTAAACTTCGATCCGCTCAAGCGGCGCTGTACCTTCGACATTTACCTTAATATCACATTGATTGCCGCAGGAATATTTCTCACCTATAAAATGACCATCCACCGTTACTGCAGCTCTAATACGGGCGCCGGTTGTTGCATATAACCTTTTCGCCTTCATAGCTTCTAAAATGCTCTTCAATGTAAGTTGTTCAGCATAAATCCCCGTCAATCCGCCTTTCGAATAACGACGTTCCTGAAAACCCGGCCTATCGTCCCCCGCACGACCCGTATGGCAGTCATTTCCGCCAACAAAACCCATTTCGTAACCTTTCCCAATAGATTCCCTAAGAATCCATTCGAATGAGCCGTGCGTAGAGGTCACCTCAATCGCGGGTTCGAGAGTCGGATCATGCCATTCCAAATTGGCATGAGTGCCTCCAACATGCGGGGTTATCACAGTATCAGTCCCACGATAGTAGTTATGTAGATCTTTAACGTGAGGAAGATCCGACTCATCTGGCCTACCTAATTTATCCGCTCCTCTCCAGCGTTTCATTGGTCGGTCAAATCTACCGAAATAAACGTTATGGTGCCCTCCTCTCTCCACAGCGCCAGACCATTCATAACCAGGTAACGGTACAAATCTTCCTGGTTCGTGATACGCCTTTTCTTCTAGTTGTTGAACTTCATATTCATCGGTGGAATGAGCAGAGTCGTTACGCTGGTATCCGGCAAAATCTAATGCAGATACATCCCTTGCATAAGCAAAGTAGTCCCCAATCTTCGAGGCATCTCCAATTTGACCTGAATGAGGATCTCCCCAAAAAAGCTTGAGCGCAGGGAGTTTTTGAGTTATCCGTATTTGATTACTGCTGGCAATAAGATCGTTTTCTGCATCTTCTATTTCTATTCGAGTAGCACCCTCTTCTGTAAAGACCGCCCCTTCGATTCTACACACGCCTCCATCTTCTTCCGAAAACTCCAAACTATTTCCACCTGGGACAACTAACCCGGGGGCCTTTATTTCAACCGTCCCCCGATATTTTTCAGCAGGGTTACCCCAAATGTCGGAGGCCTTAAGCTGTAGAGCAAAACCAGATCCAAGTTCTATATCTGAAGGTGCAATCGCTGACAGATCAGAAGCTTCACCACCACTAATTCGAAGTACTGCTGGTATTGCACTACCTGTTGCTGAGCCCGGTTTTACGAAGTTCGGATCTTGTTGTCCAAGTTGATCTGCGTTTAAGCTATCTGACCTTGTTTCAGCACCCATAGGAGTCCAAGTGCCAGGCGCGGATCCTGAAGGGTTGACTTCGCAGAGGAAATTTCGACGAGGTTCATAAAACGTCTGGGCGCGTAAACCACCTCCACCACCACTCCTATCTCCGAGTATGATATCGATATAATCCCCCTCGGATAACCTGCCTGACATGAGCGTTATGACGAACGATTTGTGATCAGGTGTATGAATTGAAGCAGCACACCCGCTCGGCGGCACGAGGTTCAGATAGCCATCTGCAGTAGGATCTTCTACCTGTGGTTTAGCCCAGTCGGAGTCCGAGTCGGTCCATATGGTCAGGGTGCCTCCCTGTCGCAACCCAACACTTCCAGCCACGTATCGAAGGGTTATACACGCGAGCTCACCAGCCTCAATTTCTTCAGGTGAAACCAGTTTCAGCGATCCAAATTCAGCATCAGCACCCTGTTCCCCGTCACTAACCTCGATCATTTGCTACCTCCATCATGTAGGAATCTCATTTATTGACTTAGATGCTTTTAATAAACTTCCAGAAATCCTCGAACCTGCTACCGGTAAGGGGTTCTCTTGCAAGGATGGTGTCCATACCCCGTTTAGGGTAAAAGTCCTTTGCATAATCAAACACTGCCCGTAGCTGATCCTTTTGAACACCCATCTGTGAAGGACGGTACCGTACCTTACATTGATCGAGAAAGCCAATCAGCTCCTTATAATCATTTGCAGCCCAGGAAACTGCGACTCCGCCCAAAGCAGCAACCTCACCATGTATAAGCCCCGTCTGAAGAACTTCCTCTAAAACCTGCGTCAAGGAATGACCAGCACCCGAAGCAAAAGGCGAGGTCAACTGACGATCATCTCGTTCATGAATAGACTTCATAATAAATCCGACACTGTCAGCAGTTAAATTACCTTGTGAATCTAAAGTTTTAGGGAACTGCACAGACAAATCTCGGTAGTACTCTAAAGTCGGCCTGATCAATTCTTTATCTACCGGAGGGGTATCTCCAACACCAGCTTGATTTCGCCATTCTGAGATGCCTGAATACATACAAAGGACATCACCAATACCAGCGGTGTTCAAATACCACGGCGCCTCCAAAATCAGTTCATAGTCCACAAGAACATGCTCAAAATCACAGTATGGCCAAAACTCTGAATCCGCAACGATCGCATGCCCTTCCCACTTGGCAAAAATGCCATGAATTATCGCCCCAGTTGAAACAGCAGTGGGTACGAGACGTAATGGCACATCTTTCTTTAAAGCGACGTATTTAGACGCGTCAAGTGCTGTACCGCCTCCGATTCCAACAACCATTTCCGCATCATCAGGAAGCGCATTAGACACACTCTCAAGATGATCCCAATCGAGCATACTGACGACACCGACACCAGCCGGCTTCTGCGCTATGTATGGCAGCGCGGTTTTCCAGGCCGTAGGCGTGGTCACTACTACGTACCTTGGCCAGACCGCACTTTCAGTGTTTACCAGCCCATGACCGTATTTAACCTCTACATCTCTCGCCGGGCGAAAATTCGGTCCGCCTGTCCATCCTCTACCTAAAGCCATTACGGATTTCCTCCCTCAGTTAGCATTGAACTTTTCATGCATTGCTACGAATCCGCAACATTACGTTACTTAGAATTATTTTAAGACACCAATCAACGCCAATGTGAAACTTGACTTCGTTTCTCGTAACCGTTTCCAAAAAATCATCAGGGCAACAAATATCAGCGCTATGAACACAGGAGCCCAGAGAAAATGAACCACCGACAGAACTAAGAAGAACAACAGCACACTGGCGGCGATATAAGGACTACCATCGTACGAATATCGACTCAAAGAAAGAAAAGTAAATATCGGGATGCTTGCGATGAACCATCCAACAAAATTATTTATCGGAACCCCATAATATCCCCCAAGGGATTCCCAGATCCAAGCACCCATTGGTCCGGTTGCAGCCGGCTCTAAAATCAAGTCAATGATCACCATCACAGGTGGTCCTACCAAAACCCACCATTTACGCTGGATCCGCAGATAAACAAGTACAAAAACCGCAAATGAAGTGACAACCATCCAAGATGATACGAGAGCATAGGGAACCCCAAACATCCCAGGTCCGAGCACCCCTGAGTAGGTATAGTCACCAAACAATACCCCTGTAGTCAAACCCAGAATCTCTATACCAAATCCGTAGATCCCAACCGCCAACAACAACAGACCTGAGCGAACTCCAGAACTTTTAAGTAAAAGCAGAGATGAAATATAAAGAAAAACTGGAGCAGCCCAACTGGCAGATGCCGGTGCCTCTCCCCACAAGAGAGAAGAAATAACACCCCCCATCCACAAGATGCCGTAAAAAAAAACGGATAAAAGTATTGCGATCCTAAAAGTTGTGTGCAGTATCATAATTTTGCAACCATGGCACTCACAATCTCCGCAGATAAAAGTACCGTAGGAGTTCCGCCTCCTGGATGTGTGCCACCTCCCACATAGAACAGATCTTTTACTCGAGAATCTTTAAGAGGCGGGCGGAGAAATGTCCCTCTCCATCCATGTGCAGCCCGACCATATATCGCCCCACCTGGCGATGCGTATTCACGCTCAAATCTTGCAGGGTTCCAGTATTCGATGAACTTGGCATGGGCCATAAAATCCGGCATCCCAGATGAGACCAATCGCGTTCTTACCCTTTGAGCAGCCTCTAATTCAAACTCCCGTGTCCAAACCTGAGAACCTGCAGGAGCGTTAGCCATAAGAAATACTGATTCTTTCCCCGCAGGTGCCATGGAGTGATCCGTGACCGTAGGGATATTGACATACACGGTCGGATCATCAGGAAATCTCCGTTCACCAATAATTTGTTTAAATTCTCTGTCGTAATCACTAGAAAAACATACCGTGTGATGCCTCAACCCCTCCACTTTACGATCCAGTCCCAAAAGCATCACGAAGCCCGACATCGAATGCTCTTCAGCTTTCAACTTCGTGCCTGCAACTCCATCCGTGAAATCAAAGACTGATGCTGGATCAGCGTTAGAGACGACCACATCTGCATCAAAAAACTGTCCGGAAGTAGTGCCAACGCCGGTAATACGCTTCCCTTCCGTCTGAATCTGGGAAACACGTGTCGACATTTCCATCTCCACACCAGCCCTTGTTGCCATCAGGACAAGTTCGTCAACTATCCGATACAAACCGCCAGGGACGTACCATCCGCCGAACGCTAGTTCCATGTATGGAATAAGCGCGAGGGTCCCCATTGCGCGATGGGGTGAGGCACCTACATATGTTGGATAACGTTGAAAAATTTGACGCATTTGCGAGCTCTTAAAATGACGACGAACTGCCATGTCATAGCTACCCCACGCGTGGAGTTTCGGGGCGGAAAGCAGCGATTTCAAGTCCTCAAAAGTTGGTCGGGACATCGGGGTGCTTTGAAAAAAAGTTTTCTCAGACAATTCAAACAATTTTGCGCCCATTTTTAGAAAACGGTACAAACCTTTTACATCATCAATAGAACCTGTAACACGTTCTATTTCTCGTGCTAGTTCAGGTAGATCGGAACTGTAAGTAAGTCGGTCACCGATATCGAACCGATATTCAAAAAGAGGATCTATCTTCAGAGGTTTGATTAATTTATAAAAATCAGAGCCGCTGACATTGAATAGCCGATCAAAGACATGTGGAAGCGTGATCAGTGATGGACCAGTATCAAAAGTGTAACCAAGATGTGAAAACCGGTTGAGCTTACCACCGGGCTGCGAGCCCTGTTCAATAACAGTTACCCTCCATCCAAGGCTCGACAATCTAATTGCAGTCGCTAACCCTCCAAGACCAGCTCCGATGATCACCGCTTTTTTATTCATCGTTAACTTTGGTTCCCGATGCAGAATATTGACGACCCTTCCAGGCAACACCAGAACCATGTGCATACCGCCACCAAGATTGAGTACCTAACACCAGCATCGCCATGACACTTACAGGATGAAGCAGAACCGACCAAAGGGAATGGCCAAACATAATCGCAACAATGGCGCGAGGCGCCAAAGATAATGCCGCTAGTAACAGATTGATATTTTCAATAAATCCTGCAATAACAGCACAACAAATGATCAAGGGAAGCAGAATAAATCCCAAGGCGAGATAACTCTGGAACAAGAGAAAAGAAACGTCATTTTCAAACGCCGGATAATAACTCTTAGAGAAGCCATTCCAAACAGCAGATAAACTTGAATACATACGGACAGAAACAAGACGACTGCCATCCATCACTTGTGAATTCTGACCATCGGATCGCCAAGACCGAGCTAGAGCCGTATCCTCGAATAGTCGATCCTTCACCATCCGATGACCTCCATTGGCCAAGTATGTCTCGCGGTACGCCAGAATGCACGCTCCATGGGCCAGGCCCAAGGATGGCCTGTCATTAAATCGTGAAATCGGCGCAGGGAAAAGGCTAAAGACCACAAAATTTAGCAATGGCATCAACAGTTTTTCCATCAGGGAAAGCATTTCAATCTTTGGCCAGGCCGACAATAGGGTCGCATCTCTATGTGTTGCTTCAATCACCATTGATTCGACAGCATTCCGCCTAAGTATCGTATCGGCATCTAAGAACAGTAGCCATTTACCAGTTGCCTTTTCGGCGAGTCTAGCGCAGGCGTTAGTTTTGCCTACCCAACCATGCATGATCTCTTGGGTAGCCACCTGTTTAACAATCCCACCATACCGTAAAAGCAGTCTGTCAAATGCTTCTTGAGTGCCATCAACCGAACGGTCGTTATATATCAAGATTTCAGCTACCACCGAACCCTGATCAAGTGCATGCGCCACGCATCGTTCAATGTTTTGCTCCTCATCTCTGGCAGGAATAAGAATCGAGACCAGGCTCTCTCCACAACGACCACGGGAGCGTCTTTTTGACCAGAAAAACAGATTGATAACTGAGATAAATACTGGGGGGACGTAAAGTAACAACGCGGCTATAACAAGAGCCATCTGAAAATTACTCATAATTAAATATGAAATTGCAAAGGATCTCACTGCGTTCTTCTATTGGAAGGTGACCAGCTCCTTCTATAACTCTCAATGTTGCATGTGGCCACACCCCACCTAACATAGCTGCTGATTTCTCCACTGCCCTAAAAGTGTTTTCACCAATAATTATGTCGATTGGCAAGGCTAAATCAGCATAGCGAGACGGGCCCTCGTGTTCGCCCATCATTTTCAAAAAAGAGTAAACGGCATCATGATCAACTCTCTCGAACGATGAAGTTAGGTCAGTATCAGCATCACGTTTGCCTGAGAGGGCCATATTAGTGAAAAATCTTCCGATTGGAGAAGCGAACGCTGTACGATAAGCCAACCGCCCAAAATTCCCGTTGAGAAAAAGAGTAAAGTACCAAGGTGAATATGCGAACGGATCGATCATCACCAAACGTTTGACTAAATCTGGTTTAATCCTGGCAATTTCAGCGCCGATAACGCCACCGGTGCAATTACCAATAATCGTAAATTCACTTTCAAAACTAATCGAATCGGAAACCATCTCTCCGATAGTTTCGATACGCCAGCGATCAGGTAAGGAAGACTGCCCACATCCAGGTAAATCAGGAGCTTCGATGACAACGCCATCAGGAAGATAATTTATCATCGGCACAAACGTCTTGTGACTCCCACCCCAACCGTGCAGACCAACAAAATTGGAGTGACCATCTCCCCATTTCGTCACCCATAAAGGTGATTTCATGCGACCATCTCTTTGTGCAACCATTTTTTGACTCTGTCAGCTGTCATCTTGCCGCTTAACACGCACATTGGCACTCCCGTCCCGGGTGTAGTTGAAGCTCCGGTGAAAAACAAGCCTTTGAATCGGGAAGAAAAGTTTTTTGGCCTAAAAGGACCGATCTGACGAAAATTGTGTGAGGCTCCAAAGGCCGATCCATCGTAGAGCCCAAATTGGTCCGACCAATCAATCGGCGTCATAGTTTGCTGGTGGATAATATCTGAATCCTCAATCGTCATCCGATGAACTTTTAAGCGAGCCTGGACTCTTTCCAAAAGCCTCGCTGACTCATCCTGCCAATTGACATGAACGGTTTGCGAAACAAGTGGAACAGGAACCAGTATGAACACTGCTGACTCACCTTTAGGAGCCATATCCGGATCGGTATTCGAGGCCACCGACACATAAAAGGGAAGATCATCTGGAATGATTCCCTTTTTCATCAATTGACGGTAAGCATGATCGGGATTATCAGGTAAGAAAACCGAATGATGACCTAATTCAGAAAGTTCTCGGCTAACAGCCAGGTAGTAGGTCAAAACGCCAGGAGTCATTTGTGGTGGCCTGTAACGTTTTATATCAGATTCGCCAACCAGTCGAGTCATGGTCGTCGGAACATCTACGTTGGAAACAACTACTTGCGAAGGTTCAAAAGATCCATCATGAAGAGTAATACCCGTTACGCAATCTGAGTCAGTTTCAATATTTTTGACCGGGCAAGCAGTTACGATCTCAACACCCAGCCGCTCAGCAGTACGTTGCATAGCCTGAACTAACGAATACATACCCCCTCTTGGAAGCCACAGACCATACTCGATTTCTCCAAAAGGAATAATCGAAAAAATTCCAGGTAAATCTGTTGGAGCTCCGCCGAGATACATACCGTAAGATCCAAATGCCTCACGTATACGCTTATTTTTGAAATGACGGCCTATCTCAGAATCCATAGACCGCAAAAGACCCAGACGCGGGAGGTTTGTCAACCCTGCTGCTGCAAACCAAGATAGAGGAGAATTTGTATTACGCGACACCAGGCGATCAAATGAAAGGCTGAACTTATTCCGAGCATCATGAAGAAAGCTGAATAATCCGGCAGTACCTCCACTATCGAGCCTCCGACATTCTGAAGCAAGCCGGGTAAGGTCTGAAGACACCTGAAAGGTTTCGCCGTCAGGCCAGAAGAATTTTATGGCCGGATCAACTCGGTTTAACTGCAACTCTTCTCGTAAGCTTGAGCCAGCAGCCCGAAACATCTCGTCAAATACCCACGGATAATTCAACAGTGAGGGGCCAGTGTCGAATCTAAAACCCTCAAACTCAAGTATATTGGCCCTGCCTCCACAACTGTCGTTGGATTCAAAAATAGTAACACGGTAGCCTTCCAATGCCAGATAAATAGCCGTTGAGAGACCACCCACGCCAGCACCTACAACTAATGCTCGATCTGCCGGCATTCTTTCTTACCTCTCCAGCACTAATGCGGCTGGCAATCGCCAGTATTTACTCATCGGCAGCACCGACAACTTTTCGAACATAGTCAATGATTCTCGGTCAGTCGTCGAAGGATTGCTTAGAATTTTTGTGTTGAGGCGGGAATATAAGCGGTGACAGGCTTGAATTGCCAAACGACTATCGGGGTGAAATGCATCGATATCCAAAACGGCTTCTTGGTACCATTTATCCGCCTCGCTGGCCAGAATAAATTGAGCTTCGGCCATAGTGTTCTGATCAAGAGAAAGCACCTGATCAACAAGCTCGCTTCCCGACGACGTCCCGTGCTGTTCAGGTACATAACAACGCTCCCTGAGGGCATCATCTACAACATCTCGGGCGAAGTTGGTCAGTTGAAGTGCGATAGCAAGAGAACGCGCACCTTTTAAGCATCTATCCAAATTTTGACCGGAAGCGGGACCATATATATGTGTCAAAAAATAGCCAACGACAGTGGCTGAGCCATAAATATAGTTCTCAATCAAGTCGTGCCAGTCACTAAACCTCTGTGAGTTAATATCATTTCGCATCGCATCGAGAAACGATATGTAATAAGCATCGGGTATCTGGTTGCGGCGCATCACATCCCGGAAGGCTGCCATTATCACTGATATTCCACTTGAAACTGCCGGTATGATGCCAGAATAATTTCGGGTCTGCTCAAAATCCTTCTGCCATACATCTAAGTAGGTCATCTTAAGATCCCGGCTCAAAGCAAACGTATCCACGACCTCATCCGGATACCTCACAGCCGCATAAACCAATTCGACGTCAGCTTTCTTATCCTGTGGCAAGAAGCGTGTTACTGCATAAAAGGAGGAACTATAAGAGCGAAGTACTTTTCTACCAAAACGCGCTGAAAGCAATCTCGCGGCATTTTCATCCATCACCGCTGAAACATCAGAAGCACTTCGCCTATGAAAGGTCTGCCAGTATGCCTGACTCCACACATCATCTGCCTGCAATTGAAATCCTCGAAAAACACGCTATAACATCAGCCAAGTAGATGTTACATCTTATTTATCTTACAACTGTTTAATTTTGCGGTATTTATACTACCCGACGAGTCTTTGCTTGTCAGGAGATAGCTAATGATAGCGCTCAATAACTGTGAGTCCATCAGGAAAGACCGCTGGACTGCGGGTATGAAAATATCTGCTCGCAACAGAATGGCAGCTGAGTAGTGAAATCGTGCAGGAAAACTTTCGTAATTCCTGAGATGAATTCGAGTTTGGTGGGCCCTGTGGGGATCGAACCCACGACCTGCGGATTAAAAGTCCGATGCTCTACCGCTGAGCTAAAGGCCCTCTCAAACTCAATAAATAAGGGTACGACAGCATCGAGACAATAGGGAGAGTTAAAAGCGGTTACATATATATTACTACTCAAACTTTAACAGTCTTTTATTAAACCCCCAACTTGAAATGTATTTTGTAGTTAACATGTTGCGAATAAATAACTAATTCATCAAACACGTTCAACAGACTAAGAGATCAGGAGCTTGTGACCGAAATGTCAAATGACCAATTGCGAAAATACGATTTACTTTTAAAGGGCGGACGCCTGATCGATCCCGCCTCCGATAGAGACGGCCAATTCGATGTAGCTACGTCCGGAGGTCATATTGCATTAGTTGATAAAGACATATCTCCGAACCTAGCAAGAACCGTCGCTGATGTTTCGGGATTAGTTGTCACGCCGGGTCTTGTCGACCTACACGCGCATTTCTACGGTTATACCGCTTCTATCTTGCCTGACGCACACTGCCTGCCTGAAGGGACGACGACTGCTGTTGACGCCGGGGGATCAGGTCATCTCACATTCGATGATTTCAACGAACAGATTATTGCTCCAGCCATAACGAATGTTTTTGCACTTCTGAATATTGCTGGCGAAGGAATGGTTGGTGAACCTGAGCAAGATCTCGACGGCATGGATTCAGAACTCACTGCACTGAAGATCGCCCAGAGACCGGATCTGATTGTTGGCGTAAAAGTGGCCCATTACATGGGTCCGGGTTGGGAACCCTTAGATCGCGGAATACAGGCTGCAGAAGAAAACGGCGTATACCTGATGGTCGACCAGTCACCGATCCATACCCGACCAATGGACGAAATGATGCTCGAGCACCTTCGACCAGGTGATATGGTTACCCACTGTTACGCTCTAAGTAAGCCAATGACCGACATCCACGATAAAGTCAAACCTCACTTTATTCAGGCCCGTGAGCGCGGCGTGCAATTCGATGTTGGGCACGGTGCTGGCAGTTTCTCTTTCAGGATCGCAAAAGCTGCAATCGAACAGGGATTTTTACCCGATACCATTTCAACAGATATGCACCGAGCAAGCATTTTGGCAAATCAAGCGACGATGCCGGAAACCATGTCAAAATTATTAGCTCTTGGTATGGAATTACCAGAAATCATCAGGCGCTCGACTTGGGACCCAGCCCAGGCTATCGGTCACCCCGAATTAGGCAACCTCGGTCAGACAGTTCCGGCTGATATTGCGGTATTGAATATAACTCAGGGCGAATTTGGTCTTGTAGATAACGGTACTGACAACAGGGTATACAAATCCGATAAGCGTATCGTCTGCGAAATGACGATCAAAAACGGACAAATTGTGTGGGACAAGAACGGTCGTTCCCGTGATGATTGGTCGTCAACTCCGCCAACCAATCCAGCTCTCTAGGTTGAGGGACGACCTGCTCCATGGCAAAGCCAAAATACGATGTGATAGTCGTTGGTGCGGGATCCGCAGGGGCTGCCCTCGCAACCCGTCTATCTGAAGATCCTTCTCGCCGGGTATTGTTAATCGAAGCAGGACACGATTATCCGAACATCGACGCGCTACCGGACGAAATCAGACAAGGACACGCTACGGGAGCCGATATGGCACTAGACCCTGAAAGTGACCACAACTGGGGATTAACGGCGAAAGCCACACCTTTTTATAAGGACATGCCAGTACCGCGAGGGAAGATAACCGGAGGCACCAGTGCAATCAACGGACAAGTCTACCTACGAGCGATCCCGGAAGACTTTGAATATTGGGTCGACGAAGGTAATGACGAATGGTCTTTTGAGAAAATTCTTCCATTTCTCAAGAAACTCGAAAACGATCTGGACGTCACGAATCACTATCACGGTAACGAGGGTCCAATAGTAGTTCGTCGTTACCAACCGGATCAGCTTGCCGAGGATCAGTCAGCATTCATCGCAGCAGCCACCACGGCTGGTTTTCCACACACCGATGATCATAACCACCCTGCCTCAAGCGGAGTCGGACCTCTGCCGCTAAACAACCCTGATGGTGTCCGGTGGAGTACCGCAATCGGGTATTTAACAATGGCACGCGATCGGTCTAACTTTACGATCTCACCAGATAGCCACACCACGCGCATTTTGATTAATGACAAGCGTGCTGTTGGAGTGGAGTACCAAAAAGCTGGATCTTCCATTCAGGTCAATGCAGAAGAAGTCGTGTTAAGTGCAGGTTCGATCGGCACCCCACATCTCCTCATGCTCTCTGGCATTGGACCTGCCGGACAATTAGAAAATGCAGGTATCATGGTTGTTAACGACATGCCAGGTGTTGGGCAAAACCTCCGTGATCATCCATCTGTCCACGTACGATGGAGCGCCGACGATAATTTCTCGATGCCGGATGTCAAAATAGGCCCACAAAAAGTCGCCCTACGTTATACCGCAAGAGGTTCCCCATTCCGGAACGACATGATTGCCGTGATGCGATGGGATTCACCAAAAAGAGAATTCATGATGAGCGCAGGTCTTTACTTAGCGAAAGCATCCGGTGAGCTTAGATTAAATTCCAATAATCCTTTTCAACAACCAGCTCTGGACTACCGATTACTAAATCATCCATATGATCTTTCAAGGATGCGCGACGCTGTTCACATGCATATCGAATTTGGCAGGCACGCAGCATTTCATGGGATCTTAAAAGACCTTATCGATCCGCTAAAACCAGATCTTGAATCAGATGAGTCCCTGTACAACTGGATGTTAAGGCGTGTCAGCACAATGCACCATATTTCCTGCACTGCAAAAATGGGATCGCAAGAAGATACTATGTCAGTTGTAAATCAATACGGCAGGGTGCACGGAATCGAAGGTTTGACCATCGCTGACATCTCCATCATGCCCGACTGCCCGCGAGCCAATACAAACTCGCCTGCAATCATGATCGGAGAGCGCATAGCATCCTTTATGATGGCCTGAAAAACCAAAGTACGAAGATCTTTTTGAGTAAGCGATAACCGAATCGAGCAACAAAAACAATTTAACTAAAGATTTGAAAGTCAGATGTCGGCCACAGAATAGCCCAGGCGCGACCCACTAGTTCATCTGACGATACAAATTCCCAATTACGCGAATCAATAGATACACGGCGGTTATCACCAAGAACATAGTATGATCCCGGCGGAACTTCCACGGGATAATATCCATCGCTTCTTCGCCTAGATGTGATGGCATCGACCCATTCTGTTTTTTCCCCGTTCACGTAAACAAACTCATTGTCTATGTCTATTAGATCGCCCGGGACACCAATGATTCTTTTGACAAAGTCCTTTTTAGACCCCGAGGGAGGATGGAAGACAACAATATCCCCTCGCTTAGGCCCATCGAATAAATAGTTTTTATCCCCAAACAAGCTGAAAGGCGCTCGGATATAAATGAACTTGTTAACTAGGAGACGTTGATTTTGCGATAAAGTGGGCTCCATTGAGGAACCCTCTATTAGAAAATTCTGCGTAGATCCTTGAAGAAACAGAAATATCACCACCGCAGTGATGATCGTTTCACATGTATCTCGGATAGCTGAGCGCATTGATTGCAGAAATATTTTCTCGAACGCCTGAAGCCTTGGCCTGGCTATAAATATAACCGACTGGCATTACGCCGTAATATTAAAGTCATATCTTGAGGTTTTCCCTCGCAGTGGTTCCGCAGTGTAGCTTTGCATTACTTGAGATTAAATTTCAAATGACCCCAAGGTAAATGAATACTGATAACTCATCGCAAGGTAAATGGAAATAAAATAGAGGAATACAACCATCGCAACTCTTTACGGGCAGTGCAATAAAATACTAAGGAATCGATTAATACTCCCAATGAATACCAGCATACCGATTAGATGGTTAAACATCGTTGCTATCACAATATTCTTGGTAGCCGTTGTTGCTTGTAACAATAGTTCTGTCAAGAATCCAGACGACAACCATGCTTCAATCATGGGACCCATCACTGATCCAAGGCCAATAATAGATAACGCTTCTCTTGATTCTGTTGTCACATCCATGGGTGCACCGGAAGGGCCGACTTCCAGTGTGTTTGTTTCAAGCCCCCCAACAGCTTTTCGAGCCAGCACTACGGGGTCTACCTCTTCCAACCAGGTCGCAGCATACAACTCCGGAATATGGGTTAATGGTCAAGCGTCCATTGAGATTCCAGCTGACATAGCCAAGGTTTCAATCGGTGTAGAAGTACGAAAAGAGTCAGTTGCAGAAGCACGTAACATTGCAGCCGCTACCATGGATAAGGTGGTGAAAGCTATCAAAAATAAAGGAGTTCAACAAGAGGACATTGTCACTACTCAATTCAGCATCTACCCTCAGACCACGTGGATTGAAGTTTCAGACTCCCTTGGCATACATACTGAGCCCCGTGTTGTGGGCTATACCGTCAACAACACACTACAGGTCACCGTACGCGACATCGATGAATTAGGACCTGTTATCGATAATGCAGCATCAACTGGAGGCGACCTAATTAGAGTCAATTCAATCCAGTTCACAGTAGATAACCCAACAATTTATGCTGATCAAATACGCCAAGAAGCGGCGGCTGATGCAGCAGCAAGAGCAGATCTCTATGCCCGTGCATTGGGCGTTACGCTCGGTCCACTCGTTTACCTCACAGAAGTCAATGGTCCGGCCCCAGTCGCGATGAGCTACGATGCCGGCATGCGCTCAGCCCCAATGATAGCCGAAGCGTTTTCTCCATCACCCATATCTGGAGGAGATGTCAATATCTCCGTCACAGTTCAAGCGATGTTCGCAATCGCTGACTAATTAAGTTTTTATAGGACTGAAACCATTTGAACGGTAACGTTATCAATACACCTTTGGATCGAGCCTTAAAACTTGCCAGGCAAGCAAAAGGCGGTGTAGCACCACGGCCGGCTGTAGGTGCGGTAGTCGTGAAAAATGGCATTGTCATCGGAGAAGGAGCTACTCAACGAAGACCGGGGCAGCATGCTGAAGCAATAGCCTTATCCAAAGCTGGAAACCAGACAAAAGGAGCAACAATTTTCTGTTCACTTGAACCACACGCATTCCAGGGAATGGCTGCCCCCTGCACAGAAGCAATCATCAACTCTGGGATTACAACCGTTGTATCGCCACTGGAAGATCCTAACCCGAGAGTTTCAGGAAACGGATACCGGCAACTTAAGGCGTCTGGTATTGAGGTCATAAGAGAATGTTCCCCAAAACAAAGGTTAGAGGCCGAGCATTTGATCGAAGGGTTCAGCCACCATATAAAAACTGGGCTCCCGATGGTAACAGTGAAATTTGCTGCAAGTCTCGATGGAAAAATCGCGACACGTACAGGTGATTCACAATGGATAACTAACGAAAAATCTCGTGAGAGGGTTCATGAGATGCGCCGTCAGTCAGATGCATTGATCACTGGGATTGGAACCTTACTTTCCGACAATCCACGACTTACCGCACGAGACCACCTTGGAAATGCTACGGGTCGACCGGCCTTAAGAGTAGTGATCGACAGCCACGGTAAAATGCCTGAATCAGCGTCATTATTAAGGGAACCAGGTGAAATTCTCTGGGTAGTAAGGAATGACGTCGATGTCAGGCCACCAACCGATTCTGTCACTATCCTCAAAGCCTCTGGCGCAAACGGAAAAGTCAACTTATCAATCGTAATCGAGACATTGGGAACTAGAGGACTCCATGAAGTCATGGTAGAGGCTGGAGCTGAACTCACAGCAGCCTTCATCAAAGGCAATCATGTGAATAAAATTGCAGCCTTCCTTGCACCCATAATTATTGGCGGGAAAGACGCTATTGGTGCAATCGGTGGAGAAGGAATAGAAAGTCTTAGCCATGCCCTATCGCTCGACCGTGTTTCCCATAGTCTTATCAACGGCGATCTCCTAGTCGAAGGTTACGTTTCCTCCAATACGGAGATTTCCTCAACCTCCACGCCTAAGGCAAAATGAATAAATGTTTTCAGGAATAATTGAAGAAATAGGTACAGTTGATTCATACGACGGTGAAAGGCTCGTCATACAGGCGAAACAAGTCCTAGATGACCTAAAAATATCACAGTCGATCATGATAGACGGAGCATGCCTAACAGTGTTCGAAATCTCGAATACGAACTGCACTTTCACAGTGGAAACAATACCCGAAACCCGTTATCGGACAAACTTCGGGAAATTAATTCCTGGAGACCACGTGAACCTAGAACGAGCTCTACGCTATGGCGATCGGGTCGGTGGGCATATGGTACAGGGGCATGTTGACGGTGTCGGGACCGTGCGCTCAATATCGGGGGATGCAAACTCAAATCTAGTAGTAATTGAAGCAGATCAGAATATAATTGCTGGCATCGTTGAAAAAGGCTTCATCGCCGTAAATGGAATCAGCCTGACAGTCGCAAACTGTAATGGCAATGAATTCAGTATTGCAATAATCCCTTACACTCTTGAAAACACAACAGTCCATGAACTTTCAAAAGACTCCCAGGTCAACCTGGAAGTAGATGTGACAGCAAAATATATTTCAAAATTACTCGAACGTTACAAAAACGATTTTTTACCCTGAACAATGCCCATCAATCCCAACATACCAGACATCGTTGATGCCGAATCCATTATGGATGTCGAACGAGGTATAGAGCAGATCAAGAAGGGTGGAATCGTGATCCTCGTCGATGACGAAGATCGCGAAAACGAGGGTGATATGGTCATGGCGTCTGAAGACGCCACAGCGGACAATATCACTCTCATGATGTTAGAGGCGCGAGGCCTAATATGCACTCCAATGTTAGGAGATGATCTTGACCGCCTTAATCTTCCGCTACAAGTTCAAAACAACACGGCTGCTCACAGGACCGCTTTTACAGTTACCGTAGACGCTGCAAGTGGGATAACCACTGGGATTTCTTCAGCCGATCGCGCACACACGATTAAATTACTGGTAGATAAACAGTCTAGTCCCAATGATTTTGTACAGCCCGGTCATGTGTTCCCCCTGCGCTATGAAGAAGGGGGCGTGCTTGTCAGGACCGGCCACACCGAAGGCTCGGTAGACCTAGTTAGTCTTGCAGGTAAGTATCCGTCGGCTGTCATTTGCGAAATATTGAACCCGGATGGAACTATGGCAAGACGACCGCAACTAGAAGAGGTGGCCAAAAAATACGACTTCCCAATAGTCGCGATCGCTGATGTAATTGCCTACAGGATGAGTCATGAAAAACTAGTAGAACGTGGTGCTGAAGCACGCCTGCCAACAGACTATGGAGTGTTTACAGCGATTGCATATGACAGCATTGTAGACGCCTCAGAGCACATCGCAGTGTACATGGGAGATATTGATGACTCTGAACCGGTAATAGTACGCGTCGAATCTGAATGCCTTACGGGCCATGTCTTTGGAAGCACCAGGTGCGATTGCGGAGATCAAGTCAATATGGCACTCAAAACCATATCTGATCACGGCCGAGGCGTACTGGTTTATATGCGGCAGGAAGGACGGGGGATCGGATTGCTTAACAAATTAAAAGCATATGAGTTGCAAGATAAAGGTTTAGATACAGTAGAAGCGAATCTTCACCTTGGTTTCCCAATGGATCTTAGAAAGTATGGAGTCGGAGCCCAGATTCTTCGTGATCTGGGAGTTCGACGGTTTAAATTACTAACAAATAATCCAAAGAAGGTCGTGGGATTGCAAGGTTTCGGACTGGAAATGTTGGAACAGATTCCACTCAAGGCACCCATCAACGATGAAAATCGTTTTTACATGAAAACCAAAGTCGATAAGATGGGACATGACTTAGAGGTCGATCCTCCTCCTAGAGATGAAACTCCATAATAATGACACCCCGAATCATTGATCAAAAACTCGATGGTGCAGACCTTGGAATAGCTGTAGTAGCCGCGCGTTTTAACAGCTACATGACCGATCAAATGCTGGAAATTGCCCTGAAACGGCTATCATCACTTGGGGTGCCAGACGAGAATATTATCGTAGCTCGAACTGCCGGCTCTTTTGAATTATCGCTGACTGCACGCCGTCTGGCAGAGCGCGGCGATGTCGACGCCGTAATTTGTATTGGAGCAGTGATACGTGGTGACACTGATCACTATGAACATATAGCTCGCGCGACGGCAGACGGAATTGCACATGCAGGAGACGACTCAGGTAAACCGATCATATTCGGTGTTTTGACGACAGACGATACGGATCAGGCAATTTCTAGGATAACCCAGGCAAACGATTACGCCGATACGGCGGTGGAAATGGCCAACACATTGCGTCAAATCCACAATCTGCGCTGATCTCCCAGTTATATGTGCCGCAGTGTTTGCCAAAATTTTAAAGTGCACGTGCTAACCTGCAAGCATGAAACAAGGGAATTCCAGACGCACAATTTTCCATGCCGACCTCGACGCTTTCTATGTGGAGGTTGAGCGCCAGTATGACCATTCTCTACTCGGTAAACCGGTAATTGTTGGTGGAATGGGACCACGTGGAGTGGTAGCAACCGCGTCCTACGAAGCACGAAAGTTCGGGGTTCATTCTGCACAACCCACAATCATCGCTCGCAAACTCTGTCCCCAAGGATATTTCTTGCCAGGAAATCATGCTTTATACAGTGAAGTCTCAAAAAAATTTATGCATATTCTTCGACGATATTCGCCAACCGTATTATCGGTGAGCATAGATGAGGCCTATATGGATATGTCAGGAACAAAAGAGATCTATGGACCGCCGATAGTGACTGCTGAAACAATAAGACAAAACATCCGGGATAGTATCGGCCTACCAGTTTCTATTGGTATAGGTCCTAACAAGTTGATCGCCAAAGTCTGTACTGAATACGCTAAGCCCGATGGAATTTTCCAAATTGAACAAATAGGAGCCGAAAGATTTTTCGCTCCGCAACCCGTTCGAAATTTACCTGGCATTGGCCCTAAAGCTCAAAAAGCCCTCAACAATCTAAAAATCTTCACGCTAGGCGAACTTGCGATGGCCCCCGACGGATTGTTGCGACGAGCACTAGGACCGAATCGCGCTGGCCATATTAAATCGAGGGCAAAAGGGATAGATAACACTCCACTTCAAGAACCTAGGAAAGCTAAATCTATGAGCGCTGAAACCACATTTGACGAAGATATATCTAGCCAATCTGAAATCGAACTAGCACTTAAAAGGCTGAGTGAACGTGTGGGAACAAGGTTAAGAAAATCAGGACACGTCGCTCGCGGAGTTAGCATCAAACTCCGTTACAGGGATTTTGCCACCATCACACGTCAGCACACGCTTACAACACCAAGTGATGGCGATCAAACTATTTATCTAACAGCTCAGACGCTCTTGCTCACCGAAATGCGTAAGAAAAACGAATCTATCCGTTTGATCGGAATATCAGTCACAGGTTTAGACCAAAGAGCAACACAGTTGTCCCTTTTTGATTCACATTCCAAAACCGACTCTGATACCAGCCTTGCCTTGGACGCCATACGTGAAAGATTTGGATTTGAATCCATATCTCGAGGAACCCAATAAAGGCTATTTACAGGTGAGGCAAAACGCCTTGAACCTGCCCAGCTAAGCTTATGGAGCCTCAAGCAGGCCAGCATTTCTTGCCGCTGCCAGAACAACAAGTCTCTGCTCATCTGTAAGGTCGGTAACCGGCGGTATAGGTCTGCCACAGTCAATACCCAAGCGTTCAGTTAAGATCAATTTAGTAACTGCTGCAGGAGCGCCAAACATCCGCACGACATTGACAATCTCAAGGACACCATCTTGCAAGCGTTGGGCTGTTTCCATATCACCCCGTTCCCAAGCATCGTACAACTCAGCATAATGCCAGGGTGCCAACGATAATGGCGCATCAACGGTCCCAACTGCACCCATTGTCAGCGCAGGAAGCGGCAGTGTCCCGTTTCCCGAAAAACATTTCAAACCCATGTCAGCAAATAGACGTATATCACCAAAATTCATTGCGGAGTGTTTCAGACCTACAACATTAGGGACAGCGTCTACTATTTTTTCCATAAGATCCGGTGTGATCTCGACCTGGGTAAGCTGTGGAAGGTTATACACAAAAAAAGGTAGACCATCAGATGCGTCTGCAACTCTTTTGTAGTGATCAATAGTCATTTGATCTCCACCACGAAAAAAGAAAGGTGGTACACAACAGATCGCGTCACAGCCATATTTCCGAGCCGCCTTGGCTCCTTTGGCAGCGCTTTCAGAACTGATCGCACCCACATGCATGATCGAAAGGCCTCTGCCAGAAATAGTTTCGCCAGCTATTCTAGCGGTGGTTTCGCGCTGAACTTCACTCATCACAGGTCCTTCACCGGTGGAACCCGCTATCCAAAAACCATCAACGCCATGAGCCAAGTTGTCTTGGATAATTTTCTCAAGAGCTTTTTCGTTAATACGCCCGTCAGATTTCACCGGGGTAGGGTTTGCAGGGAAGACTCCCTTAAATTCCAAGCTATTACCAGAAATATTTGAACGTTCCGCCGCGGTAGCGATAGTCGCCATTTAAAACCCTCCATGATCAAAGAGAAAGTTACATTAAGGCGCCAGTTTAAACAGTTTTTCAACAGCAATGTTTGATGGTCATCACCGTGAAGCCTCTAATATATAGAAAAACGTGATCATAGCCAGATAATCTCGTACAACGGCAGGATTAATGATTAGGCGAAATCCAATCACCTTGCTAGTATTTAAGACTGTGCGCTATTGCCGATTCGTCTAGCGGTAAGACACCAGACTCTGAATCTGGGA
>CEOQ01167537.1_pt1 | contig 63682 bp, 58 predicted proteins | sample 361351 | NCBI WGS metagenome assembly CEOQ01 (sample SAMEA2619907, study PRJEB7988) | marine metagenome | biome: marine biome (ENVO:00000447); feature: deep chlorophyll maximum layer (ENVO:xxxxxxxx); material: "saline water (ENVO:00002010), including plankton (ENVO:xxxxxxxx)" | depth 60 m | reverse complement strand
TTCCTGACCTTCTTGATGTTCTCATCTGTCATGGTCTCCCCTACATCTGCACAAGCATCCGATTCGGCGCAACCATCTCCAATCAACAATATCCTGCACATTTGGGGTAACGAGGACGCATCTGACTGCTGGGAGAACTTTGACCCCCAGGGTTCTTCGGGTTCAGCGGAGCAGGGTTACGGGGAGGAGATCGATGGAGGGGATGCAGAGAGGCTGGAAGTGAGCATCTCTTGCCGAATGAAGTTCTCATTGGAGGAAAACGTATACCTCAATCCTACAGGAAAGATTGCGATTGAGTTTGGGCTGAGGCTTGATCACGCCGAGGCCGAGTCCGAAGAGGATCAGGACCTGACAATAACCCTGATGAAAGGGAATCTTGAGATTGACAGAAGGGAGTTCCCCAACGTAGCGACGGACGAGGACGTTCAACTATCATGGGAGTTGGACGTCGAGGAGAACTCAACCTGGTGGAACAGAAGTGAAGGAGAGCCAAACGTTAGGTTCGAGATCTCCAAGGCGGGCTGGGACGCTTCTGGAACTCCATGCAGTGGGCCTCTGCAGGTCCTCAAGTGTGGAGGTTCTTTCCGCCTGTACTACTCGAATAACCAAGAGGGTATGCGTTCACAGATTCAATTCCCAGTAGCAGACGCTCCCGAGTTAGTCGAGGAATCAGAAGAGGGAGGAAATAAAACCCCGGGATTCGGGATTCTCTCCAGTCTGGCCGCAATTTGCTTGGCCGTCACAGCTCATCGAAGAGGACGTCAGCCTCCTCCCCGCTCTCTAGGTCCTTGATCCTGACCTTGCCATCGCCCCACTCCTCGGGCATGACCAACACCAGCCTTCCTGCTCCGACCCTCTCTGCATGCTTGAAGACCCATTTCATCCTCTTGTCCTCTAGTACGAGATCAACGCTTCTGCCGTTGGAACGAAGCGCACTCGCTACCTTCATCGAGGCTCCCCGTAGCTCTGGCCCCATTCCGAAAACAACGTCAGAGACGCCCGAAGAGATGTCTGGCACAAGTCCCTTTGACCGGAGAAGCTCCATTACGACCATGTCGCCAAATCCGAACCCCGTGGCGGGCAGGTCCTTTCCGCCCAATGTCCCAATGAGCCTGTCATACCTGCCACCTCCGCAGATGGCACGCAACTCACCTGAACGGTCATGTGCCTCGAACACTGGTCCCGTGTAATATGCAAGTCCGCGTACCACGGAGGCATCGAACTCTACCCACGCGCCTATCCCATAAGACTCAACCAGAGCGAAAAGAGACGAGAGTTCCATCACTGATGCGCTGTCAGGTCCCAAGGCAGACTCGAGTTCCTGCAGGTCTCTTATTCCGAGAACTGACTGAATGGTCGATACCGACTCTGGGGGGATTCCCAAGTCGGAAAGCTGGGCCTGGATGACTTCCTCGGGAAGCTTGTCCATCTTGTCAACAATAACGCAAGTCTTAGCGAAATCGTCACCCTCGATGCCAAGTGAACCCAGGACCTCTTCTAGCACCTTCCGACTGCTTACCCTGATGGCCAAATCCTGCTCCGACAGGCCCACGATGCGGAAGAAGTGCACTAGTGTCGATAGGAGCTCAGCATCCGCCTCGACACCATCCGCACCCCATATGTCCACGTTCCACTGGTAGTGCTCCCTCCCTCTTCCCCTCTGGGTCCTCTCGTAGCGCCAACACTGTGGTATCGAGTACCACTTGATGGGAAGAGGTAGCGCCCCGGACCTAGCCATGACCATCCTTGCAAGAGAGGGGGTCATCTCGGGGCGGAGTGCTACTTTGCGGCCCCCTTTGTCCTCGAAGTTGTAGAGTTGCTGGGTGATCTCCTCCCCCGCCTTCCTAGTGTAGAGTTCCTCGGTCTCTAGAACCGGAGAGTCGTACTCCTCGAAGCCGTGTGCCCGGGCGGCTGAGTGGAACTTCTCGAAAAGCCAGTTCCTGACTCTCATGTCATCCGGGTAGAAGTCCCGGGTGCCTCGAACCCCCTTCGTCATGGCACTGCCAAGAACTGGGTCACTTCAAGCCCTACGCCGATTTCGGAACTCTTCCACTCTTTCTTTGCGGGTGATGCGCCCCTCGGAGAGGGGGAATGCGAACATCCTCAGGAGGACGAATGAGATGAAGCCGAAGGCTGCGGTGTTCGCTGCCCACGAGTAGTAGTGATTGAATTCGAGGGTGTCTGCGAAGTAGGCTGTGGAGATGGTGGAGATGATCAGAAGTGCGACGTAGATTGTCAACATCACGACTAGGCTCTTCTTGTAGTCGGCGAGGGACTCGAAGGTTAGCCAACGATGAAGATAGTGAGCTAGTATTGAGCTCAAGAAGTAGGATATCGCCCATGCCGAGGCGGCGGGGTACTGAACGGAGATTTGTGCCTTGTAGAGGAAGTAGTACATTGCAAAGAAGACTGCAACATTGATGCAGCCCACTGCACAATACATCGTATATTCACGGAGAAGTTTGCCCCATGTGTAATCCTCGCTGACTAGCATCATCCCACACCTATCCACTCGGCGAGGGTGTGGGCGATATGAACGGGCACGTCCTCTGCAAGCAGACCGGGTCCCTTTTCCTCGGCCGCCCTCTTTCCAGACTCCCTGATTAGGGCACAGCCAAGCCTCGCAGCCGGCCATGGGGGCATTCCCTGGGCCAACAGCCCCCCTATGGTTCCAGCCAGAAGGTCCCCCGTACCACCAACTGCCATTCTGGGGTGGCCTCCAGTTGCTAGGCACCTCCTACCCTCGGGACCAGTCAGTTGGTCACTTTCACCGGTGATCACGATTGCAGATTCCTCTTCAGAGCAGTTGGCGAGCGCTTCCGAGGGTGTTGCCCGGCCCAGCCACCTCTCGGCCTCATCCAAGTGAGGGGTTGCAACTCCCTCCATTCCTTCCGGCCAATTGCCGCTCGGGAGAGCGGAAATGGCATCGGCATCGACTACTATTGGGATATTCCTGCCTGATGCCAATTCAAGTATCGCCTCAACCGCTTCCGTCGTTCGGTCGTCCCTCCCTAGTCCAGGGCCCAGTACTATGGATTCGGGAGTTCTTCCGGAGTCCAGGAAATCTCCGATGGCCCCAATCGAGTCCATAGTGAGGAAGTCGTCGTCCGGCAATATCTCGGGGATCAGGCTAGTGGGCCACTCGGCTCGACCTACAGCTGATCTTGGCATGGCAACGTGTACCAAGTCGCAGCCACTCCTCGCTGCTGCTAGGCCGGATAGGATGGGAGCCCCATGGTAAGGGCCTCCCCCGATAACTAGGAGTCTGCCGCGGTCTCCCTTCCTTGCACCCTTGTCAATGGGCGGGTATCTGGTTGAGTCTCCCCTTCCGCAGTTCTGCACCTCTTCTGGCCATGGAAGGTCCGATACCGAAATTTCCCCGCATTCGGAAGACCCCATTCCTTCTTTCAGAGAGTGGAAAGTTAGCGTCTTGTCCGCCACCAGACAGTCCGGGCCACCAAGTCCAGTGGGGATGTCGCAAGCAAGGATTGGCTTCCCCTGGGAACTTGCCCACTCTGCGATTTCCGAGATGGGTTGTCTGAGGGATGAGCCCGGGCCCCCTCCCCCTGCACCGAGTAGGCAATCCACGATCAGGGACCAATCGCCCTCTGGCACGGACGGCCACACATGGATTCCAACCGACTCGCTCGCTAGTCTCCGGGCTTCCGAAGAGGCCTCAGACTTGGAATGGAGGTGGCTTGCTACAACGGCAGTCCTTCCAGAAAGTGAGTCGGAGCGGCAAGCGACGAAGCCGTCTCCGCCATTGTTTCCCGGGCCGCACAGGAACAGTACCCCTCCGCTTGGGTACATTGCAGATGCTTCTGCGGCAAGGCTATCGCCGGCGGCCTGCATTAGCTCGGACTCCCCGATTCCCAAACTGAGGGCGTTGTCGTCGAAGACCGCGACCTCTTCCCAATGCATGGACCAGCGAGAGCGCCCCTTCATGATCACCAACGTACCTAGGCGATCTCCGCTTCGATGGCTGTCCCGGTTCTCTTGCTTCCATCGCCATAGCCATCGTCCCACAGTCCATCCGGGATCTCTTCGCCTGCGATGAGTACGAACGGGTCATGTCCACCTGGTAGCATGTCGATTGGTACGTCGGCACCCTCAGGGACGTTCCTGAACACCGGCCTGGAAACCAGTAGCTTGTTGAAGCCGATGAACAGTGACGCAGTAACCCCCCAGAAAAGCAGGATGATCGAAATTCCGTGTGGATTGGCAGGATTCCACGGGTCGTCAACGTTGGCTAGCAAGTCTACGAAGTATGATAGCATCAGGACGGCGAACATTATCGGGAAGCCGAGGTACATCACAATGTCCCACCACCTCCCTATCCACCAGTCATTGTCCCCAGTATTGATGAAGTCGTCACGGAATGCGGAGACTCCGTGGTCGAGGTATTCCCTGAAGTCGAAGCCCTCCACTCCGTTCTCTTCCTGCCAGAACTTGTACCTAGACCAACCGTAGTTCCAAATCGTGTACGCCATGAACAGCCCGCTGAACATCAGACCGTATCCCCAAATATGATCCTGAACCTCCAGGAACTGCGGGAAGCGCACTCCAGTGGTTGGATCCATCTTGATCCAAAGGACAGCGCTAGGGAGTCCGAATAGGAAAATCGCAAATCCGGTTAGTGCCACTGACCTCGATCTCTCGAATCCATGGTCGACGAAGTTCCTTACGCACAGTTCCACGGTTGAAATCATCGAGGTTAGGGCGGCGAAAGATAGGGCCAGGAAGAAGACCGCGACCATAACGAGCTGTACAACCGGGCCTCCGGGAGCCTGTGCGAAAACCTCTGGCAGCACTAGGAAGGTGATGGCTGAGCTTCCTCCACTAACAGCCCCTAGGGGATCGGCTGAGACGGAGAAGACCGCCATCATTACCGTTAGGCCAGCGATGATGCTAATGCTGTTGTTTGCCAAGCACATGGTCGCCGCGTTCAGCGTGGTGTCCTCGTCCTTTCGCATGTAGACCGAGTAAGTGATTGCCATGCCCATACCGGCGGAGCATGACCATGCCGACTGGGAAAGGCCGTTAATCCACGTCTCTGGTTGCACAAGGTACTCGGGTTGGATGCTGAACATGTAGATGAAGCCGTCAAGCGAACCGTCCTTCACGTCCATCACAAATGCTAGGAAGAGTGCAGTGAACAGTAGGACGAAAAGCGATGTCATCAGCGTAACGTTTGCCTTCTCTATCGCCTTTGCTCCGCCCCAGATGGCTGCCAGAGTGATCAGTACTGTGATCCATTGGAAGAAGATAACCTGCATCGGGTTCTCTAGGAACGTGTTCCACACCTCGATTGTGTCAACACCCTCAGCAAGGCCCCCTCTGATTGCAATTTGGAAGTAGTTCAGACACCACCCGGTTACCACTGCGTAGTAGAAACCGATTGCTACGTTTATCCAAGCAGTCCATAGCCCCATCCAAGCGAACCTCCTTCCTGCGAAGATTCGGAATGTGCCAACGGTGCCCACTCGACTCCTCTTCCCAAGAGCGAACTCTGCGATAATCAGAGGAACAGACCACAAGAAGAGGAAGATTAGCCAAGGAATGAGGAAGGACCCCCCTCCATTTGCACCGACCATCCTTGGGAACCGCCAAATGTTACCCGTTCCGATTGCCGCCCCTATGGTTGCAAATATTAGCCCCAGGCGTCCACTGAACTGATCGCTTGACTGCTCTGAACCGGATTCCATCCTATCGCCTCAATTGCTCTTCCCGGGATTTTTCGGGGTGGGTTGCGGTTCATCTTCAATCGGCATGCCAAGAACTCTGTCATCCTCTGAGAACATCTCCCTGAGGGAGAAGCCCAGACCTCCCCAAACGAAGCTAGCAATCACCAGAAACATCAGGATGCTCAGAATTGCGTCCCCGAACCCTGCCCTGTAAGGAATTGACAACTCGTAGTAGTTTCCGCCCTCGTCAACGTTTGGATAGATGAACGGGAAAGCCCCGTTGGTAGTACCCAACATTGCCTTGTACTGGATTTTACCCACCGAGGTGTCTGGAAGCGGGACGTGGGCCTCGATCTGGGTTCCATTGGATCCATCCCTAAGAGAGCAATGGACGTTCGACTCGGGCTCGATGAATGGGGTCCTAGACCAAGGGACGTTCGACCACTCAGTTGGCCCGAAGTCGTCCTGCTGCCTTGTTGGCTCAACGAACCTCCACATCAGATGTGTCATGTTTATGTCTGTTGAGTAGGGGAATGTCACGTCTAGGCAGAAGCCTATCGGAATGTCTCCCTCGGATGGGACTGTGACGTTGTCGGGTCCCGATAGCCACTGCCGCGCCGTGGTGTTCTCGATTCCCACTATAGCCCGGTATCTTGGGTCGTCAGCTATCTCAGTCATGTAGAAGGCGATGCCGACATTCCTCACTGCAATATGGGCAATGTCCTCCGGGAGCTCGTGGAATGCGTTGCCTATCTCTATCGTGTAGCAATAGGAGTTGTGAACGCCGTAGTGCCAGTCGCAGAAATCTCCAGTGGTCGGGTATAGCTCCGATGACTGCATCGGGGCGTAATCTGTCATCTGGCCCATTACCTGGCCGTGGTACACGAGATACTCGTCATCCGGGGAGTAGCAGTTGGTGCAATGGCCCCAGGGCCAGAGAACCAGCTCAGAGAAGGAGTGCCATGTGAGGGTGGTCTTGAATTCTGAGGCTCCGTCCCCATCGTCGTCGTTCATCTCCGTCATGTCTTGGATGAACTTGGTCTCTGGTTCGCTGTTTCCCCCCATCCAGTCCTCGTCAATCAGTTGGTCGGCATCATCGTCCTTTCCGTCGACGTGATCCTCGTTGAGTCTCCCGTCTCCGTCCTGATCCACTGTGTCAACTGGACCGTTGTACACGTCGTTATTGGGACCCCCTGCATAGCACATTCCCGGGAAAAGGGGCCCGGTTGCCCCAAGGGGAGCCCCCCACTCGAACTGGTAGTTGCGATTTAGATCGACTCCGTCGCAGCCCTCGTCTACTTCTTCGTCGATGTCGGGCAACGGGGTCACACCGGTTACGGTGTTGTCTCTGAGATTCTTCCTCCAGCCAGAAGTCCTGCAGTTCTCCCAAGCAGTCGGTCCGCAGAACTCCTCCCTGTCATACCTGTTACCATCGACGTTCAGCATTGGAATTAGGTAAATCTCCCTTGTGTTCACCATATCGGTGATGAACTGCTCTGAGAAGTCCTCGTCTACACCCAGGTCTCCTGGACCACATGGGTTTCCATCTCCGTTGCTGTCCTGGTTTGATGAGTTGAGGAGTGCGCAGTCCCCATCGTCGTCTATGCCGTTCCATGGGTCCTCATCGATCAACCCATCGCCATCGTTGTCAACTCCCGCCATTCCGTAGTAATGGGCTACTATCTCAAGGAAGAACATCGGAACCTCGTAGGACATCCACTCCCTAGCATGGTGGTTGCCTACCAACATCACGTCGGGCCTGTCTGCGTAGTTTCCACAGTCACCTACGAAAACGTTGCAGTCTCCTCCTGAGGCATCCTTGGTGATCTTGATCCAGGGACTCCTATGGTTGTAGTACCATCCTTCGTAGTCAGTGGCCTTCATTTCGTCTCCCCGAGCGTTCAATCCCCCGATTAGCCCCTCATGGAAGGTCATGAATTCAGAATTCCTGTCTGCTAAGAACTGCATCCTGTTCTTCATCGTGAAGTAGTCGTGGTACTCTCTGAACTGAGCCTTGCTGTCACCCCCCCATGGGAAGTTCTGGAAGACGTAGTCTTCTGACCATATATCGCCGGGGGCCAGTCCTTCCTCGGCCTCCTGGGCCTCGCTAACTGGAGCAAGTGCGATGGGAGAAAGAAATGAAAGTAGCATGGGCAGGAGCATCGCAACCACCGGGATTCGGGCATCGGAACGATGAGAGATGAAGGGTTTGGGGGAGGCCTCAGGGGACATGTGGATGGATTAGCGGGTCGACAGTCTGTATTGAATCGCTCGGAGTTCGGTCCGTAGGACCGTTTGACTTTTTGAGCAATGCCTTCTCGGAAGGAGCAATGGTCGTAGCATCAATTGTGAATGATTCGTTTAGTGGAGATGAGCTGGCTTACGACTTCTCTGGAGGGGGTATTGCATGGTTTTTGATTCTTGTATTAGGTAGTGTGATCGCTGGATTCCTATCGAGAAAAGTGGTTTTCCCCCGTCTGATGGATTTACTGTCAAAGACGGATAGGATTGATGGAAAGACCCTCTTTGCACCCAGGTCTCTGGGATGGATGATCGGGCTTCTTGTGATGTGGCAAGCGGTTGATTGGCAATTGGCAAATATAGAGATTGGAGAGGGCGAATACCTCTGGAATACAGGATTGATGGGGGATTTTGGCGCAATTTGTAGGGCGGGTTTCGTTATCCTGATGCTTCTAGCAGCCTACAGACTGGTCGATTATCTGGATGCATTCATCGTTGTGGAAGGCGATAATATCGCTGCTAGAAGATCCCTTGCTAGCGTCGCGGAAGCAATAGGGAGGCTTGCAGTAGTTGTAGTGGGGGCCTTCGTGATTGCAGGTCTGATTGGCTTGAACCTTAATGGGTTAATTGCCGGACTAGGTATTACCGGCCTTGCACTGGCTCTGGCAGCCAAGGATTCAGTGGCCAATATCTTTGGCGCGATTTCCATCATCATTGACCAACCTTTCAACGTAGGAGACTGGATAATCGTCGATGGAGTAGAAGGCGAGGTGATCACAATTGGTCTGAGGACCACAATGATTAGAACAGGAAATGACACTATTGTCACGATGCCGAACTCTAACATAACCAACTCAGCCGTGGAGAACTTCACTATGAGGAGGTTTAGGAGGATCAGGCCTTCCTTCGATTTCGAAGAGGACAGTGACGAAGGGGGCCTGAAGAAGTTCTGCGAGGCCCTCCTTGAACAGGTTCTAGCGGACCCAAGAGCGACAAAACCAGATGATTCATGGGTCAGAATAACGGATAGCCTTCCTTCGAAGATTACCGTATCTTGTAACTTCTATTGCGAGTCCAGTGCGAGGATTCAGAGGGAGCTCACGGAGGACATTCTCCTAATGGGCAGAGCAAGGGGGGCTGAATGCAACCTGAGTTTCCACGAGCCACGACAAAGGCGCCAACTCTAGGTGGGGCTGAATGGCGGATCTCATTCTTATTCGTCACGGACAGTCGGTTTGGAACGCAGCCAACCGCTTCACAGGGTGGACTGATGTCGACCTATCCGAGAAAGGAGTCCTAGAGGCAGAGCAGGCCGGACGGGACCTCAGCGAACGGAGGATTGACGTCGTGCATACAAGCGATCTGATCAGGTCGCAGAGAACTGCTGATATCATCATGGAGCTAAACGAGTGCTCAGATGGGGCCGAAACTAGGCGTGACTGGAGGCTTAATGAGAGAAACTACGGTTCTCTCCAAGGGCTAAACAAAGCAGAGACGGCCGAAAAGCACGGTGCTGAACAAGTGCAAATATGGAGGAGGTCATACGATGTCGCTCCGCCAGACGGAGAAAGCCTAGAGATGACCGCTAGAAGGACTATCCCGTACTTCATCGAGGAGATACTGCCTGATCTAGAGGCTGGCAAGAACGTCCTAGTCTCGGCACATGGAAACTCTCTGAGATCGATAGTCATGCACATTGAAGGAATTAGTGCAGAGGAAATAGTAAGTTTGGAAATTCCTACAGGAATCCCTATGCCCTACATTTTTGAGGATGGGGAAATCAAGAGATCAGATTGAATGGAATCTCTGGACGCGGAGATAGAGACCAGTAGAACCTCAATAGAATGTAGCTGCCTGAGATGAATAAGGCTGGGATTGCGAGTCCTTCGATTGAAGTAGGGACGTCTCGAATAATCGTGATGGCTCCCAATGCACCGAACATCATCGATAGAGTTGCGAAAATACGACTGTTGAACATCTTCATCTGGTATTTCTTGACATAGCGGATTAGTCCGGTTGCTGGCTCGGGTGCCCCAGATTGATCGGAAACCGCCTCCAACACATCGAGGAGGCATTGTTCGTATTCCCATATCGCCAGACCTCCACGATGCGTGTAGAAAACGCTGGCAGAGCACCATTTCTCTGGTGCTCGGCTCATCCATCCCTGTATCATGGAGGTTCTGAGTTCTACTATGTCAAATTCAGAGTTAAGTTCGTGATGGAGGCGAGAAAGATCATGCGAAATAGAGGCCAGATCCCTAATGGCCGGAAACTCGCAATCTGAGGGAACTAGTGCATCGGCCCTCCTAGGCCTCCGAATCCTAACCTTGCCCTCGAGGAAATCACTGAGTCTAACATCTCCAAGACTGAGCATGCACTCTGAATCCCTCGAATGGGGAGCACGCCAAATTAGGTCTGCCCTAAGTCTCTCTTCCATCACCGATAGTCGTGCATTCCACCTTCTCGGATCAGGGGGGGTAGTGCGGGAATCCTTAACCTCTCTATGGTACAATGCTAGGGATTCGCCACAGGACCAAAGGAGTTGCTTTGTCAAATTTAGATCTCCGGATTTCATCGAGTCTGAAATCGTATTCCTTGAGTCCACGGCGTCTTCCATGGATTTCCACAGGATTGCCACATCGGTACCATTCCATGAGTAGCCGCCGCTGGGAGAAATCAGCGTCGAATCAGCCGAAGTCGATCTCTTTCTGATCAGCCCGTCGGATCCCCATGGTAGGAACTCGACGAGCCAGTCACAATCTCCTCTTATGACTGCTCTTGGGCCCCTTTCATCCTCGCTAAGAGAGGATACCTCGATAGACTCGGGGTTTGGAACGTCACCCCAACTAGTCAATTCAGATACTATCAATTCCCAGTCCGAAGGGCTAGAAAGAGATGCGGGCTCAATCATCTTACACGACAAACCGATTCCTGCGAAAGCAACACCCTTGAATCCGGCGGGTACCGGTTCGTTATTGTCAACCTCGGCCATTGCCGCAGGCCTCCACTTACCTTCCCATCCAGACATCTTGCGATTGGTAGGAAGAGGTGCAGGGCTTCATTCAATCGGTCTGCGAAGGCTTGAATCATAAATGCCCTAGCGAGGGGCGTGGAAGATGGCTCACCGGGACTGCCGCTTGCAGTGGACATGGATGGAACCCTGATACTAACCGACATGAGTTGGGTTAGCTTCAGGAGGGTCATAATTAGGAGGCCGTGGATGCTGCCGGGGATGATACTCAAGGAATTCTCAGGGAGGAGGGCAGAGTGGAAGAGGGACCTAGCAGAGAGGCTGAATTTTTCCCCATCTGAGCTAGAGTACCATGCTGGTTTTCTCGACTGGCTAACTGGCGAGCATGCCAAGGGAAGAGAGTTGGTTCTGGCTACTGCCTCGGACAGACTTGTTGCTGAACAAGTAGCTGGTCACGTTGGACTGTTCTCCGATGTAATGGCATCCGACATGTCATACAACCTCAGAGGAAGCAAGAAGGCAGAGGCCCTCGTTTCCAGATATGGGGAAGGAGGTTTCGCATATGCAGGAAACAGCAAGCACGACATAGACGTATGGAAGCATTCTGGAGAGGTGATAGTAGTGAATCCTGAAAGGGGCCTTCTAGCAAAGGTCGGAGACGATGCCGACATAGTTTTCGAATAAATCGCGTCGACTCAGTTGTCATAACGTGTGAGTGCCCCGGAGACAACATGGGAGAGCGAGAGAAGGGCTTGGGAAATTTCCTCGACAGCCTAGCTAAGTGGCTTCTTCGATTCCGAGTCTTCGCTATCCCGGCTAGAATGTTCTCCAATTCCAGAATTGCGTGGAGCATGATATCCAGAGTTGATCGAGTCAGGGTCAGGAGGCAGAAAGACAGGCTTCTGTCATTTGAACTACCTAACCACATATCGATCATAATGGATGGGAACCGCAGGTTTGCATGGAATAGAAGGCTGGGGGCAGAAATTGGACACAGACACGGGAAGGAGAAGCTCAAGCAGGTAATGGATTGGGTTCTGGACCTAGGTATTCCTTACCTCACGGTTTACGCTCTTTCTACTGAGAACATTTCAGGAAGAGAGGATGGTGAGTTAGGGACGCTGTACGACCTCTATGTCACGGGGCTCGATGAAATAGCAGAGGACCCGAGAATTCACGAAAAGAAGGTCAGAGTTCGAGTCGCAGGGAGGATCGAGATGCTTCCACAGAGAGTTCAGGATGCCATTGACCGAGCAGAAGAGAGGACTCGGGATTACTCTGACTTCACCTTCACGGTATGTCTTGCATATGGGGGAAGGGAAGAGATAGTTGATGCAGTAAAAGGAGTAGCCGAGGACCATTCGGCCGGAAGGTTGTCTCTAGATGAAATAGACACTGAAGAGATTTCCAAGAGGCTGTATGATGCACACATCCCCGATCCCGACCTGGTTATCAGAACCAGTGGAGAGGAGAGGGTCTCCAACTTCCTCCTCTGGCAGATTGCATATTCAGAACTATATTTCACAGATGTGCACTGGCCTTCATTCAGCAAGGCTGATCTCTACGAAGCGCTTGAGTCCTATCAGTTGAGGAGGAGGCGCTATGGAGAGTGATCAGTACGGTGTCTGTGATTGCGGTGGTTACAAGAATCCCGCAGTAGCGGTTGATGCCGTAGCCCTGAGAGAAGTAGAAGGGGATACTGAGGCCCTACTGATTCGTAGAGGTGGTGAGCCTGAGGTCTGGAAGGATAGATGGGCGTTCCCAGGTGGATTCGTCGACTATGGAGAGGATCCAGAGCAAGCAGTTCTACGTGAACTTGTGGAGGAGACGGGGGTGGTTGGTCACAACCCGAAAGCACTAGCGATACATGGGGATCCCAACAGAGATCCTAGGAAGCACATCATAGCTCTGTTCTATCTTGTAGATGTAGACCCTGAATCAATACCCATAGGAGGTGATGATGCAGAGGAGGCATCTTGGGTTCCCATATCCACACTTAGTGCAAGTCAAGTGGCAGGAAGTCACATGGAAATTATCGAACAATTACGCAAGTAACCCTATACCGAGAATCGCCTCGCGGTTCCATGAGCGAAAAACTGAAGATTGACACTGGTGGAACTAAATTGGGACCCTACAGCCCGGGAATAAATGTGAAGGATCACATCTGGCTTTCTGGGCAAATTGACGTGGATGCAGGCGATGATGTCGAATCGCAGACAAAGGGGACACTGGAAAAAATAGACGATCTTCTTGCAGCAGCGAATAGTTCCAAGGCAGACTTGGTCAAGGTTACGGTGCTAATGACTGACATAGAATTCTATTCGAAGATTAACGAGGTATACGCGGAATGGCTCGGTGATACGATGGCTCCTTCTAGAGCGGCATACGAAGTCTGTAGGCTTCCGGGAGGGGCACTGGTGGAGATAGTATGCGAGGCCTTCAGGAATTCTGGAGAATACAGAACTGATCTACCCGCAGAGCTAGAGGAGGCCCTGGTATAGTGGATAATCGGGACGATATCATCCTAAAGAGGTTCGAAGAGCCAGATGAGGTCAGGAGTTTCGAAAAGGGCAAATTTGAGTTGGTGCATTTCGAGGGAATGACGATTGGGCGGGCAACATATCACCCTGGTTGGAAATGGTCTTCCGATGTATCTCCAATATCTGGGACTGATTATTGTGAGGTTGAGCATCTCGGGATGGTGATTTCCGGAGTTGCTACATGTGCATTCAAGGACGGCGATGTTCACGAATTGCGTGCTGGTGATCTATTCTATGTTGGCCCGGAGCCGCATGACAGCTGGGTAGTTGGAGACGAGGATTATGTTTCCCTGCACTTCCTCGGCGCAGATAAGTACGCTAACTGAAAGACTCCAACCAAGAAGATTAGGTATTGGCTACTGAGGTGACGAAGCATGGGCGTATTCAAGGCATATGACATCAGAGGGATTGCTGGAACTGAGTTAGACTCGGATTTTGCCGAGCGCCTAGGAAAAGCATTGGCTACTCACTATGATGCAGGATGCGTCTCAGTGGTTAGGGACATCAGAGAATCTAGTCCCGAATATCATGAAGCGTTCGTGAGGGGTCTGTTGTCCGCGGGCGCAGATGTTCTTGATCTGGGGATCTCTACAACGGGTGTCCTATATCGTTCAACAGTTGATCTTCCCGTAGATGTGTCAGTAGTAATCACAGCAAGCCACAATCCTCCGGAGTATAATGGATTCAAGATTTGTCATGGGAAAATGCCTGTGGGGGGAGAAGAGTTGCAAGATATCAGAAGGACTTTCGAATCTGGAGAATTTAGAGTCGGGAATGGCAGCTACAAATCAATGGAAGAATACGAAGAAGAATACACCGAGTCGATCATAGAGAGTATTGGAAGGCTATCAAGAGACATCAGAGTTGTTCTTGATTGCGGAAATGCAGTTCCGGGACCACTAGCCGTGAGAGTTCTTGAAAGGCTGGGTGTTGATGTAATCCCACTATATTGCGATTGGGACAGTACTTTCCCAAATCACCCCCCAGACCCCACTAGACAGGAAAACATGTCTGATCTGAGCAGGGCCGTTCTAGAGCACGGTGCTGAGTTTGGAATCGGAATGGACGGGGATGGAGACCGTCTAGGGGTCGTGGATGAGAATGGGAGTTTCATTCACCCTGATCGGCTAATGGGGATTTTCGTTCATGACATTCTTTCGGGCCTTCCAGAAGACGCCTCAGAAGAACAGCGAACGATTTTCTTCGATGTTAAATGCAGCATGGCATTGGAGGAGGCGATTGAGGATTTGGGAGGGGTTCCTCGAATGGTTAGGACCGGTCATACTTTCATGAAGTTAGAGCTAAGAGATCACCCAACTTCCTCCCTGGCAGGTGAAATGTCTGGTCATTTCTTCATGAATGATCACTGGGATGGTTTTGACGATGCGATTTACTGTGCTGCTAGGCTATTGGGAATCGTTGGAATGGATCCTTCTCCAGAACAGGGGGGTCCAAAATTTTCCGAAAGGTTCGGTTTCATGCCTGAATACCCGACTACTGACGAAGGAAAAATCCCATTGGTAGGGGACAGAGATGAAGTGATGGAGGGGGTGGCCAACGCGTTTTCTGACATGCCAGTATCGACTGTGGATGGAATTAGAGCCAGGTACAAGGACGGTTGGTTCCTATGCCGTCCAAGCAACACCGAGCCGATACTAGTGATGAGGGCAGAGGGGAGGGACCAGGATGCGTTGGATTCCATACTTTCCGACATTAGTTCCCGAATAGGGCATATTGTAGATATTGAGAAACTAAAGTAGTGAGTGGTCACCGATTCTCTTATGCCAGCCTCCAAAGTGGCCGCGTCGCTGCCACTGTAGCTTAGCCTGGTAGAGCGTCTGATTCGTAATCAGAAGGCCGGGAGTTCGAATCTCCCCAGTGGCTCCATCAATCTGTCAAGCCCAATTCCAACAGTTTTTCTCGGAAAATGGTACAGGATTCCTTGAGTGAGCCGATTACTGGCATGGGCTCTCCAGAAAGGAAACTCATTGTTGACCCTCCTCCGGTGCTATTGTGGGTGACTTCACCAGCGGCACCCCTGCTGTTAACGAGTGCGCTTGTGTGACCGCCCCCAATTATTGTCATGGCTTCGGTCTCTATGCACATGTTGAGGATCTCAATAGTCCCAAATGCAAACTCTGGTATCTCAAAGTACGAGGCTGGTCCATTCCAAAGTACGCAACGAGAATCCTTTACAATCGGACTGAGATTTCGCAGAGTCTCGATTCCTACGTCGTAAATTGGGTTCTCAGTAGGTAGATCATCCAAGGAAAGAGGCTGTCTTTTTCCTTCGACCTCCACGGCTAGATCAAGAGGTAGGAACAGGATTTCGTGATTCTTGGAAAACAGTTCCTCTGCCATTTCCCAAGTCGATTCGAAATCCACTCCCATAGTTTTCCTAATGAAGTCCCTATTCCTTTCTCCGATGTCTTTCCCCGAAACCCAGAGCATCAGATTTCCAGCCACTCCGACGAATGCTATCCTGTCCACACTTCCTCTTTCTATCAGGTTTCGCGCCACTCTCATTGAATCGTCGCACTTGGCTCCACCTAGGATGGCCAGATATGGTCTGGGTGGTTCTCTAATTGCAGTCCTCAGGCTCTCAATCTCGTTCTCCATTAAACATCCCGCTATGCATGGAAGAGAACTGGTGAAACCGGTGAGTGTTGGGGATCTCCTGTGGGCTGCAGCAAAGGCGTCAGTAACATATGCATCGGCCACAGATGCCAGTTGTGAAACAAGTTCTGTAGATTCAGTGTCCTCATTTGACTCATATTTCTTACCGTACTCCTCTTCATTAGTTCTAACGTTGTCTAGGAAAATGACTTCTCCGTTAGCCATGGATTCGATTGCCTGTATCGCCTTCTCTCCACAAATATCCTCCACAAATTCAATTTCTCGGCCGCTGATCTCCTGCAGGATTCTACAATGGGCTTCAGTATTGGTGAAATCTGATTTTCCCGGTCTGGACTGGTGAGCAAGGACTACTACTTTTGATTTCGAAAGTCGTTGTAGAGTCGGTAATATCGCCCTCATTCTCCCATCGTCAAGTATCCTACCTGATGCAGGTTCCAATGGGGAGTTTACGTCCACGCGGTAGAGAACAGTACGTCCACTAAGGTCGACGTCGTCCAGCGACAGTACGCCTTCCACGGTATGGCCCACCGAGATTCCCCCTTTGGCCGTTGTGGAAGCAATTTGGGAGTCATGGGAGCCAAAATGCCTTTCCCGGATGACGAGCCAAGGGGTGATATGGAATGGGCCACATCCCGACTAACTGGCCCCGAAGGAGAGGACTGGCGAGTACCGGTGTCCGAATTGGAGGACAGGCAAGCTAGGCTAGCATCTAGACTGGCAGAATTGGAGATTAACTCTGCATTAATCGACGATCCAGTAGAGCTATACTGGCTTACAGGAGGAAGACAGAACTCTTCCCTAATTATTGGAGCGGATGGTTCCGGTATCCAAACAAAGCATTGGGTTAGAAGATCTTTGGAAAGAGCTAGGTTCGAAGCAGGCGGTGATGATTGCCCTCACGAAATAGAGGTGCATCCCCGGATGTCGTCTCTTGGACAAGAACTGATGAGTTCTGGATGCACCGAAAAGCCAGCACTATTATCAGGAAAGATTCCCCATGATAGATGGGCATTTCTATCATCAAAAATGAGTGTAATGTCAGGAGGATCCTTGGATTGCACTAGGGTCCTGTATGAACTCAGGGAGGAGAAATCCGAATGGGAGGTCGCAATGATTCGGGAAAGCGGAGAGGTGAACAGGATGATGTTCGAAGCGGTCCTCGAAAATGGAGGATTGGGCAAAAGCGAGTTGGAGATGGCTGGTGCAGCAGATGAGGTTAGCCGAAGGGCAGGTTTCGGGGGGAGAATAAGGATGAGGAAATGGCCTATGGATTGTGACAGAGTGGTAATCGCTGCTGGCAGGTCCGGTGCAGTTCCAACATACTTTGATTCAGCGGTGGGAGGTACGGGAGGGAGCCCAATATCCTCACTTGGTGCTGGCTTCAGCGTAGTAAAAGAAGGTCAGCCGGTATTAGTAGACATTGTACATGTTCACAGGGGGTACGTTTCGGATTGTACTAGGATGTTCTCAGCAGGTAAACTACCATCCGAGTGGGGTTCTAGGTTGGAGGACATGGGTGAGATTAGTTCCGAGATTGTCAGATCCCTTGGAAGAGGGGAAGATTGTTCGCAAGCATGGGAAAATGGCGTAAATATTGCTTCTGAAATGGGACACTCGGAGAACCTGATGGGAATAATGCCACATCAGGCAAGTTTCCTGGGGCACTCGGTTGGCCTTGAGTTGGACGAGACCCCTGTTGTCGCGAGTGGCTTTGATCGTCCTCTTCCCAGAGGCGGTACAATGGCAATTGAGCCTAAGGTCATCCATCCTGAGGGCGCAATTGGTATCGAGGACACCTGGGTCAGACTCGATGACGGGATGGTATGCCTCACTGCAGGAGATGATTTCCCCATGATATCGGAGTGGTGAGATGTCAAGAAAGGCCAAGGGGAATAAATCAGAGGCACAGAGAAGACTGGCAAGGATTCTGAGGAAAAGGGTCGAACCCCATGGAACCCCAATTACTGATCCCTCAATTCTGAAGGGGGTCGAGGTTGACGAATCTGGCATTGTTGAGATATGGATCAGACCTCCTCATCCACACTGTCCGTGCTGCTTGGGCGACCTGATTGATCTCAGAGGTGAGATATTGAATCAGAAGGGCGTTCTAGCATGTCACTTGGAGATTGTTGGAGTTCCGCAGCCAGAAAGATGGACTGCCGCCATAAACGAGGATTGAAAACGCTCATTCATTTTCTTCCGAGAGCTTGCTCATGGACCAATTGTTACGTTCCTCTACTTCCCTCAACTTGATTGATATCCTTGTGTATAGCCACCATGACATTACCGAGATTCCGAATGTGGAAATTGCGAGAGAGGCGAGAAAATCGGGTTCGGTGAAATACGTCAATTGATCGCCTACAAAGGTGGAATTACATCAATGTCACAATCCCCATTAGGAGTAATGCAGCAGGTCAAAATCCCACCCTCCGATACTAGGTCTTCGTCTAGACCGGGAGGTAGAACTGATGGCATCTCTACCTCTCCGCTGATTAGCCTGACTAGGCAAGTGCCGCAGTTTCCCGAAGTGCAGTTCGTGGGGATATCGACTCCTGCCATTTCCGCGACGTCGACCAGTGGGTCACCGGGATTGGCCGTGACTGAACCGATTATCTCAGTGCCGCGGAAGAATCTGACTATGGGCAGACCGTTCGGCATCCGGAATTCACCGGTCCTCCCAGCGAGTCCATCGGCCAGTCTGCTTGTTGAATCGCAGTCCTGCCTTCTTCATCCACTTGTTGAACTTTGTAGCACCGGCCCCGGTTGCTATGATGAACTCCTCCCTATCCTCTTGGGCTTGTATGTACCCCTTAGCAGCAATAGTCTGATCTATCCATTCGTCAATACTCATCAACACTCCCGACAAGGTACTAGACTCAAGTGCAGCCTCTAACTCATCGGCAGATGCCCCGGCTGATTCGAGGTCTCTCTTCATCAGGTCTGCTATGGACTTTGATCTGTCCTTTCTGGGAGGCCGGACAACCTTCAATCGGGGCTTTATTTTCGGGTCTATCTTGATTCGGGAGCCGTTATTCAGCCTACCCTCGACAGCCTGGGCCATTGGTGCATGGAACTCCTCTTCGCAATCCCAGCAAATGAATGAGAAGTCCCTTGAATCTTCCATGATATTGCTTCCTCTGGGATCCATTTCTTCCCCACAGCTAGGGCAGGCATGTAGGCAAAGAACCGGGGCTATCTTTCGTCTGAAGTCTACAATGTCCTGGGGAGTCCCTGCAAGTTCGAGCATCTCATGATCTCTAGCCGCTTCCAGTCCTCTTGTTTCCAATTGGTCCCTCAGTTTCGACCTCTGCTCGTCCTTTGACTCGTCATCGAGATTATTTTCGAGCTTGACAATCAGTTCAATCGTCTTCCCTAATCGGTTCATTACTAGTTTCTGGTTCCTGAACGCTTCTACTCTCGCAAGTCTAAGTTGCTCCTTCTTTTCCTGGAGTTCTGCGTAGATATCCTTCTGCTCCCTCTTGAACCTGGTCTCTTCAATCTTGTCTACTTTCTTCTTATCATCGGATAGGACGTCTGCAAGGAATCTCTGTCTGCTGGATGACCTTGGTCCTGACTTTACTGCATCAAGGACGGAGTTTGCAACTTCTTGTTTTATTCCGTAGTTGTTTACTAGCGTCTCTGAGTCAAGTTTCTTCAGATCGCCGATCTTTATTCCGCCGTCAGACAGTATCTGAGCGGTTGTCTCATCTATCCCTCTCCGTAGAAGAGCGAGATAGGTGTCCTTCTTCGCCATAGCATCCCTTCCTTCAGCCAGGGTCTCCTATCGGCCCGGCCTCATGCTGTGGGAGAGGGGGGGCCTCTATCAAGTCGATGTCAAATTGAGCTGATTTCCATCTAATCTGCAGAGATTGCTCTGACTAGAGAAACCCATTGAGGTGGATCCAGCATCTCGGGCCTTAGATCTGGCCAGCCTTCTTCCAACCCGTCCAGCTCAGTTTCAATAACTCGATTTATCGTGGTTTGCCATCTCTCCTTATGCCAGCCAGAAATTCGTGAAATCCGAGCGGGGTTCTGGGATAGCAAGTTCCTCAATTTCCTCCTTCGATTTGAGAAGCAATGCTTAGTTACCAACCTAAACATTGGCTTATCCAGCCCCTCTAACTCAGGCCTATAGGTGGGAAGCAGCGATACTATTCTGGAATTTACCTTTGGGGAGGGACTGAAAGAACTGGGTGGGACCTTCATGTCCAAATTAATTTCGAAGTCGAGCCACAAATTTAGGCCCAAAGGGCCAATGTCATATGGCATTGAAGACATCGCCATTCTGTCTGCGAATTCTTCCTGCACTAGTAGGATTGCTGCCTGGATTGGGCTTTTCGAGTTGTAATCCCTTATTCGTTCGATAATTGGGCTCGATATTTGGTAGGGTAGGTTGGATATGACGTGAGTAATCCCCGGGGGCCACTTCGACGAGACTGCATCTTGAAGAGTCACTTCAAAATTGCAGTCTCTATCCCCAAACACCCTCTTGAGGTGTTCAACAGACTCCTGATCAACTTCCATTGTTGTGACTCTTGCCTTAGTACCCAACAGAGAGAGGGTGAGAGAACCCGGTCCAGGGCCGATCTCAAAGACGTGTGATCTTTCCCCTAATGGGGTTTGTATTTCTGAAGCCAGTGAGACTGGTCTGCCTATCGCCATTTCTTCTATCAAAAAGTGCTGACCTAGTGATTTCTTAGGCCTAGATCTGTCTCGAAGAATATCGACGAGCAGCCGGGCATCGAGGCCTTCCAGCGTCTTCATGTCAGTTCTCTGAGCGAACCAGCAAATCAAGTAAGCGGGGAGTCTGGGCCACATCTTCCATCTCCTTGACATATCTCTCTGCAAGGAGTCGGACTGACTCTATCCCACAAGATTCGTCGATTTCCTCGAACTCGTGCCACCCTGAAGAGCCTCGAAGACTGACCATCTGCATTGCCTTGGAGTTCCCAATTCCTGGAAGGAGCTGGAAAGAGTGGAACTTGAGAGACATAGGTCCTGCGCTATTGTAGAATGACAGGTGCCTTTCTTTGTCTGCAGAAATCGAGGCGCTTAACGCACTAACCAATTCCTGTTGAGCGGTTCCGCTAAGATCCTTGAGTCTGACCTCCGACATTGGGCCGACCACTTCCGATGGTAGGTCAATGCAGTCACCTGTTGAAATGGCGTCCGAATCTATTATTCTCGATCTCACAATATGCAGCGAGGGTTCGGTGATGCACTGGATTTCGTGTCCAATAGGTCTCCTGTCTTGAATGTCGAGAATCCGGATTCGTACCTCTCTATCGTAAGGACTTCCTGCGTCCCCGTCCGAGTCGTTAACATCTCCTGGCATCGTGTCCTCGGTCCTCCCAGAAAGGTTCTCCCTCATGAAGTGAGTTGTTCGAAAGTTTTCCAAGCGTCCCCCTAAAGGACGTGTTGACGGATTATGGTGATTATTTCCTCAACTTCTGAGGTATCCATGGCCACTCTCTTGCTAGCAATTACTACCCTAACATCGGCAACAGTGAGAGGTGCGAGTTCGGCTATCTTCGAGCATACTTCCGGGTGCTGTTGTAGCTTTTCATTCTGCATAAGGGCCCCAAATAGGCCTGCGTAAACTGCAGGATCGGTCTTGATGTCGCCACTGGGATGACCACTTGCACTGGCCTTCCACTGCGCATGCTGAAGAGCCATCGTCTGTTCATAGGATATCTCCCCTCTTCTTTCGATGGCCTCCAGTAACTTGTCTCGGACAGTAGCGTAGTCTACAAATTCTCTTTCCGCCAAATTCTCACCTACTCTATGGGCTTCAGATGCTCTGGTCTTGCGACGACCGTCTTCATCATGTTTCCATCAGCGACACGGACGATATATGCCCTTCCCTGTGAGCCTGAAATGACTCCTGTTTTTCCCTGGAAACGTCGATGCGGCATGCCCCTCTGCTGGGCCCCATCCAATACAATGGCCACCTTGTCGCCTTCTTCATATGAGTGCATTACTCTCCCAATGAATAGCCTCCGCCTGTCTCTCTTGCCCTTTCTCAGGATGCTTCTAGTGCCCCTTCTGGACCCTTTTGTTCGAGTGACCATGCTACCAATACTCCATTATAGCGAAAGCGGGCGACCTGTGGGGCGTTCTTAAGGACTCGGATTTGATTTGGAGCCTCATTCCGCATGTATCTCCTCGACGTCCAGCCATATCACTTCACAATCAGAACCTATTGCTTCCTGAATCGAAGGGTTGGTTCTCCCTTCATCTGAGTGGACTAGTTCCTTGACATAAGTGCCAGCCTCGCATCTCATCGTAACCTGTACCTCGTCCCCCTCTACCCTAACATCATCGATGGAAACTAGCTTCCTCTTCCTGACCTTGGCAGCCCTTCTGTGGGAAACTCTCTTCGGTGTTTCCTGCTCAATTATCTGACCAGACAAACCCTGAATTGCTTCAATGACTTCTTCTTCAGCACCCAATTGTTCGACTCTGAACCTGATTGTGTATGACTTCTCGGACCTCGACTGCTTGACTTCGTTTACTCTAGACTTGGCACACCATTCCAAAGAGTCGACCTCCACCTTTGTCTCGGCATTGTTGTTTACCAACTTCACGAGTTCTGGAACTGAGTGGATTCTCTTTCGAGGCTTCTTAACTTCAAGAACAAAGGGCCTCCCCGAGCCTAGGCACCTCACATCGATATCCTCTCTCCCCATCCCATGGAAAGAAGTATCATCTGCCTGGAGGGCTTCCTTTACTGGCTCACCGATTAGATCCTGGACTGAGTCGATATATTGCAATCCGGAGCCTTCGCACGCCTCACAACCCTCTGCCCTTCCGCGGCAGGCTCTGCATGGCCATCGGGTTTGTGGAATTTCCCGGGATAGTTTTCTATATCTGCCATATAGGAAAACTGGCCTTACATCAACATCTACTCTGAGAGTTAGCCCGTCTACGAGCACCATCACATCTGGCCTCTCTTTTACGAAATCGACGTTCCTCCCCTGTTCCCTGATATTGTCATGAATGGCCTCTACGATTGAGCCTTTGAGAGGATTCGAGCCAGGAGCTCCAAACTTTGTCCTGATTCTGTCTTCCTCTTGCATCAGATCCTTTGGAAGGTGAATTCCGAATTGCATGGTGGAGAATTGCGTCCCATGTAGGGACTCGAATACTCGATCTGTTATGTTTCCTACATCCTCGAATAGGTTCTCGCAAAGGGGGCATAGATCCTGAAGAGCCTTGGAAGATAGTTCGGGATCTCTCTCGTATGCCTGAGACCTGATTTCTGAACCGGAAGTTGTTTCTGAGATTCTGGTCCCCGCAATCCTGCTAAGGCAGTGATCGCAAACTCCGAGTTTTATTACGTGCGCAATTCCCAGAGGAGCGGGGCAGGGAGGGGCATCCCAGTTCAGAGAATTGGCCTCAACGTCAAAATCGTCACCATCGAACCAAGCTTCCTCCGTGTTTTCTTCTTCATCCGATTCGTCTTCGAAAGATGGCTCGATGGTCGCATAACCTGCCGAAGCATATAGTTGCCACTCATCTTCTTCGTCAATCTCAACGGGCCCAGCCTCCGGTTCGTCCAACGCCATGTATATCCCCGACGTAGCATCGGAGGAATCCGATTGCTACGACAAGATTGGGAGGAAGGAGGGGGATTTGACTCCTTCGCAATATAGAATTGTTTCAAATTGGAGTCCCAAATCCTTCGCAGACTTCTCTAAGATGGGCAAATGAGTGGATTCCACTCGAACACCCAGTAGGCCACTCCAGTTGGATCCCATATCTTCCAACGGGGTTTACCCGGGGCTTCTCCAATCTCAATCTAGCAATTTCCTCCTCTAACTCAATTCTGCGTTGCTCGTTCTCCTGACGAGGTTTGCAATTTGCACACTGGCAGTGAGATCGTATTGTCAAATAGGACAGTCTGAAAGAGGCCCCGTCGGCAAATCTGAGAATGGCCTCCTCGTAATCCCTCTCAAAATCAGTTAGAGTTTCTCTTGACATGCGGCCCTTCTCACTTCATTCGCTATGTTCCCCGCGCTTGATTATTACGAAAGAGAGCAAGAAAGAAATTGAACCACCTGACTTTCGGGATGAGCATGGATAGGGGGGTTTTTGGGGAGTTTTTCTTCTTTGACAGGCCTGAATTCAGACCCAATTTGAGCCCGAGGGAGATGTTCCTTGAGGGAAGTTTTGGAGGAACTTACTGGAAACCAATTTTCTCTTCGGTAACAGGGGAGAATCTTGCATGTCAGCACCTAGAGTTCGCAGAATGGTGGGGAGGAATCCCTGATGAGAACCTAGTAAGCGAAAAATATGCCAAAAAGAGGAACCGCTATGGGGTTCGGAGTGGTACAGATTTGGCAATGTGGGAGTCGAAGGGATGGATCAGAGAACAGGATCCATATGGCTGGGTTCAGTGGTACTGCAGATTCTTCTCTGGTAGGAGGAGCCCAGATGACGATAGGCAAATCAAGAGATGGCTAGCATTCGCGGGCCCTAAGGGGAGATTCAGGAACCAATTGATCAATAAGGTCATCTCAAAGGATTCGCAGCACGATGACGAAGAGATAAGTCCAGTTATCAGGCAGTCTCTTCACCATTGGGCATATAGGCTAACTATCGAAGATTTTGAAGCCGGTTCAATTGAAAGATGGAAGAAGCATGTTATTGGTTGATTGATACTGCTGATTATGAATACTCAAATAGGGTAATTTTTGCCCGGCACATAGAATTCAGGGGTCTCGTATGTACAAATACAAGCACGAAACAGAAGTTGAAGCAGATGTGGAATCTACTTTCGCTTGGTTCGAGCATGAGGGTTCTTTCAGAAGACTAATGCCGCCTTGGGAAGTCGCCGAAGAAGTAAGGGCAGATGACTCTCTTGAGGTTGGTTCTCAGAGAGTGTTTAGATTTCCGATGGGTCCCGTAAAAATGACTTGGGTGGCAGAGCATACTGCTTACGATCCCCCAAATTTTTTCGCTGACAAGATGGTTAAGGGACCATTTTGGTCGTGGAATCATGAGCATAACCTCTCCCAGTCTGGAGGAGTAACTAAGGTCGTTGACGATGTTTCCTACCAAGTCCCTTTTGGGCCTCTTGGAAACCTCGTAGACAAGATTCTCGGTGGAATGCTAGTTAGAGGCAGAATTTCAAGGATGTTTACTGCAAGAGAGTTACGACTAAAGAGAGATTTGAAGAGGCATTCGGATTTCTCTGAACAAGAGAGGAAGAGGATTCTTGTTGCAGGATCTTCTGGCATGATTGGTACTCAACTAGTGGCCTTCTTGGACACGGGTGGACACGAAGTCTGGAGGTTGGTAAGGAGAGTCCCCGCAGAAGGTAGAAACGAGATTTTCTGGGATCCGGAGAATGGTGAGCTTGATCGAGGAAGTATAGAGGGTTTCGATGCAATAATACACCTCGGAGGGGAAGGCATTGGAGACAGGCGCTGGAATAAAAAAAGGAAGAGGAAGATCAAAGATTCCAGGGTTGAAAGCACCAAGCTTCTTTCAGAGGCAATTTGCTCAATGGACACCAAGCCGGAATGTTTCATCCTTGCTAGTGCAATAGGATGGTATGGAGACAGAGGGGATGAGGAGCTTGACGAGGAGAGTCAAATTGGCGAGGGTTTTCTCCCTGAAGTTTGCAAAGAATGGGAGGGTGCCGCGTCTAAAGTAGAAGAGTCGGGAGTTAGGACTGTATATTTGAGGAGCGGGATTGTTCTAGCTGCAACTGGTGGGGCTCTAGGAAAGATGCTACTACCATTCAAGTTTGGTGCAGGGGGACCGATGGGTGGCGGGAAGCAGTGGATGTCTTGGATATCTCTGGACGATGAGATTTACGCCATCCATCATCTCTTGATGAGTCAAAACTCGAAAGGCAAATACAACCTGTCTGCCCCACGGCCGGTCAGGCAGAAGCTCTTTGCTAGAACCCTCGGAAGAGTATTGAGGAGACCCGCCTTTGCACCATTACCAGGATTTGTCATCAAGATTATCTTTGGTGAGATGGGGGAGAAGTTGACTCTAGATAGTCAGAGAGTACTCCCCTCCCGACTGGTCGATGAGGGATACGAATTTCTTCACAGGGACCTGGAGCCTGCTCTTAGGGACTCACTGGGAATCTGGAAATAGCGAATCACAACGAAGTCCTGAATCCCAAGGCACGGACTACGCACCAGCCCATTCTGGCTTCGAAAATAGAAAACAAGCCGCCGCTGATTATTCCAATTGGAACCAACCAAGCGTATTTGATATCGATGATTCCAGAAATTACTATGCCCAACAAAACTATTCCTATCGCAAGTGCAATGATCCCTATCCTAAGACGAAAGGCCTTTCCTCTAGAGTCGATGTTGCACTCAAAAGCCATGATTTTCTGGGTCATTAATCAGATAAAATACCTATGTCGGTAACACTTGGAAATCCTCTGACTTTTCCAAGAAGATTTGAATATTCTACGTAGAGAACGGATTTTTATTTTCTCTATGAATTAGACCAAGAATCGCAGGAGCAAGGATCATGCTCGCAATTAGAGATAGCCCAATCATCACTGCACAGAATAGTCCGAAGGTAGAGAAGAAGCCCATTTTCGATTGCTTGATTACCCAAAAACCGGCAAAATCTGATACTGAAGAGCCGAACAAGGCTAGTCCGGAGGCCCCGCCAACTGCTCCTATTGATTCAATTGGTGATGAGCCCCCATCCATCTCCTCTCGGAATCTCTCAACTAGGTGGATGACATAGTCAATTCCTACCCCGAGAGAAATTGCGGCAATTGAAACAGTAACCATATTGAGTCCGAAACCTGCGATTCCGACCATCGCATATAGCCATATTATTACCATGAATATGGGAATGGTTGCAACCGCGGCAAGAGTGAATGCTGAAGACCCCCAAATTATGGTTAGTATCATCGAGATTGGAGCCACGAGAATTGCCGTCTTTGTACCCAATAGTAGGTAAACTACAGAGGAGAGTAGGGCGGAGTTGAAGACGGCCCTAGAAACGACACTTTTCGGGTTCTGCTTGAGTTGCGAAATCCTTTCTGCGATTGGGGCATCTTCCCTGAACCCCCACCAAAGAGTAGTGAAGCAAAGTACGACTCCCAGTATTATAGTGGACTGGAGATCATCCTGCATCGAGTCTGCAGCGACGAATCTCACCACTGGTTCTCCTGTCGGAATTGCCCAAGTAATTGGAAAATTCTCGTCCTGAAATCCAGATGATATTTCAGCTCGATGCCTGAGAGATGTGGTTGAGATATTCTGGAGCGGTGCCATGTCTTCAACGAGTTTCTCCAATGCGGGTTCAACGAGTGCGAATTGCTCCGGACTGGATATTCCATAGCGAAGGGATGCCCTGGGGAATATTGGCTCATTTCCCGACTCTGTAAGCCATGGCCTTTGGTAGTCCAGATTTCCCTCTACCTGGATGAATTCCCCAACGATGCTGGTGGATAGGGCTGGATATCCGCCACTAGCAGGAACGCCCCTAGTAAGAATGAACCCGTATAGGAAGTTCAGGCACTTGCTGTCTTCGGTCGAGGGGATGAAGATGTAGTCGCCCTCTCTGTTCGGAATCAAAATCGTCTCGCACCCTATGCCGCCGTCCCGATTTTCAAAATCCCATCCTGCCTCCTCAAAGGGGGACTGGTTCCATGCCATGGCAGCCCTTGTGTACCAAAGCATCTGATCTATCGCAAGAAGTTCGACATCGCCTCCAGGAGTCCGGGATATCTGATCCGGCTCACCCGGTCCGTGAGTGTTCATATTTTCTCGAAGTTCACCGATTGCGTCTAGGACTCGGGGATTGGAAATATTCCCCTCTATCAGAATGAAAGCTGGCTCTCCCTCGTCACTGAATCTCTCATTTATCAGCCCGACCCCAACAGCAAGATCAGATTCCTCCTCTATGAAGTCCTCAACCTGGAAGTCGCCATCCAAAGAGAGCATGATTGGTGTTGCTAATGCTGTAATTAGAAGAGCGAAAACGAGAACGAAGGGGGAAAGGCGCGCAGAGGTTACTGTCACTTTGGAAAGCCATGTTTTCGGTACCATGTGAACAACATCGTCTCGATCCCCATGGAGCCTCCCCCTGGAGTCAAGCCATTGATCCATATCCAACCTTAGTAGGGGAACCCAGAGTCCTGTCAGGAAGAATGCACAAAGGACACCAAGGCCCGCCTCAATTCCAAACGAACGAATTGCGGCGATACTGGATGTCATGTTGGCCATGAAAGCCACAATTGTGGTTACGGATGTGAGCATGATCGCAAGACCGACCTTGCTGATGGAAGTGTGTGCAGCTTGAACCGTATCATTTCCATTTCGACGTTCTTCCTTGTACCTGTGCAGACTATGCAGGCTATCGTCTATCTCGAGTGCTAGAATTAGTATCGGCAGGAGGTTGGAGAACTGGGACCTGAAAATTACCTCGAATCCGGTCTTGTTTCCCAATATTATTGCCCAGCCAATGAGACCGTACATCCAGAACATAGAGACGACTAGGCTAGTGGCTACGATTGCAACGTCGGATGCGCGCCTTAGATTGACCCAGAGGAGGATCAAGATCATTACTGACATCAGCAAAATTAGGTATGCACTGGAGAGTAATTCGCGGTTTATCTCAACGTTGATGCTCTCTGCAAACATCAGTGTCACGATTTCCTGATCGGTTTCTCTGAGGTCTTCTTCGAGCACCAGATACAGCCATTCCACGGAGCATAATTTCTCTCCGGCGGATTCTCTAGCCCTGCATTCAGAAACTGAGTTTCTTACTGGATCAGTAATCAGAGTAAGGCCATCCACTTTGTAGCCGAAATCGGCACTTGCATTCTTCCAAGAGAATGTCCAACCATTCGATTGCATTTCGTCCCTGTTGAAATTCACAATTAGCCAGGCCGCAGATGCGGACCACCTACCATTCACCCACTCATCAGAAGAAAGTGAGCCATTATCAGAAACACTATGATTTATCGGCCCAATTATGTCGCTCTCTGGGTCTGGAATGAATGCGCGATCATTGGATAGGAAACGAAGAAACGCCCCATTGCTGTTGTTCGCCATCCTGTGAGCTGCAAGATCTATGTGTGACTGGGTGACTCTTGGATCATCGAATTGTAGACAAGCCAATTCGCCGCAATCTGTCCAATTTGTAGGGGCGGGGTCGGTTGAGGCCTCGATGTCCAAAGTCGCTGCAAGTTTGTATGGGTTTATTCTCGGTTGTGTTAGCGAAGAGTTCCCTGACATAAATGACCGGAATTCGCTTGCCAGATCTAGAAGGCCAATTACTGGATCTCCAGAAATCTCTGAAGCCAGTGGCAGGTAGAACTCTGAAATCTCGTGATTTCTGAGTATTTCGGCATTTGTGTCTATCTCTCGAAGTATGGAAAGGTTCAGTATCCCACCTATTGGGACTTCGAGGCCCGAGTTTTTTCCGGGATATTGAGCGATCATCGAAACGTCCGAGTCATTTTCTCCAAAGAAGCCTGGTTCTCTGACGAAGACTCCGAAACCCCAGATATTTCCTGCGGCAGTAAATTCTTCCCTCAGAACATAGTTTGCGTCTAATTCTGGAGATTCCATATCGTATGATTCAATGTCAATGGGTTCGAAAGTGGCCAAGATGCCCGGGAGCATAAGCAGAGTAACCAAAACCACTAGAGCGTGAACTTTCTTTCTCCTTGGAATGAGATAATCCGCAACTCTGGAGAAATCCCTCATGAGTCGATCACAACATTGGGCATATTTGACTGGTTGCCTGCTTCAAAGTCCGCTTTCCTTCAGTTTTTCCAAAGATTCACGCTGAGTTTTAGTCAGTTTTTCTGGCTCAAGCAGACTGAATTCAATGTCTAGAGGACCTCCTGAATGGCCATGGCCTTTCAGTCTCCTACGGTCACCGATTCTGGTTCCTTCAGGGACCTCTACCTCTACTCTCTTTCCTGCTGGAGTGACAATCCTGATCTTTCCTCCAAGAATCAGCGTAGAATATTGCAGTCTAACCTCTTGTACCAATCTTCCGTCCTCCCAGCGACGCCCCTCCTTCGCATCGAGCCTCACAGTGACTAATAAGTCGCCAGATTCACCCTCCGGATGTTCATGCCCCATTCCCTTTAGCCTTAGCAAGTGTCCATGCTCGGCACCTGCGGGAACTTTCACGGTTAGTGTGCTACCTTTGGTCTGAACACCGGTTCCGTTGCAAGATGAACACGTACGAGAAGAGCCAAAACTGGATCCGTTACATCTTGAGCAACGTCTCATTCTTCGATGGTTGAATTTCGCCTCAGTTCCCGAGATTGCCTGCTCTAGTGATATATCCAATCCTGCTTCAATGTCGGCTCCTCTTGCTTTCTCCTTGTCTCGTGGGTTTCTTCCAGTCCTCTGCTGATCGAATCTAATATCAGAGCCGGAGAAAGGATTTGTCCTTCCACCCATGAACTGCGAGAAAATATCGCCGAGGTCAACACCACCGAATCCGCCGCCAAATGATGTTTGGCCTCCTCCACCCTGGAACATTTCTTCCATCCTCTTTCTTTGATCGTAATCACTTCTCGCGTCAGCTGAACCAATAGATTCGTACGCGGATTGTATTGACTTGAATCGCTCCTCTGCAGCATCGTCTCCGGGATTCCTGTCAGGGTGATACTGCCTAGCTAACTTGCGATACGCGCGTTTTATCTCGGCATCTGAGGCATCCCTTGAAACACCTAGAACGCGATATGGGTCCTCCGCCATAGTTACGTTCTGCATGAGGCGTCCCTTCAACCTGATGAATGAGAGCCTTCGACCGGTGCGCTAATGACTGGTTTCGTCTCGGTGGGGGCATGGGAGTTGGCTGGGCTGTGTTCAGAAACTATAGAGGTCATGCGAAGGAGATACTGGGGGACGTTACCGACTACCCTCGTTTCTTCCTAATGCCTCCAAGTGCCATGATTGATGCTGATGGAGATGGTCTGAATATCGTGACCCTACTCGATCCCAGCGATCAGATAGATCACGAAGTAGAGATGGTTTTCAAGATCGGAGAAGATATGACGCCAGAACAAATGTGCGTGGGAATTGACACCACTAACAGAACTCGGCAGACCCTAGCAAAGAAGAAAGGATGGCCCTGGTTGGAGGGAAAGGGGTTCAGAGGTTCGGGTGTTCTGGGAACTTGGACTGACTGGGACGAAAGGCCAGTCGAGATTGGACTATCTGTGAATGGAGAGACAAAACAGTTGGCTTCTACGGAACTAATGGTACATTCAGTAGAGTCCCTGATGGATCACCTTCTGCAGTGGTACGACCTGGAACCAGGAGACCTAGTTTGGACAGGGACCCCGAAAGGTGTTGGGCCAATGAATCCAGGAGACAAAATAGAGGCTTGGATGAAGAACTTGGATGGGGAGAAGACTAGTGTTCTGAGTGCTATCTGCAAATAGAAAGGAGCATTCAAACATGACCTCTGGGACTAGGAGAATTACCTCAACGTGGCTTGTCGAAGACGGCGGGGCAATCAGAAGAGGGGACTTTCTGCTACACGAAGATGGATCATTCAGTCTTAGCAAAGGAGACGAAGATGTGGTCGAGGAAATCGATGGTTCTTCTCGATTGGTAACTAGATCGTTTCAGAATTGGCACACTCACTTGGCCATGGTTCTGAACAGATCTATGGGAGAGGGGCTTCCCCTCATGGAGTGGCTTGAATCATCCATTTTCCCGGTAGAGAAGGGGTTGAATGCTGAATTCGTGGAAGTGGGCACTAGAGCTGCTGTATCCGAGATGATTGCGACGGGTACTACATTTGCATGCGACATGTACTACAATCCCGATATAGTGGCTGGAGTTCTGTCTGAGTCGGGTGTGAGAGGAGTTGCTTGTGGCCCAATTACCGACTTTCCTACGCCTTCGTATCCTGCAGGGGGTACTGAGGCACTGAAAAAGATGGATGGCTTGCTGCAGACTGGTGCTCCATCGAATAGAGTAGAGTATGGAATCGGGACTCACTCCGTATTCACATGCAGCGAGGAAACTCTGTTGAAGGCCTCTGAGATGGCATCAAAACACAATTGCATCCTTCACATACACACCAGTGAAACGCGCAATGAGGTTGCCGATTGTTACTCTGAGCATGGGATGTACCCGATCGAATATCTGGATTCAATAGGTTACTTCCAAAGCTCGGAGGATGGGGGGACGGTTTGTGCCCATTGCGGTTGGGTTACTAAGAAGGAGATGCGGATTCTTGCCGGTCATGGCGCCCATGCGGTCCACTGTCCAACAAGCAATCAAAAACTGGCCTGCGGGGGAACGATGTCATACCCTGCAATGAAAGAATCTGGAGTGGACGTGAGACTAGGGACTGATGGGGCGGCAAGCAACAATTCCCTGGATATGAGGGCTGAGTCGAAGGCAGCAAGTTTAGTGCAGAGGCATGATCACTGGGATGCTAGGATTCTCGGTCCAGAGGAGACCTGGTCTCTGGCGACCAAAGGTTCTCAGGACTGGATTACCTGGGACCTCGGTGACATCAGGATGAGGCCATGGGGAAGAGAGGGTAGACGTATGCTGCCCAACCTGATATACTCTGGAGCCCAAGTTATGGATGTGTTTGTAGATGGTGTCGCTATTCGCAGAAACGGAAAAACTCTGACTATTGACGAGGCTGAAGCATGTGATGAGCTTGAATCAGCCGTAGAAGAGTACTATCGTGACTTGTAGTTTCAAGGGTGGAATAGGAATGCTGCCCCCAAAACGGCATAAGATGCCAATAACATCGCACCCTCTAGCCAATTAGACTTGCCATCTGATGCAATCGAGTTTACAATTAGTACCGCCATGAAAGCGGAAACTGTCTCCAGCATTCCAAACTCGAATGTTAGAGATACGCCCAGCGCCCATGCGAAAACCACCATCAGAGGGGCTACAAAGACTGCAATCTGAGTCGAGGAGCCCATCGAAATTGCAAATGAAAGGTCCATCTTGTCCTTACCCGCAACAGTTACGGCAGTGAAATGCTCAGCAGCATTTCCAAACAGAGGTAGAAGTATTACCCCAATGAATAGATGGGGTAGGCCCATTTCGTCGGCTGCTTCTTCTACAGAATGGACCAATATCTCGGCCATCCATGAGACCATCACAGTTGCAGCAATTAGGAGAATGATCGAGTCCCTCTGTGACATCTCTGGTTCCTCGTGATGTGTTCCATCCGTAGCAAAAAGATGCACGTGTGTGCGGAACTGGAAGTATAGGAAGAGGGCATAAATTAGCAATAGAATAATGGCTGCTATGCGGCTAAGATTTTCTACCCCACTATCGCCAACCTCACCTCCAACCGTGGAATGGAATACTGAAGGTATCACCAATACAATCATGGAAAGAAGTAGCAGGGATCCGTTTGAGCTAACCTGAGTCTCGGAGTATGTCTGCTCGTCATGGTGCATTCCTCCCCAAACAAAGGCTAGTCCCATTACGAGAAGCAGGTTTCCTAGGATGCTTCCAATCAGGCTGGCTTGTACAAGATGAATCATAGTTGACTCGGTCTCAGTACCTGCACCGGCTTGGAAGGCCGAATATATGGCTAAAAGAGCAATTATCATTTCTGCTGCATTACCGAATGTTGCATTTAACAGACCGCCCAATGACTCGGATGTTCTTAGGGCAATCTCTTCTGTTGCCCTGCCCATCAGGAAAGCGAGGGGCATTATTGCTACCAGTGAAGAGAAGAATGCCATAGATGAGTCGTGCTCAAAGTAGTTGTAGTATACAGTAACGGGGATTGCCAGCAGAAGCACGTTGAGGTAATTCTCCCTTGGGTCCATGGCTCTAATCCAACTTACACTCTCTGACATTGTAGTTGCGGTAGTGCGGATAAAGGTCAATGTTGCGCTTTGTCACGTAGTGTTCATGGCATCCAGTGTACTCGCTGGATTCAATGGGGCAAGACTTCAGATTAGCTTTGACTGGTTCTCCTGGCACTGGAAAGACAACGGTGGCTGAGAAGTTTGGTGGTACTGGACTCGTGGTTGATTCTATTGTGAAGCTGGCCGAAATGCACGGTTGCTTGGGTGAATTAGATTCTGAGGATAATTCAAGACCGGTAGATTTGGATTCTCTTTGCTCTAAACTTTCTAAGGAGTGGTTTGCGATGTCGGATGCTCCGACTGTGATAGAAGGCCACCTTTCCCACCATCTCCCCGTAGATGGGATTGTCCTCTTGAGATGCCCTCCTGATGTGTTAAGAAATAGGCTTTCTGAGAGAGGTTACTCTGAACAGAAGACTGTTGCAAATGTTGAATGGGAGTTATTGGGTAGTGCGTGGAATGAAATTGATCGGGACTTGCCAATAATTGAGTTCGATACCTCGCAATATTCCGCTGACACGATAGTTGGGCGAATTGTTGAGTGGATTTCAGATGGCTTCAAGCCTGAATGCCCGGACAACGTAATTGACTGGGTAGAAGGAGAGTGTGATTGAGTGTTCGAAAAAATGAGAGAAAGGTGGACAAAGGCCATTCACCCACTTGTACTCAGACTTGGTGGCTTGGACCCTAGTGTGCTGACATGGAGCAGCCTGGCACTCGCATTGATTGCGTTCTACTTGTTAATGGGCGCAGAAGAGGATTCGTCTGGTTCTTTGGCGATTGCAGGGGCAGTCGTCATCATTCTCATTGCTGCCATCCTTGATGGCTTGGATGGAGCGTTGGCCAGACATCAAGGAGTGGATGGGGATTATGGCGACTTCCTAGATCACACCATTGATAGGATTGTGGATGTAGGGCTACTAGTTGCAATAGGGATGAATACCGCATTCATTGATGATCCTAGCAGCGGATATTTGGCTGCACTACTGACTCTATTCGGATCATACATGGGAACTCAGGCCCAATCAGTCGGATTGGGAAGGATCTATGGCGGATTTTCTCGAGCCGATAGGATGGTGATCACTCTTGTCTCATTATTGGTGGCTGCTTGGCAAGCCCAGGCAGGAGTGTCTGGACTCGATTTGAGCGAAATGAACAGATTTGTAGAGTTGGCAATGCTGGGGAACAACGAGTTGAATGGGATGTCTTTCGCTCTAGCCATCTCGGCATGGGGAGGGATGTACACATTCCTTGTTAGATTCGCAAAAACAAGGAGCGGTCTACTGAACTAACCGCTTCCTCTTCCGTCTGCAAAAACCCGTCTTGTGTGGTATTGTTCGGGGGCAATAGTTATCCTCTATTCAACTCGCCTGAAAGATGTGAAGCACCTGATCGATAGAGTCCTGGAACTTCAAGGCGATGAATCACAGGCACCTGTGATGACGGAAGTCGAAGATGCGCCGGACCTCGAGAACCTTCTGAAGTCACTACAGCCAAAAATCAGAGTCTTTGGTTGTGGAGGGTGTGGATCAAACACTGTAGCTAGGCTAGAGCATGAAGGGTTGTTCGACGGAGAATACGTCAAGGGGATGGCAGTCAACACCGATGCTCAGCACCTTCTGAGGGTCAACGTGGAGAACAAGGTCCTCATTGGTCGCTCCGCCCGAGGCAGGGGGGCAGGTGGCGACCCAGAGAAGGGAGAGCAGGCGGCATACGAGTCAGAGCGTGTGCTAAAAACAGAGGTGGAGGAATGCGATTTGGCATTCATCACCGCGGGCCTCGGCGGCGGTACCGGCACTGGTAGTGCCCACGTCGTCGCCAGGCTCGCAAAGGCATCGGAGGCGCTGACTATTGCAGTCGTGAGCTATCCCTTCGTATCCGAGGGAGCGGTTCGAAGACAGAATGCAGAATGGGGCCTTGAGAGACTCAGAGAGGTCTGTGACACGGTGATTGTTCTGCCCAACGAGAGGCTTCTGGAGGTTGATGGTGTCAGGGATCTTCCACTTGACGCAGCCTTCAGGGTCGCAGACGAGTTGCTGATGAGGAGTATCTCCGGGGTTTCGGAAATGATTGCGAAGGAAGGAGTGGTGAACCTTGACTTCCAAGATCTCAGGTCGGTAATGGAAAACGGAGGTGGAGTTGCAATGATCGGACTTGGCGAGGCTACAGCTGAAGAGGGTGCAGAGAAGGCAACCATGGAGGCCTTGCAATCTCCACTTCTTGACATTGACATCTCAGATGCCAGAGGTGCTCTGGTGAATGTTGTCGGAGGTCCGGGGTTAACTCTGGGAGAGGCCGAACAATGCGCCAAGACAATTAGAGAAAGCATCAATCCCTATGCAAGGATGATCTGGGGAGTCACCACTGACGAGTCAATGGGCAATGATATCAGAGTCCTACTAGTTCTTACAGGGGTGAAAAGCGAGCAGATACACGGCGCTACTCTCCACACTCAAATGAAGAACCTAAGGAATCGCACGGTCGAATTTGTCAGTTAGTCGGGCCTGACATGTTTCCACATTCTATATCCCCGTCGTCCTTAAATGGGGTCTGTAGGTCGCCGAGATGCTTCTTGGTGGTAGCATGGCTGTTGAAAATTCCAATGTGGGACGCGTCGAGGAGCTCGCACAGTCGTGGCAAGACGAAATAGAAGGGCGCGTCAAGGGCCTTCAAACCGGTTCTTATGCAAGGATTCTGAAGATGGCAAAAAAGCCGTCTAAGCAAGAGTTCAGGCAAACTGTAATCGTCTGTGGAATTGGGATGTTCGTTCTTGGAGCGATAGGTTTCCTTATTCTTGCCCTCATGGTAAACGTCTTCCCATCATTCTTTGGATGGTTGACAGGATAGGTGGGGTAATGTCAGAGGCTTTCACGGTATACCTACGAAGCGGAGAGAAGGTCCTTCTAATGCAGAGGGCCGACGAGGTAGGTGACTTCCCAGGAGCATGGGATGGGATATATGGAATAGGTGATCATGGCGACCTAGATTCAATAGTTGCTAGGATTACAGAATGCACAGGAATAGAGGCTGACAAACTGGAGATAGTTAGAACGGGAATGGCAAGAGGTTTGGCTTATGGAAACCGTTTGAATGACGTTACTCCGATATTGTTTGTCACAGAAGAGGTTGATGTGAATCCTGGTACTCTGTACAAGGGATTCGAGTGGGTAGACCCTGGGAGGATACATGAGAAGGAGTACGCAACCCCTCAACTAAAGGAGATGTACGGTGACGTTGCATCATACCTCTACATCCTGAAGACTTCAATAGGCCAAGAGCAGAACGTAGCAACTGAGATCAGAGCCAGACTCTCGGGGACCGGATCATTGAAGGACATACAAGACAAGATTTTCGGAGTCTTGAGTCCACACTTCATGAAAGGATACATCTTCGTTGAAGCAACTGCAATGCACCATGTTCAGAAGCTTATTGGCAGGGTAGGCGTCGGAGTGACGCCCCTCAAGAATTGTAGCAAGGTACTAGACGGAGAAAGCCCCTTGGAGGATGTTCTGCCCTACTTAGAGCCCAAGGCGGCAACCTCGGGAATAGAGGAGGGTTGCATTGTCGAAATATCTGGCGGAGCATTCCGTGGTCAGGCAGCTAGAGTGACAAGAGTGGCGGAATCTAAGGAGGAAGTAACCGTCGAATTGTTCGAGGCGGCGGTTCCAGTCGCCCTCACAGTTAGAGCCGATCAAGTCAGGGTTACCCAGAGGGTAGAGTAAGGAAAATGGTCAATATTTTGTCCATGCATCATCATCAAATAGGGAGAGCAGGTCGGCGGGTTCCGCGGAAAGAGGTGATTCCATGTCAGCACGTAACGAGACCCCACACAAAGTCTTGCAGACTCTAGGGCAAAAGACGTGCAATGGTTCGTGGGATGCTTCAACTGAGAATTTGACTATGGACCAGGTCAAGAGCGTAGCAGAATCACAAAAGGATCGCTTGACCGGTAAGTCGCTTTATGCGAGATGCAGAGAGGTGATGGGAACTTGTGTCTCTATGCGTGTTAGGGTAGAAGGGATGGAGCCGAAAGATGCTCTGAATGCAATGAGCGAGGGGGCATTTAACGAGCATTTCAGTTAAAGTTCACGAATTGCGGGAGAGGTGAACCTCGCTTACCGCAGAGGTGAGAAAAATGAGAGAAAATCTGCAGGCAGCGATTCAAGAGGCGATTGACGGCGCACCCGAGAGGGGGTTCGTAGAATCAATTGAGATTTCCTTCACAATCAAGGACGTTGACCTGAAAATTCCAACAAATAGGATTCAGGAAGAGGTTCGTCTTCCATCAGGAAGAGGTAAGCCAGTCAAAATAGCTATGTTTGCAGGTGGGGAAATGGCTGCCAAGGCAAAGGCTGCTGGGATAGACGTCATCGATCCTTCTACAATAGAAGACCTGGGGGGCAATAGGCAGAGAGCCAGAAAGGTGGCTAAGCAATTCGACTTCTTCCTCTCTGAAATTCCCCACATGGGTACTGTTGGTAGGTTCCTCGGAGGCGTTCTCGGTCCCAGAGGTAAGATGCCCCGACCAGTTCCGCCAACTCTGGATCCATCGGCTTTGGCCTCTGGTCTGAAGGACACAGCGATTGTTCGTTCTAGAGACAAAGTCACGTTCCACACTGCACTGGGTTCTAGAGAACAGGGTATTGACGACCTGACTTCTAATGCCGTAGCTATCTGGGATAGGGTCACTGGAAAGCTCGAGAGGGGCGCGGGAAATATTCGCTCTTGCTACGTCAAGACTTCAATGGGTCCCTCAATTAGGGTAGAGGTGATTCTTTGATTCCCAAGGTTGCTGAGTGGAAAAAGGATCGAGTTTCGATGCTTGCAGAGATATTCAGTAGCGATGGCGTAGTTGCTGTTGTGGATGTTTCTGGGGTTCCTGCGAGCAATATGATAGATATGCGAAATACCCTTCGTGATCGGATGTCCATTACTATGGCCAAGAAGTCTCTCATGAGGATTGCCTGGACAGAGGCTGGGAGAACTCCTGAGGAGTTAGAGGTCCTTCTTGAAGGGGCAGAACAGCCATGCGTTGTGCACAGCAACTCGATGAACGCATTCGAAATATTCAGTGAGCTTGAGAAAACGCGTCAGGGACGTCCTGCAAAGGCTGGAGAAAGGTTTCCAGAACAAATCACCATTCCTGCGGGACCAACGGAATTTGGTCCTGGTCCAATAGTTGGTGAATTCAACGCAGTTGGTATTCCTGCTAAAATTGACAAAGGCAAGGTCGCAATACAAAGAGACACGACGTTTGAGCAGGGGGATGAGATTTCAGCCGATCTAGGAATCATGCTTGCAAAGCTTGGAGTGAACCCAATAGAAATTGGTCTGATTCTAACGGGAGCCGTAGAAGGCGGACACATATTTTCATCTTCAGATCTTGACTTAGATACAGACGGCCTGCGAAATGACATCGTCAGAGCTACTTCTGGCTCATTCAATCTGGCTTGTAATATTGGTTGGTTCTCTGCAATCACTACTCCGACACTGATTTCCAAGGCTGCAAGCGAGGCTTTGTCAGTTGCCCTAGAGGCTGACATCGTTAACGATGCCACCGCAGCCTTCATCCTATCACGGGCTCAGTCTCGTGCACTGTCCCTAGCAGGACAATTAGATTCCAATGCTCTTGATGACGAGTTGCGCGCTAGTTTGGTGGGCGCCGCGTCAACGAGTACTGATGCCGTCCCCTCTGAGACGGCAACGGCAGAAGAGGCAGAAGATGCTGCTGCTGAGGAAGAAGAAGAGGTAGAAGAGGATGCCGGGTTCGGAGGACTCGGTGACCTATTCGGATGAAAAAAAGGTGAATGAAATGGAATATGTATATGCTGCAATGTTGTTGCATTCTGCAGGAAAGGGCATCGATGACAAGGCTGTAAGCTCAGTGCTGAAGGCTGCCGGAGTCGAGGCGGACGGGGCCAGAGTAACGGCCCTAGTTGCCTCACTCAATGAGGTTGACATCGATGAGGCCATGGCGACCGCGGTCGCCGCCCCGGTGGCCTCGGCTGCTCCGTCTGCTTCTTCCGGAGGAGCGCCCGCTGAGGCTGCTCCCGCTGAGGAAGAGGCTGCTGAGGAGCCTGAGGAAGAGGCGGGCGGCTTCGAGGGCCTAGGCTCCCTGTTCGGCTGAATCGACGATTGAAACAAATGATGCGAAGCCGCTATGGGCGAGGGCCTAGAGGATGGGTCGATAAGATTGGAGCGGACGCTCGAGATTCCTGTTAGCATAGTCCCAACCGAAGCCATCAGGGCAATGAGGTTGATTGGAGAGAGGCGCGGATGGATGATGCGTCGCTTCGAAGACGCCACTCTAGTACATAGGTGGGCGATAATAGTCCCACTTGCAAAGAGGGCCAGAGTACTAGGATTAGTTGTAGAGGATGGAGGGGCTGAAGGTCTTTCACTAAGCACATGGAGTTACGTTCCTGGCTCTGCTGGTAGGATTTCGTTTGTCTCATTCAGAATTCCAGAATGGTTTGACGGACAAGAATGGCAGGATTTCCTAATGGAATGGTCAAGTCTTCTACCAAGGTGCCCCTGGAAATGGAGCTTCATGGAGAGATCTATGATTGGGGCCCTGCTTCCAGAATTTAGAAATTCGAGAAAGGCTTTCTCGAAGGAGGGCTTTGACACGAAATCCTGGAATAGGGCATTAGACGAGTCGGAATGAGTCCCCAACCTAGCACAATGTAGTGGATTTGATAGGCAGGCTAGAGACCGAGCAATCAAGCATGGACTTCCAAGACCTCGTAGATACGCCTCAGAAGGTAAAGACGCTTGCGGGGGCAGTTGCCTTTCTCGTGGCGTTCCCAGTCTACTTTGCCGCTATGCCTTCCCTGCTCGATGACGAAATCGCAGGTGGTGGTTCTTCCGGCCTTAGTGGATCACTGGTTGTCTCATTCGAAGAGAGTGAAATTTCACTTGAGGAGTCAGTAGTTTTGGGAGACGGCGAGTCACATGACTCGTTCTTCGACATGTTGGCCGGAGAAGGCGAGAACATAGGATACGTAGAGTTGGAGGTCTCATGCTTCGACAACGACGACCCGGGGCCCGGATTCACAGATAGCGCTGAAGGAGCTAGTGACTTGAGCGACTTGGACGGAATTGAAGACCAAACGGCTGAAGGGGCTTGCTCTGGGGGTGGGAACGGAGGATTTTCTATGAGATGGGACGTAACCGAAAACTACACCGGAACGGAATACACCGAAGAAGAAGAGAACGAAGGTGAAATCAGGGATAGGTGGCACGATGGAGGCAAAGGACGAGGAGTTTGGTCGGCCACAATAACAGCAACAATTGAAGCTGCACCGATTGCAGGAGGAATAATTGACAATGACGAAGATTTCGACATTACTTGGACTGCAGTCACATTCACTGTAATTGTTGAGTCTGCTGAATAACTAGGTTTTGGACTGGATACTGACCACGTCCCCATCACTTAGTTCGTGGTCCGCTCCAATTACTCTCCCAGTCCTTGCATCGATAGCCCTAACAAATCCATCCCCTAAATCAGAATGGACCGAGTATGCTAGTCCCTTGGCAGAGGTTCCGGTCCGAACCAGAATGGCGTCTGGAAGAGGATTTCCATCTCCATCCACCCAATGAGTCTCATCCTGAACGGGGTAAGTCACAACTCTGGAGAGTTGTCTGAAGACCAAATCTGATACGAGGCCAACTAGCCCTCCACCGTCCCATGAAGAAATTGAGCCTGAGATGGACTCAAGTGCTTCTCTTTGCTTTTCAGAGAGTTTGTCCTCTCCCTCCTTGGTGAGATCGAATTCGGAGTCCCCGGGCTGGTAGCTTATCAGTCCAGAGGAGGAGGCCCGTCGAAGAGCGAGTTCGGCCTCGGCACTGGTGAAAATCACCCTACCCCCAGAGGATTCTATTTCTGATTCCAACTCGGTGCAGCAGTGGACTTGTTTGTCTGCCTTGTTTGCTGCTATCGAGATTGGGAATATGCTCTTTCGGATTGCTGAAGCGATTGTTCGCAGTTCGTCATCGCCCCATGATGAGATGTCTTGTGAACCGGGGTGTTCTCTCTGGGCAGATGACATGCCTGCTGAAATATGGCTGTCCTTGGCGCCGATTCCAGTCAATCTGTCCAACAGGTGGTCTTGTACGGCTCGATTTCCTTCTGCTTGTGCTCTTCTTGAGACTCTGTCCCATCCATTCCCGATTATGCCCAATATCCACGAGTCCAACTCGGAGAGAAGAAAGCGATGCTCTTCAATCGGCTCGGAGCCACCCGAACCTATCGGATTTCCCTCTAAGTCGGTTGATCCAGAAACATCGACGACCTGGATTAAGGCATCGCACCTAGAGAGGTCTGAGAGGAATTGGTTTCCCCTTCCCCTACCCTCGTGAGCACCCGGAACCAAACCAGCTACGTCTACTAGTGTTACTGGAACTAATCTCTTGAATCCCGAACACGACCCAGTGTTGGGTGAGCAGATGCTGCCTCCCCTAGGATCATCTGGACTAGGGGGATCAAGCCTCCCCGAAGATTCCTTCCTTTCACGCAAATCTGAACAAGCACATGGGTTTGGAAGAGGAATCCATGTAACTCCTACATTGGGATCTATTGTCGTAAATGGGTAGTTTGCGATATCAACAGGCATCTCAGTCAAAGCCGAGAAAGCTGTCGATTTTCCTACATTAGGCTTCCCAACAAGACCAATTCGCATATTATCACACAATGGAAGGGGCACTCCGAGGGAGGGTGAGGTCGGCTTTCACAGTTCGGTAGGGCTTCCTGGAGAATCCGTGTTGGATTCTGGGACTACTACCGTGTCTAACTTGCCCTCCCTCTGAGCTAGGATTTTCCTCACCGTAGTCTCCCCTGTAAGTTTGAAAGGGCTGGATAGTGAAGTAGAGGAAGGAGTGGGTGATTCACCGACAATAGTGCCTCTGAAGGATCCGCTGATCAAGTTCAAACAATGCAATACAGACCCAATCAGAGTCCCATAGAACAGTACCGAACCAAGTACACGCAGTCGATTCCCTATTGAGGTCTCGGATTCGACGGCGGCCTCGGCCAGAGACATGTCTGCAAAGTCCGACATCATTGTGATTACCAAGCCAGAAAAGGCCCCTCCTGCCATTGCCCAGTACGCCCATCTGGACCTACTAACAGAAAGGACGTTCCTGCCAGAGACCTCGGGAAATACGGACAATGAGGATCCTAGAGCCAGTGGGACCAATACCAGCCAAGCCACCATGATGACCATGATTGAAGATATTCCGCCCAATTCGTTGGTTCCCGTCAAGTGATCCGTCTGAACGAACAAGGCGCCAATACCCAATGGGAGAAGCATGAATGCTCCAAGATTTATCTCTGGCATCCCAGGGTGGTCTGGATTCTCCATGAACACATCGTCCCCCCTCATGGTTGCGAGAATATTTGCAGAAAGGGCGATAATAGGGATTGCAGCCAGTGATATCAGGAAAGATCCGGCTATAATGTCATTTCTAGTAGGATCGAGAGATGCATGTTCCATTCCCAATAAATCGGCTGCAATGGTGCCGTCTGCGTAACCCAACGGATTAATGGTCAAGATTGCCCCCAACATTGCCACAGCGGCAAGAGAACGTGACCAGAGGGGGTTGCCTGTCCCCCTAGATGCTGCGTAGAGGCTGATTCCTGCCACTTGCATGAAGAAGAATCCTCCAGCGGCCATCCTAACGGCTAGCCATTGTCCTGTTCCAGTATCCAGTACTCCGGAAATTCCTAGGACCGCAACGGATAGGGGATCGGAAATCAAACCGATAATGATTAGCCAAGCAGGGAGGGCCATCTTCCTAGTCCTTGATGCAGCCGTTAGAAGCATGTTGACAATTACGGCCAACAGAGAGAGAGTGTGCAGCGCAGTAGCAATGATCAGAATCTTGAACCCGAATACTTCGGGTTTATTTGAGCCAATGATTAGGACAATAACCGATAGAGTCCAAAGGAATGACATCAATGATGCGTTCTTCTCGCTTGCTAGTGAGGTCGCCCCAAGGCTAGGCACTATGTGCAGTGCAGCCCCTATCATTAGCATCCCCACTGAGCCATAGAATGTTGTGAGGTTCCCAGCAAGGATTAGTGAGGAGGACGTCGGATTAAGGCCCCATGAAGACAGGCTGTGAAGAGCTGAAGGATCGTGCCTTAGCCATAATCCACAGAAAGTAAGCGTTGATGCTGGGATTAGCCATAGTGCTCCCTGCAATATCCATGTCTTAGCACCCGAGCCCTTTCTTCCCTCTGCAAAGTCAACTGCAGGGCCAAGTGCCTTCTCGAGCATGAACATGCTCATGCTCTTGCTTACGTCAGTGAAAACCCAGATTCCTCGGTTAATCATTGCGAAGACGACAAACATAGAGACCCAGAAGGCAATCATTGTAGAAAATAGCCCCAACAAACCACCTCACTCGCTAGTCGCCTCTGTTAGGATAGTTCCTAGTATAGCAAAAACTCCAATCATTATCCCCAGGATAAAGAACCAAATCCCGGAGTCGAATACTCCCTCAAAAACTGGTAGAACAGATGAAATTACGGGGAGATCGTTGTTGGGGTAGAGTATGCTGAATAGAATCAAGAATATCAGCGTCGAGACGAAACCCAGCACCAATAGTATCCATGACGATTCGGGCTCACTCTCACCTTGGAGGAATTCACCAATCAATGCTCCTTCTCCGTCCGCCACCTAGTCACCTCTGTCTCTGACGATATATGCTCCTACCACCGGAGATTCGCCCTTAAGCATTGGGCGGCATGAGGTCTCAAGGTGCTTCAAGGGGCGCGTGCCAATTCTAACGGATTGCCTCGCCTAAAGGTGCCCGTTCCTAGCGGGGTTGGCAGATTTGAGTCGGACATTATCTCTGCCCTCCAAGTCTCTTTGCACTTGCAGTGAATATTGGAAAATTCGTCTACAGACCCTGAGACAGAATATCTCTCGATTGCCGCGACTACTTCTCTATCGCATTCTCCACAATTGTGAGAACCGCGTAGCTTTCCTCCGGCCGTTGGGTGAACTATTACCCGTGATTCTAACTTGGAAACCTCGGGATGCGCCCGGATAATCATCTCCACCAACGACCAGAGCCAGGGGGGCCTATACTCATTATTTCTGAATAGGCGATCGACCACCGTACCCCTCTGGATATTCATCGGGTTGATTGATACTTCGTCAGAATAGGGAGCAACGTCGATCAGCCAAGAAGTCGTGCTCTCAAGAGCATCTGATTCTGACATGAATGGCGGCTTGAAAATTAGGTATGTCTTCACTCGAAGATTGTTTTCCTTCAGCATTTCTACTGCTCTATGCCACTGCCTCGTCGAGAATCCCTTGTTCACATGAAACCGGAGGACCTTGTCGTCGTACGCTTCAAGGCCAATGGCGACGGTGCATCCGGGATGGTGGCTGGCGACCCATGAGATTTTTTCAGGTGTGCACATCTGTGCCTGTGCCTCAATAACAAGGTGCAGCCCCATTTCGAAGGTCTCCCGAAGAACAGCTTCCTGCCACTCTGGAGGATTCTCCCGGTCTTCGAAAAATGTCCCCGATGTGTACACCTTGACCATACCGCAACCTTCGAAATCATTAGTTTGCTCTTTCGCGAACTCCCACTGGGAAAACATGTCACCCACCGAGACGTCATCTCTTACGTCATTGAAGTAGCCGCAGAAGGTGCAGCCTGACTTCCACCACCATGCACAACCTTTGGTTCGTAGGATTACGGTTGCTGCATTGCAGGGAGTCCCATCTGGGAGGTTCTCGGGTGTTTGGTAGACCGTTACCGGCTTGCTAGCATCCCACGACTCCCTAAAGGAGACAGACTCAGGAGTATTTTCTGGCGCCTTGATTAGGTGATGTATCTTCACCGCCTTGGAGCCGTCGCCAAGAATTCCCCTTGAGTTGGCCATGATTTGCGCTCGGCCTCCCACTATTGATACTGCCGCGAGGAGGTTGGTAGCATTGAACACTAAATGTTGTAGAATACACTAAACTCAAAGTACGCTTTCGATGGGAGTGATAGCATGGCCTTCGGAACGATAGATGGGATGAGTGATGAGTCAAACAAGGCACTCAAAAGTTGGTACTTGTATGATTGGGCGAACCAAGCCTTTGCTCTCACTGTACTCACAGTAGTGGCTCCGATAATACTTTCTAGGATGTTCGAGTTATCGACGGGAGGTGGTTCAGAAGTAGGTAATTTGAAGATCACTGGAGACACATTCTACGCCATAGTACTGGGTTCTGCAAGCCTTTTGGTGGCAATTGTCAGCCCGGTCCTGGGAGCAATTGCTGACAGGATGCCTATCAAGAAGAAGATCCTCTGGGTGTACACTGTAGTTGGGGTATTGTTCACAGCAATGATGGGTATAGCTCCACACCTAGAGGCTGGTTCGGCATACAAGTTCCTCGCGTTCTGCCTAGTAATTGGGAACATCGGCTTCGCAGGAGGGAATGTGATCTACTACGCATTCATGCCATATCTCGCAGACAGAGGGTCTATGGATCACGTTTCTAGTTGGGGGTATGCGTATGGATTCGCTGGCGGATCTTCAATCCTGATTGTCCATCTAATTGTTGGCATGACTGGATTCTTCGGTATTGCGGAACCCTGGAGTCCTTGGGTACTGAGTTTCATTTTCGCGACCAGCGCAATGTGGTGGTTTGGATTCGGGATGCAGTTGTTCAGGCATACACCTGAACCTGGAATTCCCAATCCCAAAGAGTACGGCTCGGTAATGGAAGCGGTCAGGGATGGAGTGAAAGAAGTTAGGAAGACCTTCGGTGAAATAAAGAAATTCAAAGTTCTAGCCATTTACTTGGTATCATATCTGTTGTTTTTCGATGGTATAAACACTATCGGTGGTATGGCTGCGGCGTTCGGTGAAACCGTTCTGAGACTGAATCCAACAATGACTTACGTCCTTCTGCTAATGGTGAATATTACTGCAGTGCCGATGAGCGTTGTCGGGGGCAAACTTGCAAACAGATTCGGAACAAAGAGGGTTCTTGGATGGTCTCTGGGTGTTTATGCAATAGTTGCCATACTGGCAGTGGGGTTCGCTCCTCTGGAGCTAGAGGATGACCACGAAAGGTACGACTTCCAGTACGACTTCAACGAAGAAGCAGGGGAGTACGAGTTGGCTACCCTGTATGAAAGGGGAGTCAAGGGCTGGGTTAGCAAGGCCGGCGAAGGGGACCTTGCATTTCGGGAGTCGTTCTTTGAATACATGTTTGAAGCGAAACCAGACGGAGTCAACAACAGTAGATGGAACGACGGAGATGTCGTTATTCAATCAATCACTGAAGAACAGGCAGCAGGTATCGTGGCAGAGATGAATGTGATGAGCGAGCACAGGTTCTCTTTCTCATTCAAGGGAGGGATCCAAGATGGGAGCAGATCCGTTGGAGACGAGCATCCTACAATAATTGAAGGAGGAATGGCAGACTGGTGGCCTAACCTACTGAGAGACAACGTGTGGGGTCCCCTGAACTTTGGGGTAAGTCTTCAGTGGATAATGCTCGGGATGATGGTCGGAGCAGTGATGGGCACTGCAGGAGCTCAGGCCAGGAGCCTGTTCACGATGCTCACTCCCGCATCAAGGACGACCGAGTTCTTCGGATTTTTCGGATTCATAGGGAAAGCAGCGGCTGTCATCGGGCCCATTGTGTATGCAATTGCTGCCGCGACTATGGGCAGTAGGATGGCAGTATTCAGCATAGTAATTGTAATCCTAATCGGATGGTCGTTCTTCATCTTCATTGACGTCGAGGAGGGCATGAGAGTAGCCAGGCAAGAGGACATCGAAGCAGGACTAATTTCAGAATAGGAGTGAGTGGGATGAGGTTTGCACTGGTCCAACACCTGTTAACCGTGCCCGCAGCAATCTTTGCTGCCGTAATCTGGGGGGTTTGTGCTGTTCCATCTTATCTGATGTTCTTGGAAATTAAAAACTGGTCCGAGGGGCATGTCCTCTGGACCGAGGCCTTGGCCATTTGCATTGGATTGGGACTTGGATACCTTTTGTGGGGGCTAGTTCTTCTACTAGTCTGCGGCATTCTAGGGGGTCTTCTCCGACCACCGCTCAGAGAAGGTAGATACCCTCTGAAAAGCTGGGTCACTATCGGTTGGGCCTGGTCATTGCTGTTTCACAAGGTTGCCCAGATGTTCATCAAAAACATAGTACCATCACTTCAGGTAAATATCTACTACAAACTGATGGGTGCCAATATCGGACAGGGCGTGCAGATTCTCACCGACTCATTGAACGACGCCCATATGGTGACCCTAGGCGATGGCGTCGTAGTAGGGGGCAATGCTACGATTAATGGCCACCTGGTGGAGAGGGGGGAGATCGTCCTTGCCCCAGTTAGGGTAGGAAAAAATGCAGTAATTGGCGGGGGAAGCACTGTACAACCGGGTTGTACAATAGGAGAAGGAGCGGTTGTTGCATCGAGAGCGGTAGTCCCGAAATGGACCGATATTCCCGCGGGAGAGGCCTGGGGAGGGATCCCTGCGAAGTTCATCAAGAAAGTCGAATAGCGGTGACTATTCGTTCTCATTTTCCTCTTCTGAGCCGTCGTCGCTTCCCGGGTCGTCGTCGGTTTCCAGATTCTTCATCTCTTCAATAACAGCCTGCTTCTGCTCGCGGAAGGTCTCATGCTTTGACTGAATCTCCTTGCTTGCAGCGATGGCCCTATCTATCATGTCATGCCTTACCTTGATGGCCTCGCTTAGATCCTCGAACAGTTGCATGTGCTGCACGTACCAATCGTCCCGAGCGGATAACTCGGCTACTGCAGCCTTGTTCTCCTCGTCGATCTCCTCTGCCACGGTAATGACTGAGCCGAGTCTTGCAGTCTCCCTGGAGAGTAGTTCCTTTGTCTTGTCAAGCTCGTCCTCCAAGTAGGGGATCTTTGTATTGGCCTTGGCAAGCTGGACCTCCATGTCGTCCTTCTCCCTTCGGAGGTTGGAGAGAAGCGTCTCCTTACTCTCGACATCAACAATACCGTCCCTGATCTCTCGATTCAGTGCCTCGATCTGCACCTTCAAATCAGATATCTCGGTTTCCTGGCCCTGGTAGGCAAGTAGTAGCTTATCCAATGCGTCCTTGTCCTTGGCAGCCTGCTGCTCAAGCTGGTTAATGCGGTCCTGAGGATTTCCGCCTGTCGGGTCGTCTTGCCCCATCATCGCTTTCGGTCCACAGGTGACCCCGATATAACCCCGGCGGCATCTGAGTCATGCTACGATGAGAAATCAGGAGTTTCCAGAGACTGCAGCTATTGTGGAAGAGAGGACGACAGTAAGCCTCTTCGACGAAGGAATGTGGAGTTTCTCATCGGGTCCGTGAGCGTTATTCCCAGGACCGGATGTTCCCGTGCAGAGGAACATCGCATCCGGGTACTTTTGCTGCATCATTGCCATGAATGGAATCGTGCCTCCGGTCCAAGTAGCCAAAGGAGGTAGCCCTGTGAGTGAAACTGAGGCTTCGTGAATCGCTTCCCTAACCTTTCCCTCCATAGGAGGGGCATGGAATCCGTCTGCACATGAGTCGGGCGTGAAAGACACCTCTGCGCCGAACGGCGGGTCTTCTTCCAGAATGCTCTTGGCAATTTCAATTACCTTCTCTGAATCGACGCCTGGGGGGATTCGGAAGCTCAGCTTAAGATCGGTATTTGTCCTCAGAACGTTTCCTGCGACCTGCACAGGGGGAATTCCGTCTGCTCCAATTATGGAGAGGGTCGGTTCCCAATTCATTGAGACTATCATTTCCTCGGTAGAGCCTGCGACTCTCTGGAGCGAGTCCACGGTGGGGAACTGCTCCCAGATGCTATTCCCGACAACCTCGGCTAGGGCTGTGGCCTTTTCCTCTACCTGCTTGTCTATCTCTACATGCATCTCCGGGATTAGGACCTTGCCCGTGGAAGAGTCCTCGACTCTATCCAAGAGTATCCTGATTATCCTGAAGGAAGAAGGGATGGAGCCACCTGAATTTCCCGAATGGATACCCTCGTGTGAAACCTTGACTGATAGGGTCCCTGAGACTAGTCCCCTGAGTGCCTCGGTCATCCAGACGTGTTCGTAATCGGGCCCACCGCTGTCCAAGACTACTACCATGTCGGGGTTCCCCATCTCCTCGGAAAGCGCATCCAAGTACGGAGGTAGGTCGAACGAGCCCGACTCCTCGCAGGTCTCTATCAAGAAGGTGCACCTGGGGTGCGGCACACCCTGCTCTTGGAGGAGTCTTACTGCTGTTGCGCAGAGGTATCCCCCATATCCGTCGTCTACTGAGCCACGCCCATATAGCCATGGATCCCTTCGAACAGCCTTCAGCGGATTCAAGCCCTCTGACCAGAGCTCGGGCTTGGAGGGCTGCTTGTCCAGGTGCGAGTAGAATATCACCTCCCCCGGACCGGTTCCCTCTACAGTTACCAAAAGGACTGGTGATTTTCCTTCGATCCTGTGTGTCTCATATCTCATTCCAGATATTCCCTGTTCGTCCAGCCACCGGCAAAACAGTTCGATGGTCTCGTCTAGCTCGCCGAGTTCCGCCCATTCGGGCTCAAATAGGGGCGAGAGGGCCTTTATCCCGATAAACTCCGAAAGGCTAGGTATGATGGAGCCCTCCCAAATCTCGTCGCTCCGGCTCATCATCGATTCCAGGTCCAGTCTCATGATGCGTTGCCTGAGTTGAGACTCATGGACCCTTCGACTGCGGGCTGTCATTCAGGGGGCCGCAGATTGGCTTCAGTCCCCGGTGGAATGGGCACATCTCGCATGCCGATGCTGACTCTCCAGAAAGAGGGGGGAATTCGGTAATCGGAAGTTGGGATGATAGGGAGATTCTAGCAGAGCGAGCGAACAGAGCGTAAAGGTCCTCGATTGCCTCCTCGAGCATCTCCTCTGGGTACTCGACCAATCTCCCTGAGACCCCAACGAGAATGGCAGGAGGTAGCACCTTCCTGGATGGGAATCCCGCATCGTCCTTGTCCTCCTCTGAGCGTGCCAGTGCTAGGTAGTATAGGGCGAGTTGAAGCCTATGGCTCCTCAATAGCCTTTCCTCGGCCTCGCTCAGGGGGCTGGAGCCTCCCCCTTCCATAGACTCTAGGAGACCGGTTTTTTCGTCTTCGGAAATATTCTCGGCTCCTTCTGTTTTCAGGTCGACAGGTCTGATCGTGGATTCTCCATCTATGTCCCTAGTGCACAGAACAAGGTCGATTACTCCGCTCATTTCTATTCTAGTCGTCTCCATAGTGGCAATTTTCTCGGGACCGTCGGGGCTCCATCTGCTCCTTTCTACTGTGTCAAAGGTCACGGGTATTGTGATGTGGAATGGCATCTCAGTCCTGAGGCCTTCGAGGGAATGTCCGTCCACTTCTTCCCCTGAGACTAGGTTACCAACCATCCCTCCTTTGATCCTTTTAGCCATTTCACCTGTCACTCTTGCAACCTCGGAGGAGTTTGCAGTTGGAGGGAGCATTTCCTCGAAAACCGTCTCGTGAAGGCTCTTGTCCGAAATTCTATCCTCGCTCTCTCTGGTCCAGGAAGATGGGAGCGGGTGTGTAATCTGCGAGTCTCTGGGACCCGGATTTCCGATTCCTATCTCCAGAATCCTATGGAAGACCGTCCCAAAGGTTGCTGGATCTAGATTCATCGAGTTTTGGTCACCAGACCGGGCCGAACCCCTGGGTATCACCGGCTCTGGATCTATCCCACCACGGGTCTCCAGCCAGTGTCTCCTCGGACAATCCTGAAAGACAGGGAGTTGGCTTGGCTTGAGGCGGACGCTGGTGATTTTCTCCTTCCTTGGAGAAGGGGCTTCTGATTCACTTGATTGGGGTTTGGTTCTGGAGAATTTGTCGATCTGCTCAATTCTTTGCAATGGTGTCCTTATTCTTTCGTTATCCTTGCCGTCCTGCCAAAAGCAACCGGGGGTATGCATCACCAGCATTCCCTCTTGGGAGTCTGAGTTCCCTTGTGAGAGCCCCATTAGCATCGAGCCGGGGTCAATAATCAGTGAGCCGGTGGTTGGAGTCTCCGGAGAAGAGCAAGCCGCCCATGGAGAATCTGGCTCTTCTCTCCTGATCGATCCCTGTCTTAGGGATTCAAGCCACATCTGGCCTAGCTGAGGAAGGGATTTGTCATAGGACCAGGGGAGATTTATTCCCTCACCTTCCGACCACTCGGTACCATTTGGTGAACCTGCGACAATCAGCTTCTCTTCCGCCCTAGTGGAGGCGACGTAAAGCAGCCTCCTAGCCTCCGCGCCCTTCCTAGCCTGGTGAAGTATCGAGACGTGTTCCCAGACTGCCGAATAGGAGTCTACCTTGTCTGATGGCCATGGATTGGGGTGACCCGAGAATAGCTCCGGACTGACGATTAGGCGGCTTCTCTGCTCATTATGCATGCTTGTCTGTCTATTTGAAAAAATATCGGCAACTATTACCACGCGGGCTTCCAACCCTTTCGAGTTGTGAATCGTCATTACGCGGACGGCCTCGCTCGGGGGGACAGACTCTGCCTCTAGTGGAGTCCCGCTCCTCTCCCTGAGGTCTCTTAATCGATCTGCCAGCACTATCGGATCTCCTCCGACTTCATTGGAAATCCTCCGAACAATATCGACGAATTGCTCTGCGTCTTGCCTGGAAACGGGATCGGGGTGTGTGACGAGCAAGTCCGAGCGGTCTATTGTCTCCTCGAGTAATTCGATTAGGTTCGATTTGGAGGATAGTCGATGCCACCTGTTTGCGAGCTCTCTTTGACGTTCCGAAGTACTGTTTTTCGCCATCTCTACCAGTAGGTTGCAGCCCTGCTTGGAGGACTTCAGAAATCGCTGAAGCTGCCCATCATCCATGCCGAAAAGGCAGGACCTGGCAACCCAAAGTGCATTGTGTCTTGATTCCGGTCTTGCAATGAATTGCAATAATCCCTCGAGTGCTCTGGGTGTTGGCCTCTCTAGTAGGTCGCCCTCTGAGTCGACCTCGGTGGGAATCCCGAGGTCGTGTAGATGCCTCACAATTATGTCTCGTATATTCGTCCTTGTCGGCAGTAGGATCATTATGTCACTGGGTTTGATTGGTTCCTCCTCTGAAGAATTGGTCCAATCCCCCGATGATGAAAGTGCCCGGACGGGAGATGCCTCGATTAGGCTCTTCACCCTCAGGGCGATTAGCATCGCCAGCCTCTCCAAACGGTTCTTTTCTCCCGGCCCGAATGGATCCAGGTAGGATTCCAAGTCAGATATGGGATTAGCGTCTTCTGAGGTGTCTATGGGGCATATCCACTCCACTGAACCCGAATTTCTCCGTTTCTCCGGAGAGGGGTACAGTGTCTGGGGGGATGCGTAGAAATCTCCCTGTTTCAGCATATGGTGCCTCTCTGAGAATACGTCTTCCCACCATTCGTTCATAACCCGGAGAAGGCCACCCTCCGTCCTGTAATTTACCTGTAGTGAAATCATTCCTTCTTTGCGCTTCTTGACCTCAGAGGAATCGGGAGCAGGGAGATCCCTATCGGTGGAGTCGAAGGGAATCCAAGAAACTAGATCTCTGCCTCCCTTTTCCATGTGTTCCGATGCCTTTGCTATAGTGGACAAGTGGTCGTTCCTGGGATCTCTACTATGCGACTCTCTCCTCAGGGCAGGGTGTCTGGTAAGCTCTGGGACACAATTGAACTCGTGGGTGTTTATTCTGCGTAGAGTCTGCGCATAGTTGACGAATCCGGTGACTTCGGCCTGTCTGAATGCGTAAATGCTCTGTTTGACGTCGCCAACATAGCATACGGTAGGTTGCCAGGGCGTGTCAGGTTCCGTTTTCTCTCCTTCACGGAACTCCCTGGGCCCCCATAGTCGAGAAAGTAGCCGCCACTGGAGGGGGGAGTTGTCTTGGGCCTCGTCGATTATGAACGCCCTATACCTTCGTCGAATTTCTCGGAGAAGGTGGTACCTAGATTCTAGGTCTGCCCTAATAGCGCCCAATGAGGATGCCGAGGCCCCGGAGGAAGACGGGTTCGCCTCCAAATCAGACAGCGCCTCGAATGCTCGGATGATGTGATCATCCCTCCATGTACTACTGTCCAAGGAGTCCAGCGCATCCTGTATAGAAGGATGGTAAAACGACCTGCAGGTTTCGGGGCAGTTTGCTAGTAATAGGTCACCAGCCAGCTTCTTTACGTCATCGAAGTCGTGAACCTCATCGCGATCCTTTAGTCTCTTCAGGATGCCTTGGAATCCCAAATGGAGGAGATACAGGTCAGTGAGGTTTCTCGCCTCGGCTTCTAGAGAGAAGTGGTATTTTCCTTTTGGGCTCTCTAGTCTCTCTGGGAGTTCCAGGGGTAGTGGGGTGATTGGAGACTCCCAGTTTTCTGGCGTACCGGGGGGCTTTGATTCATCTAGGGCTATCGAACAGCGGACGAAGTGCAGAAGGAGTTGGTCAGTGTCGGAAGACCATAGTTCCGAAAACGCGTCAATTTGTTGCTTCAGCAAGAGTAGGAAATTCTCCTTTGTATTCTTGTCTGAAATCTTGGAGAAGCTCTCTATCCCAGGAGGCCAAGTGTCAGATGGGAACTTGTTTCGGGGGAAGAATGTCATTTTCTTCTTCATTAGTGTCGATTTCGAAACTGTGCAAGTCAAAATGTGGCCCATCCAACGGAGTTGTCCCCAAAGATCGTCAGGAGGCCCGGTTCTACATAACTCGTCCAAGCATGACATTCGGGAGATTGCGGGCCACCCAACTGACGATGGAGATGGGATATGGTCCTTGATAATCTGACAAATTTCTGATGCGATTTGGTGCAATCTTTCAGCCTGCTGGGAAATCTGCTGTTCGTCTGCAGATGACGAAATCTGGGAAATCAATAGACCTGGGTCGACGGATCCGTTCTGTGCAACAATCTTTCGTGCGGCTTCATCGATGAAAACCGATTTGGAAGCAAGGCCCCGAAGAACGCCCGAAGCGCGTCGGCTTCCAGAATAGTTTCTGGATACTCGTTCTCTTGCCGCAAGCACTTCTGTGGCGATGGTTGCAGGAATCCCAGCATCCACCGCATCGCCAATCATTGAGCTTGCGCTAGGAAGTCTCCATAGTGTCCTGAGCGCTGTTTCAACTAGCACGTTCCTTCCTGAATCGGAGACATTTTCCCTACTGAGCGCATCTCCGAGTTTTCCCATATAGGGAGAAACCAGTTGGATTAGGAACGAGTCGATGGTTCCTATCGGGGCATCCTCCAATAGGGTGAGGATCTGTTCCACGAAACCCTGGTTCCGTATTCTCGGATCAGTCCTAAATTCCCCATCATCACCCATTGGTCCGGGTTTCAGTCTAGATATCGTTCTCCGAAGTCTATCCCTCATTTCATCGGCTGCTCTATTGGTAAATGTGAGCAGGACTACCTCTCCGGGGAGTAGTCCGCCCCACTCTTGAAGGTCAACTCTCTCTGAAGCTGGGGACTGTATCATACCAGACATTAGTTGAGCCGGGCGGGTAGGTTTTGGGAGAATCCTAGTTGCTCTCTGGTCCTCTGAGAGGTAGTGCTCAATGACTCGGTCAACAATCGTGCTGGTTTTTCCCGTCCCTGCTCCAGCGTCGATGACTATGTGAGAGTCTAGATTTAGGGACAGGCGTTGGGCGGTGTTCAATCTCATCAGTAGCCCCCCTCTTCCATAACGTTGCAGGTATCACTAACCGAGCAGTATCGGCAAACCCCGGGAGACGGGGTTGGGTGTACCCTCCCACGAGATGCTTGCTGTGCTACCCTTAGGGCAACGGAAATCCGATGGGTCATCCAGGCCCTGAAGTGGTCACTGGGAGGAAATGGGTCCTCGTCAGAAAACCTATGAAGCCTGGAGGTGATTGAGGTCCTAGTTCCAAGTCGTAGTTCGGGAAGGCTCTCGGAGTATTTCGAAGAAACCTCCAATCGATGCTCCGAATGATGGCCAAAAAGCGAAATCCCGGCAGCCAATACTAGATCCCCAGGATGGGATATTTCCCATGCTCTAGCGTACAGGGCGAGTTGCAGTTCCTCAAGAAGGCCCTTGACGTGTCTTATTTGTGCGGAGCCTGCGTCGGTTGTCTTCAGATCTCTGATTGCGACTAGCCTCCTGGGCTTCCATCCCGATTCGTGCAGCCTTATTGGAGCAACTGTAGATTGGCCCTCTTCATCGAGCCATTTTTTGGCAAGGTTATCGAATGGCAGCAGGTCAACCCTGTCGATGAAGCCTCTGATATTTATTGGTGCAATTTCCACGCCTTCTGTGAGCTCAGGAGGAAGGGATATCTCCACTCCACCATCGATGAAATTGTCAGTACTCCACTCTAGCGATATTGGAGAGGAGTCCGCACAGGAAGTTTCGGATGACACTATGGTACCTATACGACCAATAGCGGGTTTGGGTACTGGCTCCGCTAGCCATTCCCCCCATTGCTTGAGGTTCATGCCAGTAAGGGAGTGGAGGCTGTGGGTTGCGACTGCGTCGGAGCGTTCTAGCCAAGGTGCTCTAGAGTCTAGAGACTCAAGAGCTATTTGCATCAGTTCACCTTCTCCTATTCCAGAACGAGCGATGCTAGGATTCTCCGCTACGGCAGATAGTTCTCTCTCGCCGCCCATTGGAATTTTCAGAACTCGGGAAAGGACATCATGATGAACGAGATGAAGGAGGTTTCCGTGAGTTCTTCTGTCGATTTCTTCATCGATAAGTTCCTCGTTTCCTGCCATGAGCTCCCTGGATAGCCAACCGCTCCTAGGGCACTCTAGCCATTTCTGAAGTCTTGTGGGAGACCATATTCGCACATCCTGCTCTGCTCCTACTGAGTGGCCATGCCTCGAATCGCTTACCATCGAACCCGTAGGGTGGGGTGAGAACGGCCTTGGGTCAATGGAGACGGTTCTCTTTCCTCCAACACCAATCCCACCCACTACTGGCCATCTAGGGTTATTCCGAGGCTCCTCTACTCCGTCAGGGGTTTTTGCGTTGAGGCTGGCAGTTTCCAATGAGAGAATGTAGGGTAGGGCAGACTTGGGCAAATATCCATCTTCATCTGCTCTGAATGGTTGTCTTCTTTGACGATCAGATTGCATCTCCGGGTCGAGCCCAACTGATACAGCGCTGGGGTTGATTGGGGGTCGAGAGGGGGGCTTATCTTTCCTAATCTGTATCCCGTCAAACTGACGGAAATCCCTCGGAGAAGACAGTTGTCCCTCCGTGGGATTGATCTCCGCCTTACTGCCATCTGGATCGAATGATGAAGCCCACTCCCTGATAGGTGCTGATGGGGGCCTGGTCTCGTCCAATGCAGGGTCTAGTACTATCACCTCGGGTGCTGAGTTGAGAAGGTGATTGAGATGGTGCCTTGCATCACGGATTGGCCCGTCTGGCCTTAGGATATCCATTGAGTTCCTCTCTTCATCGCCAATGAATGGGACCTTTGTGACCCTGAGGTTCCACGAAGACGAAGACAGGTTGGACAGGATGGTTAGGTCAGAGTTGCATCCTAGTGCATCTCGTGGGCTCGTTAAGCGAACGCGCCCTATGGCGCCAGTTCCACTACCTCTGATAGTCGACTTTCGACACAGGGAGGTAATCTCCTCGACCCATTCGTGACCATTATCCGGGGCCTTCTGACCGGCTATGGACTGCATCTCTCTAAGTTTTGAATGATTTCTCCAAATTTCCTGAATCACGGATGCGGGAGAAGATGAGGCCCCATCTATAATGTCCATAGTTGATTCGATGTCGATTGATGATAGTGTCCTTAGCAGCCATTCGTCCCCGTTCTGCGATGATTCTGGCAAAGGCAGCCTTTTGCCGGAAGCGCATCCAATGGAAAAGTGCCCACCATCCAGAGCCTTTCTGTCTTCGGGCCTAAGTAGTGGCCTTAGTGAGTTGACCACGCAAAGAAACCACCATTGTGCGCATTCTTTTTCTGGGCCGTTCTGCTCTTCTGAAGAAGGCCGCGATAGAGTGGAAAGCCAGCGAAAAAGAGCCCCGGGGCCACCAAGAACATGCTCCTCTCTTGCGAGATTTGTCAATAACTGAGAGTTGGGTTTAGGGCAAATCGAACTGTCAGATGGATGCTCTGGAGGTGTGTCGAATAGAGGGATTGCCTCCTGCAAAGAAAGCGCTCTTAGAGATTCGAGGGAGAACGAATCTGGACCATATGGTACATTGGCCAGGAAGATAATCCAATGGGCAACCGGGTCAGAGGAGAGCATTCTCCTAGACCTATGAACAATTATTCCAATATCGGTGAGGAGCCTCTCCCACTTGTTCCCGTTTTCTTCTAATGAAGGATCCACTATCATCACTCTTGCATTGGGATTTGCAAGTAGTTTCTCTTTGGTCAGCCTAATTGTGGCATCGAATGAGTGATCCTCTCTCCGCAAAAGAATCCTCCTGGCGACTGGACTGTCCCGTCCCACTTCCCTCTCGGTTCTGACTATCCAATCGGGAAGATCTTCGGGATCGGTGATTGGGTGCCGGTCAAGCAGAAGATGGCCATGATAGCCCAGACGGAAGTTTCCGGGATATGTCAGCTGGTGGATGGGCCTGTGGCGGGAAATCTGCAATAGCATCTCTGTATGGGATTTGCACAAACCAGGAGCATGGTCCAGAAGGACAATTCCGTCGATGTCGGAAATGCTGAATGGCTCCTTACCCGACTTTAGCTCATCAATAATCCGAGGAACTACCATGTCGGGATGGGTCCCTCCAAGCTTTCTCTCGAGCCTGAGAATGATTTTTCTAAAAGTATGAATCCCCGGCCCATCCCATCCCTCTAGAGCTAGTTCACTCGAGAGTTGGGCGTGCAGCGAAGCCAAAGCACGTGTCTTTCCCTTCCCCCAATTCATCTCTGGAAGTGGGTTAATCAGGGGGAAGCCGAGGCTTGCTGATTCCTTAGAGCACTCGGAATGTAGGATTTCCTCGAATGGGCCGTCATTTTGGATTGGCCTTGGGAGCCTGAAATCCGCTAACAATGAGGCGGCAAGTGAGGCGATTGTATGATGTAGCGTGGTATCTACTGCACCACTGAGGCCCAACTCAGAGATTGCCTCTCTTCGTGAGTTCTCATTTGGATATATGACCAGTATTCTTCCAGGAGCAGCCTCTGACCTACCGGGGTTCAAAGCTTGAGTGAGTATCTGCCTTCGCAACCACCTCGGTAAATTTCCCGGACTGGTCTCCTCGTTGGTCACACAATATTCCATGGACGTCACCGGGCCCTCTCCGAGCATTCGCCATGCACGACGGGGGTTATTCAACCCAACTGAAAATTCTATGTATTTTCAACGAGAAAGCTTAGGTCTGCGTGGAACCAATGCCGCCAACATGCAAAGCAAGGTAGATGCTCCGGAAGCTGGCAGGGCGTCCCCCATATTTGACTCGGGCTCTGGAATCTCCCAATCTAGAACTAAGATCGCAGTCATGTCTTCTCCATCCCACGGATTTGGGGGTGTGACTTCCAGTGATTGTGGTCCAGACGAAGGAAGCATTACCGCCTCGTGCAGAACATGCCCGTAGTTCTCAACCCCGTTTGAGCCGTCGGGGTAGTAGGCATTGTCCTCCACAAAGAGAATCCAAGCTTGCACGGTCGCTGGCTTGGATGACGGAGTGAGGGACTGCGCTAGATCAATATCCCAATACAGCTTGAGTCCATTTTCTGTTGCCTCTGCCCCGAGAGAGATCGTTCCGTCTCCTTCGAATGGATGGCTGGAGCCAATTGAGAGGGATGTGGAGTAGTCGGTATGAAGACTGTTTGACTTAGGATTGGTACCCATGTAAATCCTCTCTCCATCGAAAACTGTCGCCGGAGCCAGTCTTGACAGGCCTCCGATGTTCGTTGAAGCACTGCCATAACTTGACTCCCAGCGTTCCTCGGTTGAGTTGCTCCCAAAGGGATCCATTGTCTCAAACTTGTGTCGGTGGTAATGAATCCGCGCAATATCGTCATCTCCTATGGCCTCATCCAATGCCGCCTCAGATGTTACACAGTTCATGCACCATGTTGCAGTGTAAACCTCCACTAGCCCCGGAAGTTCGTCTATTCCGCTGGAGACTGAGGTGTTTGTCAGATTCTCAGAGAGGTGAATGGAGACTCCTCCCATCGACCCCCCATTTACCCCTACCCTGGCATCATCCCAGAGTGATTCGCTTATCGCAGAAGTCTGCATCGGAAGGAGCAAGAGGAATGCCATGGTGAACGCGGCAACGACCCTCATGAAGGATTCGAGGCGGGGCTGTTATTGAACGCTTACGGGTCATTGTGATGATTCGAATGCCTCTATCGACCTGTCGATGTCGTCTTCAGTAATATGCAGATGAGTGACTGCTCTGACGGATGAGTCGTCTATGGTTAGTATGTCGATGCCCTTGCCTGATAGCCGCTCTACAAGGTCGTCCGCCCCACCTTTCTCGCAACCGATGTATACCATGTTTGTCTGAACCTGGTCTAAATCGACTTTGAACGAGGGCATTTGCTCTATTGCCTCTGCAAGCCTCCTAGCTTGACGATGATCCTCCTCAAGCCTATCGATGTTATTTTCCAATGCAAATAGGCCCGCGGCCGCTAGGACTCCAGCCTGTCGCATACCACCTCCGAACATTTTTCTCCATCGGTAGGCCCTATGAATCATCTCGGAGGTTCCGACTAAAACACTTCCAACTGGTGCGCCTAGGCCCTTGCTCAAGCAAATTGATACAGAGTCGTAGTCTCTAGCGATTCTAGAAACGTCTACCCCCGTAGCCACTGAGGCATTGAAAATCCGGGCGCCGTCAATGTGAGATGTGCACTCGTTTTCCCTGGCGACATCTGCAATCGCATCCATTTTCTGGAGAGGATAGCATGTTCCCCCGCCCCTGTTGGATGTGTTCTCGACGCAGACCATTGAGCCGTTAGGGAAGTGCCCTAGGCTGCCATCTCCCTTTCGCACTGCTTTGGCGACGTCTGCTGGTTCCATTATTCCCATCCTTCCAGGTACCAATGCAACTGAAACGCCAGATAGGGCGGCAAATCCTCCTCCCTCGTAGATGTAGATATGGCTGTGAGACTCGGTTATTATCTCGTCTCCTGGTTCAGTCTGAGCCCTAATTGCAGTGGCGTTGCACATTGTTCCGGATGGAACGAAAAGAGCCGCTTCCTTGCCTAGCAACGAGGTCATTCTGTCCTGCAACTCGATTACAGTTGGATCGTCTCCGAGAACGTCGTCTCCAACTATCGCTAGGGACATCGCCTCCCTCATCTCAGCAGTTGGCTGGGTGACTGTGTCACTTCGTAGATCAACCCGGTCACCTGGGTATTCCCTCATGCCCCCCAACTGCGTTCTTCACATAACTAGTGCGATTCAAAGGAGGCTACTTTCTGATGTCCTCGGAATACATGTATGAACGTTCTTTGGAGCCACCCTTGCCCTTCTTGGAACTGGAAATGTATAGTACTGCCATGGTCCCAAGAACCACGGCCGGAACTCCGAACATTAGCACAGTCATCCATAGGGGCCTCTCAATCTTGTTGCACTCGGCTTGGCCTCCGTCCTCCTGATCATACCCCGATGGGCACTTTGTCTGCTTGATTGATCCGGCCTCCTCAACGAAGTAGCCAGGTTCTGCATTTTTGCACCAAGACCTTCCGCTTTCGGGCTGGAAAGAGCCTGGCTGGCAGGGTGTCTGAGCTGGTGATCCGGGCTGCCCGACGAAGTTCCCCGCAGATGCATCGATGCATCCGTCACTTCCGGAATCGGGTTGGTAAGTTCCCACGCTGCAGGAGGTCTGGGAAAGAGCTCCCTCCTCAGGAACGTGGTGCCCTGGCATTGCATCCGTGCAATCGGTTTGGCCCTCAGCAGACTGGAATTTGCCCTTGGGGCAAGGAGTCTGACTACTGGAGCCGGGAGAGGGTACGAAGCTCCCTTGGCTTGCTGCCAAGCACCCGGTCTGCCCCGCATCGGGTTGGAACTCGCCAGCCGGACACTGAGTCTGCTCGGAAGAGCCGGGCTCGCTCACGAAATGCCCAGTTGAAGCCTGGATGCAAGATGGCTGGCCCCCTGGTTGGTACTTTCCTGCTGGGCAGGGTGAAGTTGCGCTTCCATCGGAACTAGCCGTCTGCCCCTCGGGAACCGGATCACAGCCTGCTGACCCCGAATCCGACTGGTATTCCCCAGATGCGCATGGAGTCTGGACTGTGGCGCCATCCAATCCGACGTAGTTCCCAGGATCCGCAGGAGTGCATTCCGACTGGCCTGGTTCAGAAGTAAATGAGCCGGCTGTGCAGGGCATCTGACTGGTAGAGCCAGACAAAGAGGAGAAGCTACCTGGATCGGCTTGGATGCAGGAGGTCTGGCCCGCCTCGGGCTGATATGTTCCGGGTTCGCATGGGCTCTGCTCCGCGGATGCCTCCGAATCAGTGTAGTGTCCCGCTTGTACCGCCGTACAGGATGCCTGTCCTGCCTCTGATTGGTACTCACCCGGTTGGCAAGGAGACTGAGAGGTCATCGTTGATTCAGAAACGAAGTACCCCGGAGATGCGTCGCTGCAAGTGGCCTGCCCTGGTTGAGACGAGTAAGTCCCTGGTTCGCAGGGTTCCTGGGATGTGGATCCAGCGGCGGAGGCATGGTATCCTGGGTTTGTGTTGAAGCAAGAGTCCATCCCGGATATAATCTGGTAGGTCCCTGGTTGACAGGGAGTTTGGTGATGGGAACCCTCTGACGATACGAAATTGCCGGGGTCGGCCTGCAAGCAGGCAACTGTGTTGCTCTGATCCTGATAGTATCCCGCTGAACATTGGACTTGTTGTGAGGAAGCCGCCATCGAAGTATAGTTCCCCGGAGATGTTGGGATGCAGGAGGTCTGGCCGTAATTGGGCTGGTAGGTTCCTGGTTGACAGGGAGTGTGAATTATCGAGCCAGGTTGGTCCACATAGTAGCCTGGTGATGAGGGGGTGCAATCCGATTGATTTGAAGAGCCGGATAGTGGCTGGTAGGTTCCAATGGAACATGGGTATTGCTGGTATGGAGGGGTTCCGTCGGCATACCATCCTGGATCGGCATCTATGCAATCCCCGTCAGACGCATAAGTTCCGGCTGGGCAGCCGTCCGGGTATAAATCCAGAATGAAGGGGATGCCATCGCCGTCATGATCCCTCTCGCTCATAATTGCGTGTCTCCCAGGCCCTAGATCGACAAAGGCAGGGACGTTGCTGTCATTTTCTTCACCGAGCCCTAGTGGTCCCTCTTCGTGGGCTCCCCAGCACCATACCGATGCGTTTGTCGCGACCGCGCAGGTGTGTAGGCTGCCTGCCGAAATCTCTGCCACTCCCAGTCCTGTAGGCATGGAGACATCGACAGGAGTTGTGCTACCGTTGGTAGAGCCGTCACCGAGTTGACCGAAGTCATTCCTGCCCCAGCAAAGCGCGCTACTGTCATCCATTATAGCGCAGGTGTGGTCTATGCCCGCGTCGATCGATATTGCGGTCCTTCCCGCAGGAAGGGATGTGGCCCTTGGGTAAGTTGAGGAGTTTTCAGAGCCATCTCCAAATCGGCCATGGGTGTTGTTCCCCCAGCATTGGACTAGCCCATCATCAAATATCCCGCAGGTGTGCCCAAATCCGATATCCATTGCAACCAGGGATCTGTTCGCTGGCAGAATCGAAATCGGTGTTGGCGAGTTCTGGTCATTGTAGCCACCATCACCTAGGTGGCCGTGGTTGTTCTGGCCCCAGCACATCCCGCTGCCGTTGTCCAGGATTACGCAGGTTGTGTTCCCACCGGCGTTAATAGAAACAGGCACTCTTCCGGCGGGGAGGGG